>Ga0209395_1002840_pt1 | contig 22120 bp, 17 predicted proteins | sample GOMGulsemesocosm_3_FD_184635 | JGI IMG/M metagenome (GOLD analysis project Ga0209395, IMG submission 184635) | Methane-oxidizing microbial communities from mesocosms in the Gulf of Mexico - GOM9D Gulf of Mexico (SPAdes) (version 2) | ecosystem: Environmental > Aquatic > Marine > Cold seeps... | reverse complement strand
GCTATCTGGGTTTGAAGAAAACAGTAATTGCTCTAACGCTGGTAACCCTTGGCTACCAACGCTTCTTGTAGCAATATAGCTTTCATTAATAACTTCACTTGTGGTCAGTAACTTCTCAATACCTTGTTCGACACTGCCTTTACTATCAGGCCAGTAGTGCAACCTAAAAATACGATTATCATCAAGAATTGGACCTACTTTTAGCCATTGAATGCTTTGCCAGCTTGTCATCACGTCACGCCAAGATTGCTTTAAGTTTGCTAAATCATCAGCACTTTGATTTTGTTGAACACAAAAATCAGCGGCTTGACGGCTTAATAATGCGGAAGTATCCTGCAGATTTTGATAACTAGGTAATATATGATTATTGGCTAAATCGGTTAGCCATAAAGCAAATTCTTCTTCAATAGTGTTTGTTGGCGTGGTTGGGGTTGTTGGTGTTTTAGGATCAGGAATCGTTTCTGTTGTCGTGTCTGAGCCACCACAAGCTGATAATATTGCCGTTAGTAATAGGCTAGTTAATAAGCGTGCTGGCTGCTGTGTTAGCTTATTTAGTGTTAGTGGCTTTAGATATAGTTGCTTGAAAGTAATTTTCTTAAGAGTAAGTTTTATCATTGTTTTTTAATTTCCATCAGATTGCTTTAATAAATTTTATTAAAGCAATACGTTGTTGTTTGTTTAAAGCGAGATAAGCTTGTTTAGCTTTCTTAGCTTCACCGCCATGCCATAAAATAGCTTCGCTAATTGTTCGTGCTCGTCCATCATGTAAAAAGCGCTGTTGACCTGTTTTATTTTGTTGTAATCCTATGCCCCATAATGGCGCGGTACGCCATTCACGGCCATTGGCGACAAACTCATAAACACCATCAGCAAGTCCCTGCCCCATATCATGTAAAGCAAGGTCGGTATAAGGCCAAATCGTTTGTTTGGCGAGCGCTTTTACTGGGTAGTTCTCATCTGTGACATAACTCGGGGTATGACATTGCTGGCATTGCAGTTGATAAAAGAGTGTTCGGCCTGCTTGTTCCTTTTCACCATGTAAGTTTCGTGCTGGCGGTACACCTAGCAGTTCGTTAAAAGTAACGGTTAAGTCAAGCCGATTATCAGGAATTTCTAAATTAGCTAGGCTATGCCCTCCGTATTCACTGGCATAGTTACAGGCAACTTGAGTTGAGGTACAGCCTTCATTAGGAAAGCTGCTGTTAGTAATACCAATATCATCGCGAAAAGCAGCAGCAACTTGTTGGTGTAAACTAGGTTGTTTGGCTTTAAAACCAAAACGCCCTACTTCTATCGCATTAGAAATAACATTAGGCACTCGATTGTATTTCGCAGAAATACCATTACCATCGCTGTCATCAATATCTTCTTGTTGCAGTAAATCTGTTGTTTTAATGGCGTTAAGTAAACCCATACCAAAAATATTCGGCGCAAGTCTTACCGATAAACCAATATGTGGTGCTAACTCACCGTAAGCTAATTGTGTTAATTGATAACTTGGCTTTTGCAACTCATAGCGCTCACCATCAGCAAATTTCCCAGTAACTAAGGTATATTTTTTATCGAGCCATGCTTCGCCGACATTATCGCTATAAGGAGTTAGCTCTTTTATAGACTTATCCGTTAACCGATAACTCGTTGCACGTGGCTGAATTTGACCACCATAGACGGGATCAACACTATTAGTTGATGGCACTTTACTGCCCAAACGGACCACCAAAGATAGCGGTAATATATGACCTGCTTCATCAATTTTTGCGCGTGAACCAGCGGTATGACAAGCAATACAAGAACGAGTATTAAATAGCGGTCCTAAACCATCACGATTTCCTGTAGCACTTGGTGCTGCTACCCAAGGGTCACGAAAGAAAGAAAAACCACTCCAAAAATCAAGCTGCTGTTTACTGCTCAGTTTTTCGCCTGGATAGAGGTAGCTTGCATAAAGGCGTTTATGCGTTAAACCACCACCCGTTTTATTTTCACTCGACGAAAAACTTGGTATTTGAGCCTGATCTTTGCTGTTTTTTACTGCGCTATTATTTACTACGTTATGTTCAACTGAGCTATCACAGGCTGATAAAAAAACAGCCAGCCCGGTGATAACACTTAGACTTTTTATTAAATTCATATAAGTTACTAAGGGCTTTATAAAGAGTTAAGAAAAGCGAGTAACTGGTCACGCTCTGTTTTGCTGTAATTCATAAAAATATCTTTTGAGGTTTTTGCTTCACCGTCATGCCATAAAATCGCTTCTTCAATCGTGCGCGCACGGCCATCATGTAAAAAACTTGAATCTTTATTGACTGTTTGTACAAGCCCTAAGCCCCATAAAGCAGGAGTCTTCCACTCTGTACCACTAGCATCACCTTGAATAACACCATCAGCTAAGCCTTCACAACGTTGAACATACATGCACTCTGCACCGTCTGTACAAGCTAAAGCATCAACGGTTTCACGCGTGACTTCACAAGATCCACCCATGTCATGCAATAATAAATCGGTATAGGGGTAAATAGTTTGATTGGATAACACAGCAATTGACTCAGCATGTTGGCCCTCAGTATTAGTCGTTAATCCGCCTAAGGTTAATTCACCTAACTCACTACCTTTAGCATCACCGGTAACGTGGCGAGGGGTATGACAACCTGAGCAATTTGCCTCTATAAATAAAGTTCGCCCAGCGCTAATATCTGCTTGCCAGGTATCATTACTCTCATCATAACCACGGCGTGCTGGTACCGCTAAAACACGGTTATAAAACTCAACTAAAGCTAATGAAATATCACTTAGATCGGCAACATCAGCACTATTTTCTTCTTGCTCTGCCGCCATTTGACATGCCAGTTGAGAAGCTGTGCATTGTTCATTTAAAAAGACAGTCGTTGAAACACCCATATCACCGTTATAGGCGCCAGCTACTTGCTGAAGCACACTGGGATTTTGTGCTTTATAAGCAAAACGGCCAATGACTTTGTCACTACCTTCATCGGTAAAAACATCAGTTACCATAGAAGCTCGGCCAGAGATACCATCATCATTGGCATCATCTTCATCAACTAACGCAAGTAGGTTTTTTTGTGGAATAGCGCCCAGTAGTCCGACACCAAATGCTTGTGGTGCAATACGGGCAGAAAAATGAATATCATCAACAAAAGCGCCATAACTTAAGTCACGGACTTTATAAATAGGATTACGTAATTCATAAGGAGTGCCGTCAGGGTAAGCTGCCTTAATTATTTCAAAAACGATAAAAGGAAATGCTTCACCATAAAACGCTGCGCCACTCACGGAGCCATCATGTTTCGAGAATCCATCACTTAACGTATTACCACTGATAAAACCCTTGATAGAAAACGGCTGAATTTGATCGCCATAAATGGGATCGGCTTTGCCTTTGCTGTCAGCCAACTTAACTAACATGCTTGTCATGGGAATAGTCGCTGATTCAGGCACAACACCACGACCATCATTTAAATGACAGCCCTGACAACTTCCTGTACTAAGGATTGGCCCAATACCTTCATCTGGTGTACGAAAAAAATGGTCTCCTTGTGTGAAGAAACCATCTAGTTGAAAATCATCAATTATCGCAGCAGGTTTACGACTAAAAGCATTTTCGTTACTGACAAATACAGTGGTATCACCACCTGATAAATACTCTGATTTTTCGATAACATCAGCCTTGACTGGCTCTAGACCGCTGTGATCAAGAACTGGCTCTACTGGCGTTGTAGGATCTGGTGTCGGGGGAGTAACTTCTGCAGAATTAGAGCCATTACAACCCGCTAATACAGTACTGAGAAATATAAAACTCAGAAAAATGATGGATGTGTTTTTATGCATTATTGTGCTCTCAATTTATACATGTCTGGCAGTCAAAAATTATTAGTAACGACAAGTGGGCTCCAAGGGAGCCCACTACATACAAACAAGAATGATGACTAAGTAGTTAAGGTTTATATTTCTTGCTCTGTGTCATCCCTAAGGTCATTTGTAGTTACGCCAAGCGCATCAATAACCGCTTCAATATCATCAGTTTGTGCAACTAATGCAGCAATAACCGCTTTAATATTTGGCTGAGTAATACCTTCTTGAATTAACACATCAAATGGCATACCTGTTTTAGCCTTAGTATCAATAACCGCTGCTGCCGACATAGTTGCTTCTAGTGCGCCACGAAGCTTATTAGCTAATTCATGTTGCTCTTCAACAACTAGTAGGTCATAAAGTGAAGCACCTTCAATAACTTCACCATCAATGCGAACATACTTAGCGTTAAAGCTATTTTGTACACCCTTAGCATTTAAGAAAATATCTCTGTGAGTGTTGTCACTGAAACACGAATGTTCGTCTTCTTGTGAATCTTCAATTAAGGCGATGTTAATACGCTCACCCGCTAATTCACCAAAACTTAAACGGCCCATGCCTTCAAGAATCTTTGCTAACGATACATCGCCACCAGCAACAAAGGTTTTATAATGAGCACCTGATACGGGTTCCCATTGCTCTGTTACTCGTTTTAGTTGATCAATTAACAACTGGGCTGTGGTAACCAAGTATTGACCACGACGAGTACAAATATCGTCGGTTGCAGCATTAGTACCGGAAGTACAAGCACCTACCGTTGCTGAATAATCAGAAACAGGACGTTGACCAGCAGTGTTATCACGATCTCCAGCGCCAGTACGATCTTGGTTTAAATCCTGACCCCATAATAAAAATTCAATCGCGTGATAACCCGTAGTTACGTTTCGACCATCTTCACCATGTTCAAAAAGGTTTTCTAAGGTTTCAGCGTTAATTGTTGGATAAGCAGTCGTGTTAGCAATGATGTTATCAGTGATCGCATTAGCAAGGCTTTCAGGCCCTGAATCGCCATCAACTGGCTCAACATAATCGATAATTGCTTCACCTAATGGCCAAGCATTAATTAGTCCTTCAGGACCTTCACCAGCATCATCTTTACCTAAGGTGCCATCTGCTTTTAACTCATCAATAGGACCTTGACGGAAACGGTAAACTTCAGTTTGACCGTACGGTTCACGTGAGTCTAACCAAGCTTGTTTAGCTAAATCAAAGTTAGCCTGAGTTGGCGTTGCAACAAAAAGCTCAAGGGCTTTTTTTAGGTCTTGTGCGCTGATGAGAGCATCAGAATAAGCGGCATAAGCGATATTAGCGTTAGTCTTAATAACATCATCACGTGTTACAAAAGTGCTTACACCACTTTTACCGGCAACACCATCTACACCTGCAACACCAGATGTACCGTCATCGCCGTCATCGACACATGCAGTTAAGCTTAATGCAACAATCATTGCTGCTGATATTTTTGAAAAAGTACTCAATTTCATTTTACAAACCCTTAAAATAGTATTACAAATGATAATGGTTCGCATTATAACTATGATTAGTACTTTGTCTACACTTTGTTACAGATTTTCCAAATATGTCACTAATAAATTGCACAAATTGACTATTTAAACGGTTCTTTACAATTGTATGATTGTTTTTTTGGCTGTTTTTTTGACTCGGTCGATGTATAAGCGCAAAATCCGTTATGTTGATAGAGTAAGCAGTTCATTTATTGATCTGTTTGTTCTAAATAGTGAATTCGCTAAGAGCGATTTATTACAAAAAAATAACTTAAAAAAATAATAGTTAGGGATGTTATGAATAAATTTAAACAATTACTTACCTTAAAAGTAATGTTGCCAGTACTTGCGCTTACCAGTACGGCAGTAATTGCCGATGAGGGCATGTGGCAACCAAGCCAATTACCAACTATCGCCAAAGAATTAACTAAAGCAGGTTTAAAGTTAAACCCTAGTGATTTAACCGAGCTAACCGGTTTTCCTATGGGCGCCATTGTAAGCTTAGGTGGTTGTACTGCTTCATTTGTATCTGATCAAGGCTTAGTTGCCACTAACCACCACTGTGTTTATGGCTCAGTACAGTACAACTCAACCGCAGAAAACAATTTACTTAAAAACGGCTTTTTAGCAAAAAACTTTGCAGAAGAATTACCTGCCACGCCAGGTAGTCGTATTTATGTTACCGAAGAAATAACTGAGGTAAGTAAACTAGTAAAATCAGGCATCACAGAAAAAATGTCTGGCAGCGATCGGTATAAGGCCATTGATACTAATTCAAAAAAATTAGTTGCTGAATGTGAAAATGATGACAGATACCGTTGTAGTGTTGTTAACTTCCACGGCGGTTTAGAGTATTACTTATTTAAGCAACTTACTATTCGTGACGTACGCTTAGTACACGCGCCAGCTAGCAGCATTGGTAAATACGGCGGCGATATCGATAACTGGATGTGGCCACGTCACACTGGTGATTATGGTTTTTACCGCGCTTATGTTGGTAAAGACGGTCAACCTGCTGATTTCAGCAAAGACAACGTTCCTTATAAACCTAAACATCACTTAAAAGTAAACAAAAGTAGTGTTGATGATGGTGATTACATCATGGTACTTGGTTACCCTGGTCGTACAAACCGCTACCGCACAGCTTATGAAGTTGAAAATACTTTTGATTGGACTTACCCAAAAGCGAAAGCGTACCGAGAAGAGATTATTGATTTAATTCATACTCACTCTGAAGTCGGCAGTGAGGCGCGAATTAAGTACGAAAGTACGTTAGCTGGCTTAGCCAATTACGCTAAAAACTATGGTTCAATGATCCACAGCTACAACAAAGGCACTTTTTTACAACGTAAACAAGAGCTTGAAACAAACTTAGCTAAATGGTTAAAAAGCAGCTCAAAACGTAAAGCGCAATACGGTGATACCTTATCAGGCTTGAATAAGCTAATTAAACAAGATGACAAACAACAAGCACGTGACTTAATTCTTGGTTATATGCGTTACAGCAAGATGTTAAGTACCGCAAAAAGCTTACACCGTTTAGCTATTGAGAAACAAAAGCCAAATCTTGAGCGTGAACGCGGTTATCAAGAGCGTGATATAGCACGTCTTGAGCAAAGCATGAAGTCTGTTGATCGTCGCTTTGACGAGAAGATCGATAAAGAGATCCTGGTTGCCATGATTACTCATTATGTTGCATTACCAAAGACTGAGCGTCTAAAGTCATTTGATCAATTCTTTGGCTTAGGTAATATTACCACTAAAAACTTCAATGAGAAGAAACTACGTAAACAGTTAGGCAGAATGTATAAAAGCACTAAACTTAACTCTCAAGAGCAACGTTTAGCGTTAATGAATAAATCGGTAAGTGACTTTAACAACAGTAAAGACCCGTTCATTCAGTTAGCGGTAACTAGCTTTAAAGAGCGTAAAGTTATTGAAGATAAATCAAAAGAGCTAGCAGGTAACATCCAAGCGTTCCGTCCTAAGTATATGGAAGCATTAATCGCTTACTTTAACGATAACGACTTACCTGTTTATGCTGATGCAAACAGCACACTTCGCATTACTTACGGTAATGTGAAAGGTTATTCTCCTCAAGATGGTTTAACGGCTACGCCTTACACTACACTTGAAGGTATTGTTGCTAAAGATACTGGTGTTGCACCCTTTGATGCACCACAAAAGCAATTAGACTTAATTAACAAAAAACACTACGGTGATTACGCAAAACCAGCCATTGGCTCAGTACCGGTTAACTACTTAGGTACGCTAGATATTACTGGTGGTAACTCTGGTTCACCGACACTTAACGACAAAGCTGAATTTGTTGGTTTAGTATTTGATGGTGTTTATGAAAGCATCATTGGTGATTGGGATTATGATACTAAGTTAAATCGCTCAATTCACGTTGATGTGCGTTACATGCTTTGGGTTATGGAGCACGTAGATGGCGCCACTAACTTAATAGAAGAAATGGATATTGTGGAGTAACTTTTATTTAGTTAAGCATATTCAAGTTCATTGATAAAAATCCGGCCATGTGCCGGATTTTTTTATTTGTCTACCGCCACCATAAAATTATCTGACTCATTGCTCTTTAACAGACCCGTAACTTATTTGTAATATCTCCTCTTGAAAATTAAGTTTATGGCCTCATTTTATCAATAACTAACGCAGTCATTAATCAGGTCACTCGATAATATTAGTAACTTACGGCTTGAAAAAATAAATAAGGAGGGGGCAATGCAGAGTTTTTTAATCAAGTTTTTATTATTGCTTAGCGCATCCCTCTCAGTACATTCAGCACTCGCGCTGCCGTTATCTTCGGTATTAGAAAAAAACTATTACCTTGTTGCTAACAGTGAAGAAGCTGTAGAGCAATTCAACGCAAATACAGTGCTTAACGACTTCGCTTATAAGCAATTTACACACTCAAAGTTGCAATCTAGCTTACTGAGATTACTACAGCAAAATAATGATGACTACCTCGTCATTCAAGTATTCCTGAGTCAAATAAATAGACTTGATATCGACCTTGCCCACATATATTCACAATCAGAGGCAAAGCAGTCATACCAAGCACAAGTCAACACTCACACCTATATTCTAGGTGTAGAAAATACCCTCTACAGCCAAAAAATAAGCTACCAAGCAAAACTACAACAGCAATATAGCTCTTAATTTAACTTTTGCTCTATGCCTTTATGACTTGTTCATAAGGGAAGTTAATCGTTTATTTTAGGATACCTCCCATGGAAAATTTATTATTTATCATGCTAACCCCGTGGTTAGTGTTTGTTGTTCTCGCCGTTATTGCCTGCTGGTTATTAAAACTTGCCAGGAAACGTAAAGGCATTGCCTTAGCTTTTGGTGTATTTGTACAGATGTTTACCCCCGACCCTATGGTTGAGCAAACCATAAAAATGGTGCAAGTAGATAAACGTGTGGTTAAGCAAAAAGAAGTACAAGGTAAGGGCAGAAAAATAACAGAGTAACAGCTAATTCATAGAGTTACTTTTCAATTATAACCGTGATATGCGAAGTTTACGTTGAGCGTTTTCTATTAAAACTGAGACATTAAGACTTGTACATAATCAATTACAAGGTATTAAATCCACGTTTGCTGATCAGATGCTACCGTCATTTCACTTTGTGTCGTACCTGTATGTGCTGTACTTGCAGGTTCAACCATCAAGAAGTGAGTATCAGGTAACGCTTTAGGACAGTGCTCTACTCCCTTTGGAACCACATACATTTCACCGGGGTTGAGTATTATATTCCCTGCTCGTAACTGCAAGGTCAGTTGCCCCTGAAAAACAATAAACAATTCATCTTCATTATCGTGTTTATGCCAAACTAGCTCTCCTTCACCTTTGGCTATTTTCACCAATTGACCATTGCTTTGCGCAATAACTTTAGGTGTCCATTTATCTTCAAATAATGAAAATTTTTCGTGTAAATTAATTTTATTCATTAAATTATTAGTTTCCTGAAGTAACAATTGATTTAAGGGCTCTACAGTCATTATGCATGGATTAACATGTGTGCACTATGTTTCATGCTTTTTGCTTCGGTTAATGAGCAAACCAATAGCAATCAATGAGGCTGATAGAATAAGAAAAATACCAACACCAACAAAGTTTTCATTTACTAGGTTATATGTCGCGCCCACTGACGTCCCTATGGATGCATAATAATAGCCCTTTGGTGTAGTTAATATTTTAGTCATGTCTACTCCGGATAAGTGTCAATTGATATTACTATAGCCAATTTTCATCAGAAATAAGACCCTGTAAAAGTTAAAATACTGAGCATGTCATAAAATAGCTAAATAAAAAGGGCTGATAAATAATATTTATCAGCCCTTTTCGATTTTGATAGTAAACCGTTTAGACAATCACGGACTTAACGAATGTTAAGCAGTATTAACTCTCTTTACTCACTTATTTATAAAAGGCTTCAACCTTTCCTTTAGCAGTCATCAGCAGAGGTTGACCTCTACGATCTAGTGCTTTGGGTGCAGGGAATTTTACCCAACCTTCACTGATACAATATTCTTCAACATCAAAACGCTCTTTGCCGTTCAGTCGAATACCAATATTGTGTTCAAAAATTGCTTCCACATGATGTGGGCTACGAGGATTACCTGAAAGGCGGTCTGGTAAATCTGGCTGCGCTGTAGTGTCGTTCATGTTCATGACCTGAAATAAATAAATAAATAGTGCGCCATTGTAGACAATATAGCCCTAGTCCTCAATAACTGCTGTTGGCTTTAGCAGAAAAGTTCAGCTCATGCTTAGCATGGTTATTAATATCACCTGATGTTAAACATCACTTCTGCCCCTCAAATATTAATTTAAGGCTTTACCGTTAAGCATTACAAGTGAACATTTTTTTCTCTCCAGAATAATTTTGATAAAATGCCAAGTGAGCGGCTTTAGAGAAGGTATCATCTCTTAACTCGTATTGTGAAATCCACTCAATCAACATCGCTAAGTTAGCGTCTTGCTCTATTTTAGATGAGTACTTATGTGGCTCCCAAGGACGGCTCTTAGCATTAATAATACAATCCTCAATTGATAAATTCATAAAGATAACCTCTGATGACTTTACCTCTGCAATCGCTAATAAATCACTATAACAACCTTCAATAACCCAACATTCATGTTGTTGAATAAAAGCTTCAATGCTTTTAGTGCTTTTTGCTAATGGAGTTCGAGTTGGAGGAGTTGTAGGTTGCCAAGCTAGGGTATCAAGATCTAAGTGATCCAATTGTTCTGACGTAGCAAGTTGCTTTGCCAGAGTAGACTTGCCACTGGCTGAATTACCAAAAATAAGTACCTTTCTCAATATTAACTCCCATAAGCTTTAAAAGTATATGCCTTAATATCACATACTTTTTAAGCTGACGAAACATTCAACCTTAGCACTATTACCTATAATCGCTAATTGAACTTACTGAGTTAACGCTTGCCATGCCTTAACGGCATCCGGCTGACCATTTTGTGATTTGATATATAAGTTAAGTAACTTCAGTTCATTACTTTGTCTATCTTCAACAGGCTTTGCTAGTACCTCAATCAACGAAATACCTGATTGCTGATTACAAAGTTTAAAGTAGTCCTTAAACTCACCAACGCTGGTACACGTTTTACTATTACCTTGATAGGCACTGACTAAGCTATGCACATCAAACTCTTTATCATTACAGTGATAAATAGCGCCCTCACCACTTTTTCCTAAGTGAAAAATATTATTACGCATATAAATAATAGTGACATCAGTTTGATCTTTTAAGAAATGAATCAACTCATTAAGTTGAAAATGAAAGCCTCCATCACCAATAATAACTACGGCACGTTCTTTATGCGATGTAGCTTGTACTGCTTTCTCAGACAGTTCTTTTAAACGTTGTGCTACTACTCTGGCATAAGGTAGAGCAGTGCCCATTGCGCCATACCATGGGTTAGTTAGCCATGAACGACCGAGCATTGATTGGCGTATCTTCAGGCTATAACTGGCAAAGTATGAGTTGCCCACTTCAGGTAAATACACATAAGCGTGTTCATCTTGTGCTTGTAAATCATTGAGTGTTTGCGCAAGGTTATTAAAATCAATATCGTCATCACCAGCAGAGAGTTTAGCATTTCCTTTGCTTTTCAGCTTTTGGAACTGAGTATCAAAATCAAACGACTTATTGTTTTTCTCAAGTAACCCTTCAAAAATAGCAACCAGATCTTTTTCTAATAAGGAACCACCTTTAAGCAGTGTCTTATTTTCAAAAGTCTCTATTTTATGAGTGCCTGTAGCAAAGGCAATATTACAATCTTGTGGAATTATGCTGGTAGCGACATCAATAACATAGTCAGCCGACTTTTCAATATACTCTCGACCTACTGTTTGGGTAAAAACGCCATTGTAAGCACCTAAACACAGCGGTACATATTCATCAAATAAGCCCTTAGCAAACCAAGTAGTGGCATAGGGAATATTAAACTTTTCAGCAAATGCCAAAATAAGTAGTTTAAGTTTTTCATTATGTTTGAGGCGATCACCAAGGTACAACACCGGCGATTTTGCTTGCTCAAGTTTGCTTAGAATATTTTCAACGATTAATTCGGTACCCGCCAAAATGTTACTACCACAACAAATATTTGCTAATGAGCTTGGCAGCTTAATGGGTTGAGTTTTCGCAAAGACTTGGTCACGCGGTACTTCAATAAATACTGGCTGTTTATTTTTATACGCCTCAGCAACAATTTGATAAAAACGTTGCCCGGCAATATTAGGATGTCCTTCAACGCGCTGGCCTTGCAGACGTTCAACACGCATACCCAAAGCAGAAAAGGCCTCTAACGCATTGTCATATTCAGCTTTCCATGAAGCATTAGGATGAATAGTATGATGAATAGCCACTTGATTTACTTCACTTTCAGCAGGAGCTCCCGAAATAAAGACGACAGGTAAACTTTCGGTTACCGCTAATGCTGCAGCACTCGTACAAGGTAAACTCCCCACCATATACGTTGTTAAGCAAAAACCCATGCCATCAATTTCAGCTTGCGCACAGGCTGAAAATCCCGCATGCATTTCATTACTTGAAGGATTAATTTGAATGCCATCACCCTGCTCATTACTACTAAGGGCGGCAATTAGGTTGGCTGCAAAGTCTCCACCAACGCCATAAATGTGTTGACCTCCAAAAAAGCGGATCACTTCACTCATGGTTTCACCTAGACTAGGTAATTGTTCATTGTAGCTTTGGCCGAAATTCATTTCGTAGGACATGTTAATCTCACTTTTAGACTTAATAAATTAAAATTTAATGCCGATACTTTAAGGTCATCAAAAAGCATTCATATGATTGAGATCATACTTTGCTAAATTGACGAGTAAACGATGATTTCCATGCTGTTCAAAGGTTTTTACAGTTTTGTAAACTCGTTACGCAGAGCATTGGTTCACCGAGGCAAAAAATTAACAGCGATAGCCTTATTAAATAGTGTTGTATGGCGCTAATTGATGATTCAAACGCAGTCATCTCAGACACATTACAAGCACTTACAAGCGCTTGTGCTTGTAAGTGCTTGTACTTATAATTAGCCCAATTTAGTAACTGAGTTAAGTAAAATTATTACTGGGATGTAAAATGTTAGATCTAACATTAGCGCAGGTATTGCAGCATACTGATATTATAATATTGGCCTTTTTAATTGGCTTGATAATATATTTAATGATTGATAAGTTTAAAAGAGATAACAACACTGTCGTAAAGGGTGAGCCTTTAGAGAGTGTCGAGCATGAACTGTTAGACTTTATACCTGAAATCATATTAAAAAGTTACACTGAAAAAGGTTTGATTAACTGGGATATTGTTATTCACAATATTGATGTAGAAGTCATAAAAGTTTTGACTGTTAAGGTTCGTGGTACTTGTTTATTACCAGATAACAGTAAGTATATTATTTCGAGTGGCGATGCTTTGCCGAGCAATTTCTCTATCCTCCCTGATAACTCCAAGAAGATTACTTTTAAATATGACTTTAAGGACTATGGTCCTCGAAACATAAAGTTAGGTTGCTCTTTTCGACTTGAAACAGAGAGCGGAACAGTGCAAAAGCATAATATCCCTTTACTCTTTAGCCGCTCTGTATTGTCTTATGACAATAACAAGGTAAGTAAAAAAATAGCTTAAAACGACAAATTAAGTAGCCGTTAACAAAAAACCTCATTTATGCGACAACACCATTAAATCTAGGTATTCTTAACTGAATGGTGTTGCGTTTTACCGAGCTTTCTTTATTTTGTGAAGTTAAATTTTCTCAAACAGCATCACAAAACGATCGGTCTTACGACGTAATTCTGGCTCAAAAACCAGCTTAGTATGATCGTCTGCACTATTCTCTAATAGCTTAGATGTTTTGATTAATTTAAAACCACGCTTTTCTAAATCGGCTTTTACAAAGGCACTATCAATTCGATGTAACGTTTTCACATCTCTAATGCCACTTTTCTGCTGTGCATCGTGGTCAATGACTAATAACTTACCACCTTTTTTCAGTGACTTTAACACTTGTGGCATAACTTCATCAGCGGTGAAGTTCCAGCCTTTCTCTTGAAAAAACATGTCATGGAAACCCAAAACTAAAAAGGCACTGTCGTAATTATTTTCACCCAGTTTTAAATTATCACTTTCACTGAGTAAGTAACTAACATTTTTTAATCTGTCATCAGCAAGACGTTCATCTAAGGCTTTTCCTGCATACTTTAGATAAGCTTTAGGGATCTGCAAGGTAACCTCACCTTTTTCACCAACAACACGAGATAATAATTCCGAGTAATAACCACCGCCCGCCAATAAATCAAGGACCTTATCGCCCTTTTTCACACCAACAAAGTCAATAACTTGTGCTGGCATTCGACCTTCATCTTGTTTAACATCAGCATCACTTCGCCCTGATAAATCGACGGTTGTTGCGAATAATGGAGCACTAATAGCGAATAAACTGATTGCTGAAAGTGCCATTAACTTAGCGGTAAATTTCCCTTTAGCTGTTTTGATGGTCATTGATACACCCTAATTGTTACTAAACTAATAAATTACGTGATAATCACTATTGAATAAATTATGCACACTTGAGCTTAGATGATAGTTTATAACAGGATTTTCTTTCAGCAATAGTTAACTTGTTTCAAAGTATGTAACTACTTTGTAAGCGAAAGAGGTCTTCAGGTCGATGCTAATGTAAATTTTGCCTAGTTAGTACTTCAATGCGATTTCGACCATTTTCCTTGGCTTGATACATTGCTTTATCAGCATCATTTATCAATTGATCTAAGTTTTTATACCGTTCGTCGATAGTACTAACCCCAATACTTAAGGTGACACACACTTTTTTACCATCAATATCCACACAATGCTTTGCCAATGAATTTTGAATTCGGTTTGCTGTTTCTATACCGCCAGCAATATCACAATTTGGTAGCACTATAATAAACTCCTCACCACCGTATCGAGCTAAGAAGTCGATATCTCGAATTTCTTGCCGGCAAACATCACAAATATTGATTAAAAATTCATCCCCAATTAAGTGGCCAAAGTCGTCATTAATACTTTTAAATAAATCACAGTCGAGTAATAGTAATGTCAATTGACTTTGATTTCTTATAGCACGAGAAAACTCCATACTCGCTCGGTCAAATAGTGCTCGGCGGTTGCCTACTTTTGTTAATGGGTCGGTATTTGAAAGCTGCTCTAATACTTGAGTCCTTTCTTCAACTACCTTTTTCATCACAGCTAAAGAGACTGTAGTTTCACTTAGCTTATCATTCATACCGTTAAAGGCTTTGACGATACTATCAAACTCTTCTGAGGGATGAGAGAGATGTATTTTTTGAAAGTGACCACTATGATTCTGTTTAAATGCACGCTTTACTTCATCAAGCGATTTTCTCACTATATGCATTAAAGCAAATGACCCAAATAACAAGGCAACAATACTAACTCCAGACACAGAAATGATAAAGAAGGCTTCATGTTTGATGGTATTGTGAATATCAGTATGAGCAATTGAAGACAGCTGTAATGAATCAGATCTAATCGCTTCCAATTGCATCATCAAACGTGCTTTAAGATGTACCTTTATTGCAGTGCTAGCATTTTTCAGTTTATTCTCGGTTATTTGGGAAAACAAACGCTTGAGGTTTTCATTTTGGCTTTTAATACTATTTTGAACGGTTTGCTGTGAAGGAGTTAATTTAGGTGATGATTTAAGTAAACGAGTTAATTTTTGCTGTAAAGATTGCCAATGGCTTACACTGTAGCTACTTGAGTAAATATTATCACTAATGACAAGCTGCTTTAATGAATTGGTCTGATTATCAACTTCTTGAGCATAGCTATCTCGAGCAAAAGCAAGCTCTACTGTTTGTGAGGACCATATTACACTAGCAAGAATGGTCGCAAATAAAAAACAACAACTTACAGTAAAAAAATAAATACGTTGGGATAGGCTTCCGTTCATCATTACATTCCTCTTACTGGGGGATATTTACTGCTCCGGGGTCAACTTGTAACATTGCTCTACTATCAATAAAATTCTCTATACTGGGTATCTCATTATATTTAGTCATTTGAGTCTCTACAGCCCAAATAGCTTGAGATTTGATACTTAGAATGAGTGACTGATTTACACCGAGTTTGAAAATATAGTCAGACCAAACCCACTCTATAAATTCAGCAGAAAGTTTTAGTTCATTAATGACAATTCTCTTGGCTTTTTCTGGGTGTGAGGCTATGTAATCAATCGCAATAGTTAGCCCTTCAAGAACACACCTTGCCTTCTCAACTAGTTCTTTATCAGCGATAAGAGAAACCAGGTTAAAACTCAATGTATTTAAACTTTTTGTATCGTGGATTTTTATTTGTTTATTAAGTAATTTTGCACTGTTAAAAGCAAAAGGCTCCCAAGGCACAAAAGCATCTATTTTATCATCAATAAAACCATGAACTAACTCATCAGGTTTAAAGTGCAACAGCTGTACATCTTCAGTCGTCAATCCCTCTAAGGCTAACAAAATACTTAAAAAATATTCACTTGCAGTACCTTTAGTAACACCTATTCGCTTACCTTTAAGCTTTATAGCTGAGTCAATTTGTGCTGATGGACGGGTAATGAGCTTTACATCGTTGTCCGATTGAACAAACATGGCGTGGGTGACAAATGTCTTTTGAGCTAGACTTTGAAAAGCAATAACAGAGTCTGAACTGGTACCAAAGTCTGCTTCACCATTAATCACTTTAGTAAACGCTTTTTGACCACCAATTACTTCATCAAACTTTACATTGACACAAGTGCCATCAAAAGCATCAATCGCTTTAGCCACATAAAAAGGCGTCGATAAGGGGGTTTTTGATACCGCGATAGTGACTAAATGTTTTTGTGGTTGCCAAAACGATTGATAGTTTCCATAAAACACTATTATCCCCACACAAATAACGAGTGTGAACAAGGAAAAATGTAATGCTTTTTTATTCAAAATACACAACCCAAATAAAGCTATTTACTAAGTATAGAGAAAGTTTAACTTTAATGGATCATTGTACTTAAATTTAATAAAGGCCACTCATGATTACAACAACAAGAATGGTTGCTTGCCTCGTTCAAAAAATAATGGTTCTGTGTCGGTGAATTTTACACTAAAATATCCCTTCCTTGTTTTTTTTGAATAACATACTGAATAGTATTGTATTTTATTTATGGTATACATTTTGCCTATTGGACTAATAATAACGTATAAAAATTAGATCATAAAAACGCTAATGTTAACTAGCGATGATTGAGAATATATATTAAAGGGTAAAATAAAAATGAAATATTTAAATATAGTTGCATTGGCAGCTTTGTCACTGGCATCGACATTTACGAATGCAAGTATCATCACTCTGGATTTTGAGGGTGTGGCTAACCAAGCAAATATAGAAGATTTTTATAATGGTGGAACCGATTCTCAAGGTAATTCAGGTGAGAATTACGGAATTAGTTTTGGCTCTGACGCTCTGGCATGTATAGATTCTGATAACGGTGGCGGTTGTGGGTTTGCAAATGAACCTACACCAATTACGACAATGTTTTTTACATCGGGCAGTGCAATATTAAATAGTACTAATGGATTTGATACTGGCTTTTCATTTTATTATTCATCGGTAGCAGCTGTTTCTGTTAATGTATATTCAGGCATTGATTTAGCTGGTGATTTATTAGGTACTATTAATTTAACATCGAACTGGCAGGATAACTCTTGTTCTGGAGATCCAACAGGTGCTTTTTGTAATTGGGACATTGGCTCTTTAAATTTTGCTGGCATTGCTCACTCTATCGATTTTGGTGGTACAGCGAATCAGGTTGGCTTTGATAATATCACCTTCGGCTCAGCTAACCCTGATTCATCAGTATCCGTTCCTGAGCCTTCATCATTGGCTATTTTTGCATTAGCTCTAATGGGATTACGCTTACGCGGATTTAAGAAGTAGTAATCTACATTTTCAGCTTTTAAGAAGTGTCATTTATTATCAATGACACTTCTTTTGCCCACGAAAAAGACCTCTATCACAAAGTAAATATCTTCTTCAGCTGTCTATAGCGATATATTTAATATAATTAAACGGTTATAGAAATTTACCCCTTAAAAAAATGCCTGTAACCCTGTTTGCGCACGACCTAATATTAAGGCATGCACATCATGAGTGCCTTCGTAAGTATTAACTGCTTCAAGGTTCATCACATGGCGAATAATATGAAATTCATCACTAATACCATTGCCACCATGCATATCGCGCGCTTGTCTTGCAATATCTAAGGCTTTGCCACAGGAGTTACGTTTAATCAGTGAGATGGTTTCAGGCGCTAGATTATTAGCATCCATCATACGACCTACTTGCAAACAAGCCAATAAAGCTGTGCTGATCTCGGTTTGCATATCAGCAAGTTTCTTTTGAATTAATTGTGTCGCCGCTAAAGGTCTGCCAAATTGTTCTCGGTCTAAGGTATATTGGCGCGCGCCATGCCAGCAAAACTCTGCTGCACCTAATGCGCCCCAAGCTATGCCGTAACGCGCTTTATTTAAACAGCCAAAAGGCCCGGATAAACCGCTGGCATGTGGCAACATATTTTCGCTTGGTACAAAAACATTCTCCATCACTATCTCACCAGTTATAGAAGCACGAAGTGAAAACTTGCCTTCAATTTTAGGCGCAGATAATCCAGCCATGCCCTTATCAAGAATGAAGCCTTTAATAACCCCCTCCAGCTTAGCCCAAACAATAAATACATCCGCGATGGGTGAGTTGGTGATCCACATCTTGCTGCCATCAAGTTGATAACCTCCGTCAACTGCAACCGCTTTTGTTGCCATACTGGCAGGATCAGAGCCTGAGTTAGGCTCGGTCAAACCAAAACAGCCAATATACTCACCACTAGCAAGTTTTGGCAAATATTTCATTTTCTGTGCCTCACTACCATAAACATGAATAGGATGCATAACTAATGATGATTGCACACTCATGGCACTACGGTAGCCACTATCAACTCGTTCGACTTCACGAGCAATTAAACCATAGGTAACATAATTAACACCGGCACAACCGTATTTCTCCTCAATGGTCGCGCCAAGTAATCCCATAGCGCCAAACTCTTTCATAATTTCTACATCAAAAGTTTCGTGGCGATTAGCCAATAAAATCCGTGGCATCAATTTTTCTTGGCAATACTGGTGGGCACTATCACGAACGAGACGCTCTTCTTCTGAAAGTAGCGACTCTAGTAATAAAGGATCTTGCCAATTAAATTGTGCCTTAGTTGAGCTAAGTTTTTGTGTGGATTTATTATTAGAAGCTGACATAAATATTGACCTGAGTTTTCTGCTGGCTATGTTATATGCTGAAATAGTAGTGGAAAGCTTTCACAAGTCAATCCATTACAAGCGTCAAGATGAGCTAGAACAATAAAATCATACCCAAGGCACCCAAAGTGTAGGAAACGAGCCTATTAGGTGGCTTGGATAAACGAGCTGACACTTTCTTACAGTTAGCTGACAGTTTTTCGACACTTAGGTTACTGATTTATACACCAACGTACGACAAAATCTTCCCATACCGAATATATTGAAAAAGACAGGGATAGCCCACACATGACACTAACATCAACCGCATACATGGCAAGGTCACTTTTCTTGCTTAGCTTTGCACTACCCGTAATAGCTGCTGAAACCGCACCTGAAAAAGATAACGAAAAAATTGAGGTAATCGAAGTTACCTCAAAACGTAATCAAGCGAACAGTGAAATGACCGAACAAACCGAGCAATTAATGAGTGTTGCTGGTATAGGTAATGATCCACTTAGTGCTGTGTATAGTTTACCAGGGATTGTTTATGCTGGTGGTGATACTGGCTCACCAGCGGTGCGCGGTTCTTCTCCAGATGACAACGCTTTTTATATTGATGATATGCCGGTTGGTTATATTTTCCATTTATTTGGCGACAGTATTTTTAATGAAAACCTTATTCAAGACTTTAGCTTGCATCCAGCAGCTTTTGGCAGTGAATATGGCAATGCTACCGGCGGCGTTTTTGATATACAGCTGCGAGATCCCCGCCAACAAGACATCGAAACCACCATCGATTTGAGCATGCTTAAAAGTGGCTTTATGATTGAAGGTGAAACCTTTGAAGAGCAGGCTTTTTATATCTCTTATCGTCGAAGTCAGATCCACTTATTCTTACCAGAGGGCACAGAAGAAGACGGCTACACAGTATTTAAAGCGCCTGTTAGTGAAGATTACCAAGCAAAGTACCAATGGCTAATCGGTGATGCTCATAAATTAACGTTTAGTGCTTCTGGTGCAAGTGATACCGGTGGCATTAATATTTCAGAAAACTCTGAGGCGGGTAAACTTGACCCTGATAGCATAGGTGACTTTAAAATCACCACCAAGTTTGATAGTCAAAACTTGTCTTGGCAATACTACGGTGACGAACAAAAAATAATGCAGTTAGTCGCGGGTCATACGGTTAACAATACTAGTCAAATGTATGGTCAAGGACAGTTCATTGAGATTGATGAAGAAATTTACAACGTGCGATTTTCATCACAAATTACTTGGCTTGAAGATCATAAATTAGGTTTTGGCCTTGATTACAGTAAACATGATGTTGACTATAGTTTTGATGTTATTCCTTATTACTGCACTGAAAACGATGCTGACTGTAATGAAAATAAAGGCGACCGTATTCAAGATGTCGCTAATTTAGTAGATGAAGATATCGCCATTTATATTCATGACATTTGGCAAATGAGTGAAAACTGGCAATTAACACTTGGCTTAAGAGCTGAGCGTAATGACTATACTGAGCAGGATTTTATCCATCCAAGGGTTGCCCTTAATTGGCTTGCTACTGATAATTTAACCGTTAAAGCTAAAGCAGGTACTTACAGCCGCTTCCCTGATATTGATACTGCCTTAAAAAAGCTTGGTAACCCTCAAATAAAGTCACCACAAGCCACACATTATTCTTTAGGGTTTGATTATGATTTAAATGGCTTATGGTTTACTTCTGTTGATATTTACCATAAAGAATTAACTGAATTACCTCGCTCAATTGATGAACACACTCCAGAGACTGATTGGGAGTCCAACTATACCGATGATACCTCAGGTGATGCACAAGGTATTGAATGGTTGGTCAGACGAGAACGTGAAAGTGGTTGGTTTGGCTGGGCATCCTTAAGTTGGTCACAAAGCCAACGAACTGATGACCTTACTAACACCACAGCTGATTACTACCTTGATACACCTTTGGTAGCCAATGTTGTTGTCAATTATGAACTAAACGAACGTTGGGATTTTGGCTTGCGATTCACCTTACGTAGTGGCGCCAAATATACACCGATTGTGGGTTTACGTGAAAACCCTGATTATGAAGACAATTTTTTACCCGAGTATGGCGAGTTAAATGCCAAAACCTTACCCGTTTATCATCGTCTAGACTTGGAAGCTAATTACAAAACGACTTACTGGGGATACGATGCTAAGTGGACTTGGGCTGTTATTAATGCCATGGCCCAAAAGAATGTGTCAGGCTATTACTATGAACCAGAAGATGGTGATACTTTGACTGAATATAATATCTCAGGTGAAGAAGATATTGGAATATTCCCCTATGTTGGTTTGAAGATGACCTTTTAACAGCAATGCCTGTTGCCATTCAAAGCACTCAATTTGATGGGAATTAAAATGGTAACAGGTCTATTTCTCAATCCCTTTAACTGTATATGAGCTAATAAATAATTGAAAAAGTACTGCTAAACAAAAGTAACGTTACCAAGTGATAATATATGCATACTTTTGCTAATTTACTTAGTGCCCAGCTATACCCTAACTAATTTACTTTAAAAACAAATCAGTATGCCCTTGTTAATGTATATTTATTACTCTATGGTAACCCCTTAGTCACACAACAAGGAAAGTTTATATGGCACCTCAAAAAGTAGCGCTGAGCCGAAAGCAAATCGGTGGTGAAGTCCCTATGGTTGCAACCGAAATTACCGACACTTGTATTTACTCAGGCCTTTTTGGCTCTCTAGATTCATCTCGAATGGCCATCATTATAGATAAAGTTACTAACTTAGCGAATGCGAGACAGATCAGTTTAGTTATTGTTGATTTAGGCAATGTTGAAGCTATTGACT
>Ga0209395_1002838_pt1 | contig 22125 bp, 16 predicted proteins | sample GOMGulsemesocosm_3_FD_184635 | JGI IMG/M metagenome (GOLD analysis project Ga0209395, IMG submission 184635) | Methane-oxidizing microbial communities from mesocosms in the Gulf of Mexico - GOM9D Gulf of Mexico (SPAdes) (version 2) | ecosystem: Environmental > Aquatic > Marine > Cold seeps... | reverse complement strand
CCCGACTAAGCTATCGACTAATGACAGCGAATGATGCAGAGTTATTGTATCAACTCGATCAAGATCCTGAAGTGATGCGCTTTATCGCCGACGGTAAAATATCCTCTCGAGAAAATATTGAAAACGTTTTAGTGCCCAGAATGAAAAAATACCTCAATGTAGATAAAGGTTGGGGATTATGGCAAGTAAACATCAAAGATACAGACGAATACATCGGTTGGGTACTAGTAAGACCAATGAATTTTTTCTCCGATGCTACTGAATTTGATAATTTAGAGCTAGGTTGGCGATTTTTTCGCTCCTCATGGGGCAAAGGCTTTGCTAGCGAGGCCGCTCAACACATTAAAGATGCCTTAGCAGTGCAGTCTGAATACAAGAAATTCAGTGCCATTGCTGACGAAAATAATTTAGGCTCGATTGGTGTGATGAAAAACTTAGGCATGTCTTATCTCAAAACATACCACCATATAGATCCATTATTTGAGTGCCAAGTCGCTTATTATCAAATTTCGAATTAGCCTAAAGTACGAAAAAGAGCACAAAAGCTTTGAGAGTCAGGATGTCTGAAAGCGCTTCCCCTGAACATAAAAAAGCTCACCGAAGTGAGCTTTTGGGTTTTAAGAACAAACTATTATTTTTTGCAATTAAACGCGTTCAATTACCGTCGCTATGCCTTGACCTAAACCAATACACATAGTCGCTAAACCTATGTTTACATCTTGACCTTCCATAAGGTTCAATAAGGTGCCAGTGATACGAGACCCCGAACAACCTAACGGATGTCCTAAGGCTATTGCACCTCCATTTAAGTTAATCATCTCTTCAGCTCTATCTTCTAGGCCTAGTGCTTTAACACACGACAATGCTTGAGCAGCAAAAGCTTCATTAAATTCAGCTAATTCGATATCAGCTAAAGATAAGCCAGCTCGTTGCAAAGCTTTTTTCGTTGCTGGAACTGGACCATAGCCCATGGTTGATGGATCACAACCCGCAACAGCCATACCGCGAATTTTAGCGCGTGGTGTTAAGCCTAGCTCTTTAGCACGATCTGCCGACATTACTAACATTGCGGAAGCACCATCAGATAACGCAGATGAAGTACCTGCGGTTACTGTGCCGTTTACCGGATCGAATACAGGACGTAAACCAGCAAGGGTTTCAATAGTCGTTTCAGGGCGAATAACTTCATCGTGTTCGATAAGTGTTAACGCGCCCATTGCATCATGACCCTGAGTTGCAACTATTTCGTTGTCCCAGCGACCGGCAAGCTGTGCTTCATAAGCTTTTCTATGTGAACGAGCTGCAAAAGCGTCTTGTTGCTCACGAGTGATGCCATGTTGTTTACCAAGTAATTCAGCAGTTAACCCCATGTTGCCAGCAGCTCGAGAAATATACTTACTTAATGCTGGGTCAAAGTCGACATCGTACATCATCGGAACATGCCCCATATGCTCAACACCACCAACGATAAATACATCGCCTTGGCCACACATAATATTTGTAGTTGCATCATGTAAGGCTTGCATTGATGAACCACATAAACGGTTAACCGTTACAGCGCCAACAGACTTAGGGATATCAGTTAATAGCTGAGCGTTACGAGCAATGTTAAAACCTTGCTCTTTGGTTTGTTTTACATTGCCCCAAATAATATCTTCTATAAGTGAAGGGTCTAAATTAGGGTTACGTACTAATAACTGTTGCATTAAGTGTGCTGATAAACCTTCAGCACGAACATTACGGAAAACGCCAGCTTTAGAGCGTCCCATCGGTGTACGAATACAATCTACAATGACTACTTCTTTCATGATTTTCTCCTTAGCTTATGCTGTTTTAGTGTTGTTAGTTTTAACATCTGTGGTGAAATATGATTTACCTGATTTTGCCATTTCGCGTAAGCCATCAGTTACCTGATAAATTTCCCCCAAATGCGCATAGCTATCAGCCAATGCAATAAAGCTATCTAAACCTAAGGTTTCTAAATAACGAATTGCACCGCCTCTAAATGGAGGAAAACCAATTCCGTAAATTAAGCCCATATCAGCCTCTGCAGCAGTATCAACAACGCCTTCTTCTAAACAGCGTATCACTTCATTTACCATTGGAATCATCAAGCGAGCAATAATGTCTTCTGGAGTAAAGTCTTGCTTGTCAGCACATGTAACAGTAAATAATTCGTAAGCATCAGCTGAAGGAGTTTTCGTTGGACGACCTCGTTTGTCTTTACCGTAATCGTAGAAACCTTTGCCGTTCTTCTGACCTAAGCGTTTATTGGCATATAAAGTACTTACCGGATCATTTTCAATTTTCGCCATGCGGGTTGGGAAACCTGATGACATAACACCAGTACAATGATCAGCTGTATCAACACCAACAACATCAAGCAAATATGCTGGGCCCATTGGCCAACCAAATTGTTTTTCCATTATTTTATCCACAGCAGCAAAGTCAACGCCTTCAAGCATCAATTGGCTAAAACCAGCAAAATATGGGAATAAAACGCGGTTGATATAAAAGCCAGGACAATCGTTAACAACAATTGGAGACTTACCCATTTTAGCAGCGTAAGCAACAACGCTTGCAACCGTTTCATCTGATGTATCTTTACCACGAATAACTTCAACCAATGGCATTTTGTTTACAGGATTAAAAAAGTGCATACCACAGAAATTTGTTGGACGTTTAACGCTTTTCGCTAACAAATCGATTGAAATGGTTGAGGTATTAGACGTTAGAATGGCATCGTCATCAAGGTGGCTTTCGACTTCAGCAAGTACCATGCCTTTTACTTTAGGGTTTTCTACTACAGCTTCAACAACAATATCAACGCCTTTTACGCTATCGTAACTTAAGGTCGGTGTGATGTTATTTAATACACCAGCCATCTTCTTCGCGTTCATACGACCACGTTCAACTTGTTTAGTTAAAATACCTGCAGCAGTCGTTAAACCTAAATCAAGGGCCGAATCATTAATGTCTTTCATAATGATTGGCGTGCCTTTATAAGCAGATTGGTAAGCAATACCGCCCCCCATAATGCCAGCACCTAATACCGCAGCTTTGCTAACTTTTTTAGTCACCATTTTAGCGGCTTTTTTAGCTTTACCTTTAACTACTTGGTCTGCCATGAACAAACCAATTTGTGCTGTGGCAGCATCAGTTTTTGCCAATTTTGCGAAGTTAGTATTCTCAATTAGCATGGCTTCTGTGCGACCTAAAGAGGCTGCAGCTTCAATAGTTTTCACCATCATCATAGGTGCAGGGTAATGCTTACCTGCTTTTGCTGCAATCATACCCTTGCAAGTATTGAAGGTCATAATTGTTTCGACAGGACTTAATTTTAACGGCTCTAGCTTCTGTTGACGCTTTGCTTGCCAATCTAATTTTCCTGCGATTGCTTGCTTAAGCATGTTAATAGCAGCTTCACGTAAATGCTCAGGTGCCACAACGGCATCAAGTAAACCTACAGCCATTGCTTGTTCTGGTTTGAATGCTTTACCAGTTGACATCCATTCTACGGCGTTATCGGCGCCAATTACGCGAGGTAAACGTACCGTACCACCAAAACCAGGAATAAGGCCTAACTTAACTTCAGGTAAACCAATTGAACATGTGGTGTCTGCAATACGGTAGTCACAGGCTAATGTCATTTCACAACCACCACCTAATGCAAAACCATTAAGTGCCGCAATTGTTGGAACTTTAATGTCTTCAAATGAATCAAAAACATCAGAGCCACCTTTGATCCAAGGAACAAGTTCCTCTTGCGGTAGTTTAAACATTTCTAAAAATTCAGTGATATCTGCACCAACAATAAAGTTAGACTTACCAGATGTAACTAAAACACCTTTAGCTTCTGCACAGTTGTTAATAGCAGCGACTACTTCAATATATTCTTTAAAAGTTGCCTGATCGAACTTATTCACTGAACCTTGAGCATCGAATTTAAATTCAACAATGCCGTCTTCCAGTAATTCGGCAGAAAGGTTTTGACCTTGAAATAACATGCCTAGTTTCCTCGTTTAATGGGATAAAAATAGGGTCTGATATTGATTTAATATCAACTTAAATTATCAGTTTTTATAATAATAGACGATTGAGTGTGCCTTGAAAGAAAAACAAATGCAAATTATTTAAACAAGCGTTTAAATTAAGTGTTTAATTATTAAAAAAGCAGAAGGTATTATTCTAATAATTAGCTCGAATACGTAATTAGCGTGGAGAATTAATGAATTTAACTAAGCTAGTTTTTTTGAAAGAGCAGTTTGCTAACGTTGAAACTTTAATCATAAAAAACGTGTGATATTAGGGAAAACTCAAATCAATACATAATGATGTAATGTATGCATTTATCACAATAATAACTGCATACATTTACTATAACATTTGATTAATTCTGAAGATTAATAGCTGGGATGATTAATTAATCGCTTTGTAAAGCATCAATAGGATCTAGCTTTGATGCTTTAATTGCAGGGTAAACACCGAACGTTAATCCTACTAACGCACAAATGCTAAAAGATAATATTATTGCACTAATTGACCAAGATACCGCCCATTCAGAATATAGCGCGATAAGCTCAGAAAGCATAATACCAAAGACCACCCCAAGGATTCCGCCCATTATTGAAATTGTAAAACTCTCAGCAATAAACTGTAAACGTATGTCTTTTTGTGTTGCACCAACAGCACGCAACAAACCAATTTCTTTGGTACGTTCGAGCACCGTTGCTAGCATAATATTCATAATTCCTATACCACCAACTAATAACGAAATTCCCGCGACACATGACATAACAATATTAAATATCTGCTGTGTTTGCTTTTGTTGTGCTAATAAAGCGGCAGGAATAACGAGATCATAATCATCAACATCATTATGGCGGCGATCGAGTAAATGACTAACCGCTTTAGCTGCACTTATTGGGTCAACGCTATCATCAAGTTTTAACTTAATACTTGTTACTTCGCTAGATAGTTTCTTACTGGCAAATTTATGAATAGCAGTTTTTAATGGAATAAATACCTGACGTTGATCACCACCTAATTTTATTCCCTGAAATTCCTGTTTCTTTAGAAATGGTGACTCAAGCACACCAACAACTTTAAACCATAAATGGTTAATTTTAATGTTTTTACCAACCGCATTACCCTGCGGAAAAAGCTGTTTTGCCGTTGATGAGCCTAATAAAGCAACTTGCGAAAAATTTTGATCATCGGTTTTTGTTAATAAGCGCCCTTGCGCTAAAGTAAATTTTGATAAGTCAAAGAAGCTAGCACTAACCCCTGTAGCTTCACCATCGCTTTTTCCTTCACCACTGAATATACTATAAGTATCTATTAGCTTTTGTGCACTAAAAGCGGTTACAAATGGTAATGAGCTGGCACTGACTTCACCATCCCGAATACTTAGCCCAGTAGAATGTTTGCGCTGTTCTTGCAATTCTTTTTCTTCAAACTTTTTGCCTTCAATGATGAGGTTATGCAAGCCCATAGTATCGATCATTTTCATCGCTTCAGCTTCAGCCCCCTCACCAATATTAAGCATTGCGATTACCGCACCAACACCAAAAATCATCCCTAATAAGGTAAGTAGTGTCCGTAATTTATGCTGAGCAAGTTCGGCAAAAGTATCTATAAAAATAGCTAAATATTTCATTAACTGTGCTCCTTGTTCGTTAACGCTATTTTTTGACCTTCAGTTAAACCAGATAAAATTTCAACATGGCTTAAACTGGCTTGTCCCAGAGTTACAGGTGTAGGCTTATACTGCCCACTTTCATATAAATAAACAAAGGATTGCTTAGCTTCAACAAAAACACTTTGCAATGGCACTATAATTTTTTTGCTCGTTGCTTTTATTTCAATATCCGCTTGAAGTTTTCTGCCGGGAACAAATAACGCTGTATTTTGCTTAGATAAAGTAACAATGACTTCAAAATACTTTTGAGGGTCTCCACGCTTTATTGAGGCAGGAAAAGGAGCGACGGTTTCAACGGTTCCTTGAAATTTTTTATCCGCGTAGGCATTTAAATAAAGTGTTACCGGTTTATCTACCGCTAAGTTAATTGCTTCACTTTCTAAAACAAACAACTTAACCTTCATATTACTAATATCTGGCAATTCGGCAATTTTTTGTCCTGGCCATAAAGATTGACCTGCCCGAGGTTTTTCACCACGCCAATTCGATTTATAGGCAAGTAAACCATCGTGTGGTGCTTTCACTTCAAGTTTAGATAAGCCATCGCTTAACTGTTTTATTTTACTCTTACTCTGGGTTTGCTTCATCTCTAACAAGCCCATATCGCCTGATGAGCTTGCACTAAAGCTATCGTTCTTCCAATATAAGTATTCTTCTTTTGATCCTAAGTACTCTGTGTTTTGTAATGAATCTAATATTTCTAATTTTGAGCGAATACGAATATCATTAATAGAAAAGTTTTCAGCAAAACTCTTTTCTTGTCCCACCATGCCAATATCTTTATTAATAGCATCGAGCTCTTTATTAAGCATGCCAGCTTTTTCGATAATATCTTGCTCTGTGAGAGATAGTTCATTAAGTCTATCCGCACTCTGAATTTCCATGGCTTCACCATCAAAGCGAGCAATAACATCGCCTTTTTTAACTTGCGTGAATTCAGGAGCTAACCATGAAATGTTTTGTGGTCCCTGACGACTCATAGGCGCACTAATCACTGTTGCTTTGGCTGCAAACAATTCCCCTTCCGCAGGAACAGTAACAACAAAGCTTTGTTCTTTAACCTCAAATAGTAACGGTGCACTCTCCTGTTCAGAGCACGCAATTATCGATAAGGACAATACAGAGAGAAGAAGTTTATTCTTAATTTTTATATTTTTTAAGTATTTCATAACGTCACGATATCCCCTTGTGACAAACCACCTTGAATGACCACTTTTTCGCCGACAATGTGAGTAACTTCGACAGGTAAATCGCTATTATAAAATATGCCCGCGACACTAACACTACCTTTACCATTTTCTAACTTTACTGCATGAGTCGACAAGGTTAATGCATTATCAAGTACCTGTATAATCACCTCAATACGTGCAGTCATTCCAGGGCGAATAACGGTATTTTTCGGTTGTTCAAATGCAATAATGGCATCAAATACTCTACGTTTGTCTTGTGAAGATTTATCACGAAAAACACGTCCGAGCTCAACAACCTTACCTTGTAATACGATTTCTTGAGTACCATCGATCATTATTTTAACTTGCTGACCTAATTTGATTTTGCCACTGTCAGGTTCAGCTATTTGTGCTTTCAATTGCATCTTTTCTATCACAGCAAGCTCGACAATCGGCTGTCCAAATTGCACACTTTCTCCGACAGCAGGCTTTTCTCCCTGCCAGTTTGAACGATAAATTACCATGCCATCAATGGGGGCCTTTACCTTTAGACGCTCAATGTCTTTGTTAAACTCTTCGACTTCTGACATTAAGCGATTAACTTTTCCTTTAGCTAATTTCAGGTTTAATGCTTTGTTATTCAGGTGAAATTTAAGCTTTTCTTTTGCTAAAAAAAAGTCATTCTCAGCAATAGTAAAATCAATAACTGATTTGTTACGGTCATTTTCAGAGCGGCTATGATCGACAATTTCAGCTTTACGCTGTGCCTTTTCATAACCCATTTTCTTTTCAGCAACTTTAAGGATAAGCTCTTGTTCTGTCTCTGTTTCTTTAATTTCCTTATTTTCTAATTGTTGCTGTGCACGGTCTAATTCAGCTTGTTTATCAATTAACCTATCCATTACCTTCTTGCCATCAAATGAGACAATTAGTTGCCCTTTTTTGACTCGAGAATTTTCTGGTGTTAATTGTTTAATCTGATATTGCCACATACGGGAAACTGACGGTGGCGCAATCATCGCTGTTTGTTTTGACTCTAATTCGCCACTCGCTGTAACGATGAGTTGAACTTTTTCTAATTTCACAGATTCAGTCGGTGCATTTTCACATGCTGATAAGAATACTAACAATATAATGGCAATAGTTTTATTCACTTATGTTTACTCCTGTAAACTCTAATTGAGCACTCATGCCCGGCAATAATGTTAGTGCTTTATCTGCTTTAAAAGAAAATACCGAACGATAATAAACATCACCGCCCCATTCTTTTCGTTCTTCCGGCTGGCTTGATATTTCTTCTAAGGTTGCAACAAGGTTATGCTGCGGGAAAGCATCGAGTTTGAAGTCAACAGAAGTATTAATTTTCATATTTTTAATATCGACTTCATGAACCCAAGCTTCAATGTATAAACCATTAACTGAGGGAATTTCTGCAATTTTCCATGAAGGTTGAGCGGTCATACCAACAAAAACTTTTTCGCCATTCCAGGGGTGGTTGCCATAAAGTACAGGTCCGGAACGCTGTGCGTATACACTCATTTGCTTCAGCTTGTTTTCATTATATTCCAACTTATTTTCATGCTTTACTATGGTAATTTTTTGTTTTGTTATAGCAACCGCATTAGCAACTTTCACTTGCTTTAAGTTTTCTAGAGATTTCGCATTAGCAACAACGGCTTTTTCAAGTTCTAGTTGATTTTTTTGATAGTCATATTTACTTAAATGTTCAATAGAAATACCTGCATCGATACGAGCTTTATCAAGCAATAATGCCGTTCTTTTTTGTCCATATGTAGCTTCTAATAATGATTGCTCTCCATTGCTGGTGATACGAAACAATTCCTCTTTCGAAGCAATTAAACTCACTTCTTCTTGATCAATTTGACTTTGAATTGAACCACTGTCAAAAACAACGACTAAATCACCTTCTTTAGCAATATCGCCTTCCGGTAACATCCACTGAACTTGTACACGCCAATTGTCTGTTTTGGGCGCATAAAATGTTTGATTGTCACTTGCCTTCACTTGACCAGAAAGAATGAGCGGTGTTTGTGCTATTGCGAGATTTAAAATAAGCGATACGGATATGATCGCTGAAAGTATTAATGCTTTATACATAAACGATCCTCAATCACTTCACCATCTTTCATGCGTATCATTCTGTCAGCATATCCAGCGATATCTTCTTCATGGGTAACCATCACTATGGTTTGCCCTTGATTATGTAAATCACAAAGTAAATCCATAATTTCATAGGATGTTTTTGAGTCTAAATTGCCAGTAGGTTCATCCGCAAAAATAACTTGTGGCCGGTTAACCAAAGCTCGAGCAATAGCAACGCGTTGTCTTTGACCACCCGACATTTCAAATGGTTTATGATGCCAGCGCTTTGATAAGCCAACTTTTTCTAACATCTCCATACCACGTTGCTTAGCCTCTTCCGGGTCTACATCGCTATAGCGTAATGGTAAAATAACATTATCGAGTGCAGTTAAACGAGGTAACAAGTGAAAGGTTTGAAAAATGAAACCTATTTTTCTGTTGCGGATTTTTGATAAGTTTTCATCATCAATATTTTTTATTGATTCTCCTGACAATAAATATTCACCCGAGCTAGGAGTGTCTAAACAACCAAGAATGCTCATTAACGTTGACTTTCCTGAGCCAGAAGTGCCCATTACAGCAACAAATTCGTTGTTTTTTATTGTTAACGAAACCTTGTTAAGTGCGATGACCTGCGTTTCACCTTCACCATAAATTCGGCTGATATTATCAATCCTGATCACAGATTAACTCCATTAAAATTAAATATTACACGCACATGTTACCAGCTTGTAACATACCGTAATTAACAGGGGAATATATAGTCTAAAATTTTAATCTTAAACTGATGAACTGTAATAATTTGTGTCAGTGGGCAAGACATTAGATAAGCAAACAACGTACAATATTGCTCTTTCATTTGCTTATGCTTTGTTATGACGCTTAAAGACAGCTTAAATAAACCTGAAAACTTACTGCTAGCGATGGCATTTATAATGCCAATGATATTTTCTGTTTGGATGGTTTTGCTCAATAACTTTGTTATTGAAAAAGCTAACTTTACCGGGGAAGAAATTGGTATTTTACAAAGTCTCCGTGAAATCCCTGGCTTTCTTGCCTTTACAGTTATTTATTTATTACTGTTTATTAAAGAACAAAAATTAGCCATTTTCTCCTTAGGGGTTACCGCTATAGGTGTTATTATGACAGGCTTTTTCCCTTCAGTTATAGGCCTGTACATTACAACTGTCATCATGTCAGTTGGTTTTCATTATTTTGAAACAGTCAACCAGTCATTAACTATGCAGTGGATTGATAAAGATAAAACAGCTCACTTTTTAGGTAGTTTACTCTCTGTAAAATCAGCAGCGTCTTTACTCGCTTTTAGTAGTATATGGCTGCTTATGGAAAAATTTACTTGGTCATATCAAAGTACTTATGCTCTATTTGGCGGTCTAGGGTTACTCTTTACCCTCTGTTTAATTTTTGCTTTCAAGCAATTCCCTGTAAAAGTTGAACAAGAAAAGAAACTTATTTTACGAAAACGTTATTGGTTATTCTATGCATTAACTTTTTTTAGTGGCGCACGTCGTCAAATATTTACGGTTTTCGCTGGCTTTTTAATGGTCGAAAAGTTTGGCTACAGCGTAGCTGATATTAGTGCACTTTTTTTAATCAACTATGTATTCAATTGGCTATTTGCCGCAAAAATAGGCAAGTTAATTGGCATAATAGGTGAGCGAAGAGTTCTGAAATTTGAATATATTGGTTTATTCATATTGTTTATTGCTTACGGGTTCGTCGAGAACTCAACCATTGCCGCTGGCTTATATGTAATTGATCATTTGTTTTTTGCTTTGGCCATCGCTATCAAGACCTATTTTCAAAAGATTGCAAAACCGGAGGATTTAGCAGCAAGTGCAGGTGTTAGTTTTTCTATTAATCATATTGCAGCTGTTGTTATTCCTGCTTTGCTCGGCATGGTATGGATTATTAATCCGTCTTGGGTTTTTTATGTTGGTGCAGGTTTCGCCTGTTGCTCATTTATTTTATCACACCTTATTCCTAGCCAACCCCGTGAAGGGATAGAGTTTAAGTACCAAGAAACATCGAGTAACTAACCTAGAAAAATTAGAGTATTATCAAAATATCCAACGTTATTATTCGCTGCATAACTGATATTCGCACATAAAAAAAACGAGACTTTGTGTCTCGGTTTTTTATTGACGGTATATTTTACTAATTATTACCTGTTATTGGTTATCGCGTAAGAACTGTAAGAACTCATCAGCAGGCAAAGGCTTCGCATAGAAAAAACCTTGTACTTCATCACAGCCTTGAGCGATTAAATGCGCTTGTTGCGCTTCTTCTTCAATACCTTCAGCAATAACTTTTAGGTTCATCTGTTTACCTAAGTTAATAATGGTATCGGCGATCAATGATTGACCTGGCTGGGCAATATCAGTAATAAATGCTCTATCAACCTTCAGACGGTCAAGCGGAAGTTTTTGCAAATAACTCATTGATGAGTAACCGGTACCAAAATCGTCAAGGGCAATACTAATGCCTTCGGCTTTGAGTTTAACCAGTGCATCAATGACAACTTGAGGCTCATCCATTAAAATGTTTTCGGTAATTTCTAATTCAAGTTTACTTGGTTTAACATCATGATTGATCGTTGCTTGAATAATACTGTCTACGAAGTTTTCTCGTTTAAATTGTGGAATAGAAACATTTACAGAGATACCAACATGATCGAAGTGTTGCTGCTCTAGCACTTTAATCTGCTTACAAGCTTGATTGATAACCCAATCACCAATTTCAACAATCAAACCAGAATATTCTGCTAATGGAATAAAAACAGCAGGCGAAATAAACTTCCCTTCTGCTGTACGCCAACGTAATAAAGCTTCAGCACCAATAACTTTTTGGGTAACTAAACTAAGTTGCGGCTGATACCATAGCTCTAAACGATTATCAGCAAAATCAGTACGTAATTGTCTGATCATACCTAAGCGCCACAACGTTTCGTCTTCCATTTCTTGCTTATAATAAACGAAATTTTCGTGATTACTTTTCTTTGCTAAGTTTAGCGCGATATTAATTTGATTGAGAATTTGTACACCTTGAGAACCTGCGCTGCTTTTCGAGCATAATCCAAAGCAAGCAGTAACAGGAAGGTGTTGCTCGCCAGCAGTAAATGAGCGATAAAACAAGGATGTTAATCGTTCAGGGTTTACACAGTCGGCCGGCCCAATAACACCGAAAACATCAGCACCTACACGTGCAAATTGACAAGTTGTGCCCAACTCTTTCAAGCGTTCAGTAACAGCTAGCAATAGTTTATTACCAAGGTCTTGCCCTAAGCCGTCATTTATATCACTAAAATGGTTTAAATCGATTAATGCTGCAACTAAATCAGGTTCTTCACGGTCACTAAACTGTTCAAGTAAATTAACAAACTCTAAACGATTTGGTAGCTCTGTTAACCAATCGCGGTAAGCAGCATTACGCAGTTTTTGAAATAAGTGAACATTTTCGTATCCAATAGATACATTTGCTAAAAACACTTCAATTAGCTGAATTTCTATATCGGTTAATACTTGTGCTAAATCTAGATATATAACCGCACGATATCCACCACTAGCTAGATACAGCACAGCATAATCATCGCCGTAGTCATTTTTCTTTTGAGTAAAAGAACTGGTAATACGATCTTGAATAATTGTACGGCCAATACATGAAATTTTTTGCTCAATCAATTCATCACTATGCCCTAACTGACCTAAAATATGTAAACTTAAATCATCAGTTCCTTCGATAATTCCTTGACCTCTAGCACAGAAAATACTGCCATGACTCTCACTTAATTGTTTTAACTCTGTAAGCACGCCTTCGGCATATTCATGGATGCTGTGTAGTTCAAGTAATTCCGCAGCTGCCGCTAAAATTTTCTCTAAACCGAGGCGGTTCTGATTAACAGAATGAATTTGTTGATATGAACGAATAGCTGCATAAACGGTAGTTACCAGTTTACGGCGAGTTAATTCTGTTTTTGTTTTGTAGTCATTAATATCATAATCTTTAATGACACTTTCTTCTGGGGCGTATCCCGGTTGGCCGGTTCTTAATACGATACGAATATCTTGGCGAGATAAAGTTTCACGGATATGTTTAACAACATTTAATCCTGCGTCATCCGTTTCCATAACAACATCAAGTAATACTAAAACAATGTCGTCATTATCTTCTATCAGTTGGCACGCATCACGCCCTGAATATGCATGAATATATTCTAAATTTTTACCTAAAACGACTAAATCAGATAGCGCTAACTGAGTAACTGAATGAATTTCAGGATCATCATCAACAATCAATACCTTCCACGTTTCGCCATTGCCATCATGGAGAATTTCGTCTTCATCGCTATCATCGATAAATAAAAAGTCGTCATTAGTATTCTCGGAAGCCTGCATATCGCCCTCAATTAACCAGTAAACTACAACTGATTAAACGCTGTTCATAAATTATTAGGATTTTACTTTCCATTACTCTACATAGTAAAAGTCATCTTCATAATATTCAACCTAGTTTTACAATTAAATACATTATTTCAAGCTGTTGTTTATTTTATGTTAAGTTTAGATGATTAAAGGGAATATTGCTGATTTTAATTTTCAGGCGTATGCTAATAAAAAACAGTAATAAAAATAATATTTTAGTGCCGGTATTTTACCTATGACAGAAATTACAAAAACGACATCATCCGCTATTTCCACTTCAAAGAAAGGCAATAAGAAATCAAATATTGTTGTTGATGAGTCTACGGGGGCACATGGCAATAAAAGACACTCTGGCGCATCTTCTCAAATGCAACTTTTAGGCTTAGCAAAGAAGTTTGTTTTAGACGGTGGCTTAGTCTCAGCCGAGAAGCAAGTACCTATAGAAGAGCGTACCCAAAAAAGAGCACGTATAAGTGCGTTAAGAAAACAACAAAATCTTGAAGTAATTATACAAAAATCACTAAGTTATTGCTCAAATGATGAAATCACCGACAAAGCAGACCCTGACTGGTTTACTACATTTACCCAGCTCGCGGAAGATATTAGTAATAAGTCGATGCAGGATTTATGGGCAAAAATATTAGCTGGTGAAATAATTCAACCAGGCTCCTTTTCCACAAAAACCCTAAAAATATTCCGTGAAATGAGTATTACTGATGCCAAATTGTTAGCAAAAGCCTGTAGCTTAGCCGTTTTTGATCATGCAAAACGCAATATTCGAATAATTTCAGGGGCTTATCAAATGCCGAGTTTATTTAACTTTTTCAATAAGCGACGCGCTCAGAATATCCCGTTAAGCCAGTTTTCACTGAGTTATGCTGACCTATTAGTATTAGCTGACAATCATTTACTATTTGTTCAAGAAACAGAATCTAGCCCAATGGAGAAACTCGAGTCGATTAATTTTAGCTTTAACGGTTCACCATTAACCTTATCGGCCAAAAAAGCAAATTGTGTATTACAGTTTTATAAATTTACCCCGATCGGTAGTGAGTTAGCTCGGTTGATAACCGACAGTGGTGATAGTGATTATTTACAGCACATAAAAAGTGCCTTAAGTGAAAATTTTTCGATTGTAGATGGTTAACCTTACATTACGAACATAGTCACTTCTTCGCATCCATCTGAACGTGACATTATCTATTTGGGTGTAGGTAGTTATGATTTTTCAGGAACAAAAATGACGTGCAGGATGCACTAATGCCTTGAAAGGCAGGATGTCTGAGAAAGGCTATCCTGAACATTCGTCACTCCTTCACACCCATGTGATTGTGACATACCGTGCATCCTGAACATTCGTCACTCCTTCACATCCATGTGATCGTGACATACCGTGCATCCTGAACATAAAAAGGGCGAACACATAAATGTTCACCCTCTTGATTATTCTTTAAAAAACTTTATTTAAATGCCGTCGCCGTCAGTATGTAAGCCACACTCTCGAGCCATACCACTAAAGCGGGTATCACTTTCATCCATACCTAGAGTTAGTGGGCGTGTGCTATGTGTATCACCAACAGAAACATACCCTTGCTCCCACAATGGATGGTAAGGTAAATTATGCTTAGTGAGATATTCATGCACGTCTTTATTGCTCCAATCAATAATCGGGTGCACTTTAAATCGGCCACGTAAAATACTAACTACAGGCAAACCTTGGCGATGTTCAGACTGCTGACGACGTACACCTGAAAACCATGTGGCCGCATTAAGTTCATTTAATCCACGCTCTAATGGCTCAACTTTGTTACGGCGATTATAGGATTTTAAAGACGTTTCGTCTTTTGCCCACTCTTTGCCATATTTTGCTTGTTGCCACGCAGCGCTTTCTTCAGCGCTGTACACTTGTAAATTCAAATTCAAGCGTTCAGTAAGTTGCTCTATAAACTGATAAGTTTCAGGAAATAAATGCCCTGTATCGGTGATCAGCACAGGGATATTTGAATCAACTTGCGTCAACATATGTAACATCACCGCGGATTGAATACCAAAACTTGATGACAACACAAATTGCGATGGTAAATTTTCCATTGACCATTTAACGCGTTCGGTAGCAGTTTGTTTCTCTAATAACTCATTCCATTGATTTAACCATGGTTTAGGTAAAGAAGCAGGGAACCGATTATTAATTGGTGTCTGTACTTCTTCGAAACTTGCACTACTGCCTATAATTTTAGTCATGAAAATCTCGCTTACTGTTTTTCACTTCTGCGATAATACCTGCGCGGATAGTGAAGTCGCCAAACGCTTCGTTGCTTGTTCGCTCTGTTGACCAACGAGCCACTAGCGCATCCATTTCATCAAGAATATTTTGTTCGCTTAGGTTTTCTTTATACATTTTTGGAACACGTGTTCCAGCTAAGTTACCACCTAAATGCATATTGTATTTACCTGGCCCTTTACCAACTAAGCCAATTTCTGCCAACATTGCACGGCCACAGCCATTTGGACAACCAGTAACACGTAAAATAATACTTTCGTCGCTAACATTATGCTTAGCTAAAATACCTTCAACGTCAGTTACAAAACCTGGTAAATAGCGCTCGGCCTCAGCCATAGCTAATGGACATGTAGGAAATGCTACACAAGCCATTGAATCTTTACGTTGCTTTGAAATACTGTCATTAATCAAACCATATTCACGAGCAATTGCTTCGATCTGTGCTTTATCTTCGCTTGCTACACCCGCCACAATTAGGTTTTGGTTTGCTGTCATGCGGAAATCACCTTGGTGAATTTTTGCTATTTCAGCTACACCTGACTTAAGTGGTTTTCCTGGAGTATCTAACAAACGACCATTTTCAATAAATAATGCTAAATGATGTTTACCGTCAAAGCCTTCAACCCAACCGATGCGATCGCCACGCTCAGTAAATTCATATGGTCTTGATGTTTCAAAAGTAATTCCTGCACGTTTTTCAACTTCCGACTTAAAGGTTTCTGAACCCACTCGGTCTAGCGTGTACTTAGTTTTTGCATTTTTACGATTTACTCGGTTTCCCCAATCGCGCTGTGTGGTAACTACGGCAGCAGCAACATCTAAGGTATTGGCCAAAGGCACAAAGCCAAAGTCGTCAGCCTTACGAGGATACGTTGACTTATCGCCATGAGTCATCGCTAACCCACCACCAACAAGTACGTTAAAACCAACTAATTTCCCATCTTTAGCAATCGCGATAAAATTCAGGTCATTAGCATGAACATCAATGTCATTTTGCGGAGGAATAACTACCGTAGTTTTAAATTTACGAGGTAAATAATTACTGCCTAAAATTGGCTCTACTGTTTCTTTGCCTTCAGGGCCTTCAAGTTTTTCACCGTCTAACCAAATTTCTGCATAAGCACGTGTATTTGGTAATAAATGCTCACTTATTTTAATTGCCCATTCATAAGCTTCTTGATGAAGTTCAGACTCAATAGGGTTAGATGTACATAAAACATTACGATTTACATCGCCAGCAGTAGCAATTGAATCGATACCAATGCTGTTTAATGTTTGGTGCATTAATTTAATATTTGGCTTCAATACGCCATGAAACTGAAACGTTTGACGCGTTGTTAAACGAATACTGCCATAAGAAGTACTTTCTTGAGCAAACTTGTCGATAGCTAACCATTGGTCTGGCTTGATAATACCGCCAGGCATACGAGCGCGTAACATAACATTATGCAAAGGCTCTAACTTTTGCTTACTACGTTCTGCTCTAATATCACGATCATCTTGCTGATACATACCATGAGTTCGAATGATCTGATAGTTGTCTGCAGTAAAACCACCTGTTACTTGATCTTGTAAATCTTCAACGATAGTGCCACGTAAAAAATTACTATCAGCTTTTAGGCGTTCGTTATCAGCTTGCTTACCTTCAACAATTAGCGGTCCAGGACCTGTTAATACGGTTTCTTTATTTGTTGTAGTCATTAGTAAACATCCTTCTGGAAACGCTTAGCGTTACGTAATTCTTTTAAATAATCTTGTGCTTGTTCAGTACTTAATTTGCCATGCTCAGAGATAATATCTACTAAGGCAAGTTCAACATCTTTTGCCATTCGGCTCATATCGCCACAAATATACAAATGAGCACCACGTTCTAACCAAGCAAAAATTTCGCTGGCTTTTTCACGTAAGCGGTCTTGAACATATATTTTGTCAGCTTGGTCACGAGAAAAGGCTAAATCAATATTCGTTAACAAACCTGATTTTAAGTAACCTTGCCATTCCACTTGGTATAAGAAGTCTTGTGTGAACGTTTGATCACCAAAAAACAACCAATTATCACCACTTGCTTCTGTAGCTTCACGTTCTTGCATGAATGATCTAAAAGGAGCAATACCTGTGCCTGGACCAATCATGATAACCGGTGTGTCGCCATTTTCAGGTAAACGAAAGTTATCATTGTGCTCAATGAAAACCTTAACAGTACCGCCTTCTTCTAAGCGCTTGCCTAAAAAGCTTGAAGCGCCGCCACTTCTTAATTTACCGTCTTCATTGTATTCAACTAATCCAACCGTTAAGTGTACTTCTTCTTCCACTTCCGCCTGACTTGATGCTATTGAATATAAACGAGGGGTAATTTTTCGAAGTGCATCAGCAAAATTTTGCGCTGTTACTGTAGCCGGAGCAACTTTAACCACATCTACAATTTGATGATTGCCCGCATACTCACGTGCTGCGTTTTTGTCTTCGCTTAATGCTAATAAGCTTTTATCTTGAGACTGTTCGGCCCAAAAACTGATAAAATTAACGGCTGTTTGGGTAATTTCTAATTTTGAGGTTAAAGCCTCTGCTAAAGATAAGCTTTCACCAGCAACCTCAATTTTTTCATCAGCTGACAAGTTTACTGCGGCAATAACTTCTGCCACTAATGCAGTATCGTTTTCAAACCATACCCCTAAAGCGTCACCCGCTTGATAAGTAATACCAGACTCAGCTAAGTCAATTTCGATATGGCGAACATCTTTTGCAGAGTCTCGGCCAGTAATTTTCTGACTTAAGCTTAACTCTGCTGCATAAGGTGCTTGTTTCGTGTATTCACTAACCGCGCCAGCTGTTGGCATAGCAACAACATTAGTAGCAGTAGACTCACTACCTAATAATGCTTTTGCTTTACTGATAATGCTGTCTGACCATGCTTTTGCATCCGCGTCATAATCAACGTCGCAATCTACACGTGGCGTAATTTGCTTAGCACCCAACTTGCTTAAATACTCGTCAAAGTCTTTACCTGTTTGACAGAAAAACTCATAACTTGTGTCACCTAAAGCTAAAACACTATAATGTAAGTTTTCTAATTTAGGCGCTTTTTTCGAAGCTAAAAACTCATGTAAAGTAATAGCATCATCAGGCGCTTCACCTTCACCATTAGTGCTAGCAACAATTAATAAGTGAGTAATGTTTTTTATACTTTTAGGCTTAAAATCGCTCATGCTCTTTAAGTCAACAGTAAGACCTTGTTCTTGCGCCTGCGCAGCTAATGCTTTAGCAACACCTTTAGCATTTCCTGTTTGAGAACCAAATAAAATCGTCAAGGTTGCTGCAGGAACAGCTGCGACTGAAGGGCTTATGCTTGGCAATGCTCCTTCAGACTTAGCTGCTAAATAGCCACTCGCCCATGCAAGCTGCAACGGAGAGTAACTACCAATAGTGTGTTGTAGTGATGCTAGTTGATCGGCATCTAACATAGTTTTTTGTAAGTTTTGCTGGTTTGGCAACATAAGGTCAATTCGCCTATTTCATAATAATTGATTCATAATAGACCTAGTTACCCTATATGAAAAAGAATAGAAATGGCTTTTTTATTCCAAAAAGGAATATACAAATAAAATAATTATTTCTCATGCCTTTAATGTTATTTTTCTAAGTAAAGTGATGATGAAAAGAATTTTTCAAAGTTATTCAAAATAAAACATAGTGCATTTGCTAACAAATAGAATCACTTAAAAGTTAGATAAATACAAAGGTAGAACCTAATAGTGAATCAATTTAAATAGTACCGTTATAACAAGTACTAGATATCCTTCTAAAGTGAGTTAAATCATTTTACTTTTCAATAAGGAAAATATTAACAATGAAAACAGTTATTTTTGAAAATCAAAACCTAGTCCCGTCAAAGATTATTTGTATCGGCCGAAACTACGTTGAACATATTGCAGAGCTTGGCAATGAACTATCAGACGAAATGGTAGTGTTTAACAAGCCTAACTCGGCAATTACAACAACGTTGAGCTCATATCATCAAGAACCTCTGCACTATGAAGCCGAATTATGTTTTTTAATAGAAGCAGGAGAGTTTTCAGCCGTAGCTTTTGGTTTAGATCTCACGAAAAGAGACTTACAAAGTAAACTAAAGGCAAAAGGCTTACCTTGGGAACGTGCTAAAGCTTTTAATGGTGCGGCTTTATTTAGTGAGTTTGTAAAAATTGAAAACTGTGAAATTAACGACAGCCTTTGTCTAGAGTTAACCATTGATGAACAAGTCACGCAAAGTGGTAGCGTAAAATTAATGCTCTACAAACCAGCAGAAATACTAGCTGAGTTAAAGACCTATACCGAATTAAACGATGGAGATATAGTCATGACTGGTACGCCAAAAGGTGTCGGCGTGATATCTAAAGGCGCACACTTTAAGGGCAGAGTATTTAACGATAATAATGAGTTAATTTCTGAAGCCTGGCTTGCTTCGTAATAATATAGACTGCACAAGGGGAAAATTAGTGACTTATGAATAATAACTGAGACTTAGTGATGTTATTGTTCAGCGTTTCCCCTTAATGGCTTTATCTATATCATAGGTCAATTGAAGGAAGTTAATCCCCCAAAAAAATCAAAAGTATTATTGTTTTCGTTTCACAGTAAAAGATAAGGGTTATTGGAATCGAGAGTACTTGATAAAGAAATTCCTCCCCTTAACTACTGGTGTAATCGACTAATGAAATAATGAGCAAAGCCCAAAGTCGGCCTTACTCATTATGAATATTACAAGCTAAGTTAATTATCACTCCTTTTAGTCAAGCTGAATATGAACTATTGCTCTTAATTAACGATGAACTTTATTTCTCCCTCAACATCGCTATTATTCTCCCATATTTCATACCTTGGATTTTTTGTGTCATCTAAATACCAGATTGCCATAACTAAACGATTTTTGTCGTTTGCAACAGTTAAATTACCTTCGTAAGAGCTATCAATAGAAGTCCGTAATAAACAAGTATTATAATTGACCTTAATACCATATTTTCCTTCCGTAAACTCAGTACATAACGATATATAGGCATTTCTATTATCTGTATTTATATAACTCACTGTTAATTCATATTCTTGCTTAAGAAGAAATGACTTAGTGGCTTTAAGCTCTGCAGTTGTCGAATAAATTGCATCAACATCAATCACATCTTCATCACCACCATCTGTATCTTCATCACCACCATCATCACCCCCTCCATCTATTACTATAGGGTCTTTAACTACAGGAGCAACTGGCTCAGATCCCGATGAACCACCACCACATGCTGCGATGAATAAACTCATTATTAGTATCACTACAATATTAGTAAGTTTCATGGTCTTCTCCTTATTGTTTAAATACATTGTTAGTGTCGCTTTTTTCTGTTGTATACCAATCGACATTTAGTCCACCAGAAGAAGTCACGAAGCTATGAAAGTCTGGGTATGCATATTTAATATCCATATATTCTACGGGGTGTTCCCACTCGTAAGGAATGTTTAGAGCCCATGGCATATTGTTAGCATTAATAAAGTACAAGCCATTATCTGCATCTGATGCATCATCACCACGACCTAGAAATCCAAGTTTAAAAGCCTCTGTTGGTGACTGATTCTTAAGGTGTATCTCAAACCTTCTTCCTGGAGCTTCACCAAAAACATAGTTTCTTTCGTGTCCTTCAGCCGCGAATATAAAGGGGTCATAAGGAAAATTAGCAATATCAGCTTTATTTATGTTGGCTTCCATAGGGATTTCTAATGAAAATGTCATTTGAATGTTAGAACCACAACCGGTCTCTGTTCGATAATACTTACAGCTTTCCCCTTCTCCCTTCGTAACAAAGTCCCAAAGGTCGCCTGCTATTATAAAAATAGCTTCATCTCTACCTGCTTCTAGCGGACTAACACTTTGTTCAACATTATTAACTTTAAAAATTAAGCGACCAGTGTCTACCTCACTACGAAGTAACCCAGGTAATCTAAAGGCAAAGCCGTTATGATAGGATGCTCCCATAGCAACAACCTCTCCTTCGATTTTAACGCGCATTAAAGTCCCTTCTACATCGTAAGATGATAAACGGTAGTGCACGACCAAATCATTCATATCGTAATCACCTACAAGAGGCCAATTGTCTTCAAATGCTAGGGTAGCCCAGGTATCTGAAGATGGGTAATGCAGAGCTGTTACGTTTTGCTCAGCAATGTCAACTTCGTAATCTTCGACTTCACCATCTGATACACCACCAACAGGAGACAGGGTTTCTTCTGTACTTAATCTAAACCTTGTCCAAGTTGATCCTGCTTCAGCCCAAGTTGGCACATCGTAGGCGACAATATTGCTGCCAGAAGTCACAGCCTCAGCAGTTATTATTTGCTCATCGGCATCAAATTCTCCGTCTTTATCAGAATCCAGCCAAGCGTTTACGT
>Ga0209395_1002835_pt1 | contig 22129 bp, 16 predicted proteins | sample GOMGulsemesocosm_3_FD_184635 | JGI IMG/M metagenome (GOLD analysis project Ga0209395, IMG submission 184635) | Methane-oxidizing microbial communities from mesocosms in the Gulf of Mexico - GOM9D Gulf of Mexico (SPAdes) (version 2) | ecosystem: Environmental > Aquatic > Marine > Cold seeps... | reverse complement strand
AGCAGGGGGGGACGGTGATGTCAAAGGCTGGGGGACGACTGTGATCTGGGGCGTATCTGCCGCCGCGGATTGGGGCAGGGTGGCGGCCTGGGCTGCGCCAAAGAACACCCCCTGTGGAGCGGGTGCGCCGAGACCTGGCGCCAGATCCCCCTGCAGCAGGTGCTCCAGTGCCCGCTGGCTTTGCCAGCTGTGATAATAATGCGCAGATATTCCAGCCCCAAAGCCAAGACTGGCGATCGCTGTGGCCATCAGCGTGGCGGCACGCCAGCCCAGCATCTGATTGATAATCATGGCAGAATAGACCGAGAAACTGCCCAGGGTGAAAAGTGCAGCCATGACATAGCCATGGGCCAGCCCAGCGGCGAACAGGGCACCGCAAAGCACCACGTCAAACCCCATGGGCACCGGCAAAAAGAGGGCAATCAGGGTTAGCGCCGTCAAAGCCAGAATACCAAAGCCGAGATCGACAACCAGGTCTTGGGGAAAGAGTGTGGCCACCAGGGCGCCAAGGAGACCAGCCAGCAGCATCATCGGCACCGTGAGGCGGATGATGTACCAAAGATGTGTAAGATAGGTCCGGGCGACCCCAAAGATGGCAGCGATAAAACTCTCGTCGGGCTGCACCGCGGCAAGCGCGGGACTGTTCCAGGCAGGAGACTGGGAGGTCCGTTTCGGCGGCTGCACCTCTGCTTGGATCTTCCCGCCGATGTCCTGTGAAGCGCCAAGTTGAACCTGCGGCAGCCAGCGGCACAGGAGCGGCACCGCGACCAGAATTACAAACAGGCTGAGGCCAAGCTTGGTGACGGCCATATAAAAAGGCATCAGGGAGAACAACATCGACAGCACCACGACATTGAGTGTTGGCGAGGCCACCATGGCGGCCAATGCGGTCTCCGCGCGCATTCCCGCAGCATAGACCCCCCTGCCGATGGGTGCCGCGCAATTGGCGCAGACCCCCAGCGGCGCTCCAATCCCCAGCCCCAGCATGGCATTGGCAAAACCACCCTGAAAACTTTTGCGCGGCAGATAGGCCAACAGCGTCATGAATCCGGCAGCAAAGAGGATACCAAAAGTCATCCCCTGCTGGTTGGTGTGCAGCCAGTTGAGCGTTGAATAGAAAACACGTTGCCAGAGCACCATGCCGGCCTCCAGCGGGAACCATGCCTCAAAGCTCAAGGGGTCCTCAAGCTGAATGGCGCCCGACATGATGGCCTTTTCACTGAGGGCCGGATAGCGCGACCCGGTCCAAAATAAAAAGGCCAGCGCGCCAAGGATCAGAAGGGCAAGGAAAACACGTTTAGGATAAGCAGAGATGATCACTGAAGACAAAGCCTTTGCGGACGGGTAGCTGATGACTATGAGCGCGTTTTAAGCTTGGGCTTGTGCTCGCAGTCAGAATAGAGAGCTCGTGCCACTTTGGCCATCATGTCTTTGCCTGGAAACGGCTGAGGCTACCAGTCTTTCCCCGAGATCAGATCAACAGAGCAATGACTTAGAATATGAAGTCACTCACATCGAGATCGGAGAGCTGCACATTTAGCAAGGTGATGCTATCGCCATTGCCCGCGTCAATGACCACATGAGCGCCTGACTGGGACATGTGATTGGCCGCAAGATCCGCGAAATTCAGGATCGTGGCCACCCCGCTCAAATCCAGTTGTTCCGCAGTATCTGAAGCGTCAAAATCCGTCACCTGGTCCGCACCAAAACCATCATGGAAAACAAAAATGTCCGCCCCCCACCCACCGGTGAGACTATCGGCCTGGGCGCCTCCATAAAGCGTATCATCGCCAATGCCACCAAAGAGGGTATCAAAGCCGGCGCCGCCGAGCAGAGTGTCATTGCCGCTGCCGCCATATAGCCGGTCTTCGTTCTGGGCCCCCTCCAGGCGGTCATTGCCGCTACCGCCAGATAGGAGATCGTTGCCCCATTCCCCCATGAGCCGGTCAGCCTGGGCGCCGCCATAAAGCGTATCGTTGCCGGTGCCGCCAAAAAGCTGGTCGAGGCCAACACCACCGTCCAACCAGTCGTCTCCTGCACCGCCCTCCAAATGGTCCTCGTTCTGGGCCCCCTCCAGGCGGTCATTGCCATCGCCACCAGAGAGGAGATCGTTGCCCCATTCGCCCATGAGCAGATCAGCCTGGGCGCCGCCATAAAGCGTATCATTGCCGGTGCCGCCAAAGAGGGTATCGAAGCCGGCCCCGCCGAACAGAGTGTCATTGCCGCTGCCGCCATATAGCCGGTCTTCGTTCTGGGCCCCCTCCAGGTGGTCATTGCCGCTGCCGCCAGACAGGAGGTCGTTGCCCCATTCCCCCATGAGCCGGTCCGACTGGGCGCCGCCGATCAGAGTATCGTTGCCAGTGCCGCCAAACAGCTGGTCGAGGCCAACACCACCGTCCAACCAGTCGTCTCCGGCACCGCCAAACAGGTGGTCCTCGTTCTGAGCCCCCCAAAGCGTGTCGTTACCATCGCCACCAGAGAGGAGATCGTTGCCCCATTCGCCCATGAGTTGGTCAGCCTGCGCGCCGCCATGAAGCGTATCATCGCCAATGCCACCAAAGAGGGTATCAAAGCCGGCCCCGCCGAGCAGAGTGTCATCTCCAACGCCGCCATATAGCCGGTCTTCGTTCTGGGCCCCATCCAGGTGGTCATTGCCGCTGCCGCCAGAGAGGAGGTCGTTATCCCGGCCACCGGACAGGCTGTCGGCGCCGTCTTCACCAAAAAGATTATCATGCCCCGCGTCTCCCAGCAGCGTGTCATTGTCAGCGCCGCCAAAAATCGTATCGTTGCCATCACCGCCCTGGATCAGGTCGTTACTGTAGATCAGTGCCTGGAGGCCCGGCTTGCTGCGGACAATAGACAAGCCATTGGTGGCTATTGCCGCATCTGCAATGGCCACAACGAGAGTGCCACCGATATCTCTGACGTCTCTGTCCAATCGGGTTTTCATCTTGAGGTCCTCGACAAAAGCGGGCGATAGTCGCCGGCACAGGTTCCGTTGCGATCCTGCCCTGTGCATTGCCGTGTTTTAGATGGCAGCAACACTTACTGGGATGAGCTTGACCTCATCTCCTTGCCGCCTTTGGGGGTGGCAGTCTCCGGTATGCCGGGGTTGCCACATTTTAGCCCAAAAGATTAAGCTTTGATTTAAGTCGACCGCGCTAAGGATTTTTTTGCGGTAGCGTGCAATGTACTGGCCCGCAAGAGACCCTTTTGGCGGACTTACGCAGACAGGATACGCCCGGCGTCATCAAACGTCACAGCGGGGGTGTCGGCCCGCTTTCCAGCCACTTCAGCGTGAATTTTCTGAGCTTGGCCCAGGGCGTTGAACACTTGCTGCTGAAGCTTGTTTTCAGAGTAATTGAGCATCAGGTGGGTCTGCGCATCAACCGTCATGCGGTAGCGTATTTCAGGATTGTCAGTCAGCATCTGCAGGCCATCTGCCCATTCTTCTGAATGCACCAAAAGCCCCCGCCCCTCGGCTGCGCAGTCATCGTAAACCAGCCCCCGCGTGGCCACCGTCGCCATGCCACAGGCCGTATATTCGACCCATTTTGTATTGGCTTTAACCGCATTGAACGGCGTATGGGCCAGCGGGCACAGTCCGATATCCCATTTCCTGTCGGCCAAGGTCTTCAGGAATTCGCCATAATTGTTGACGGAGGGGACGATCTGCACCCTGTCACCAAAACGGGCCAAGACCTCGGGCACCGGGCTGAGCCCGAACAATTCGAAGATCACTTTGGGATTGCGCTCCAGATAGACCTCCAGCGCGGGCAGGACAAACTGGAGGTCATGCATATGGCTTGAAGTGCCCATATAGCCAACCCGCTGCACGTCTCCCATGGTTGCGGGCCGCAGCACCCGGGCGGCACAGTAAATGCCGCCGCAGAAGATCGGGCTGCGGGTGCCAAGGGTTTTCAGTCGGCGGTACATCCCCGGCGTGGAAGCATAAACCATGGTGGCCTGATCCAGCAACTGCCGCACGCATTGCAGCCGTTCCCTGCTGTTGTGCATGCGCCATTTGCTTTCCCCCAGTTCGCGGGGCACATTCAGCAAATCGTCGTCGATGTGATAGACGACTGGTATCTTGCGCTTTTTGCCGACCATGAGGATGCGGTTCGCATGCGGGCCGCTATACCGGCAGCACAGGATCAGATCAGGCGCAAAGGCCTTGATCCTTTGATCCAGCCAGTCTCCGGCCGTTTTGGAAAAGCGCTTTGCCCCAAAATGCTGCGTCATCTCTGCTTCGGTGATGATGTCATACTGCATCTTGCCCTGATCAAACCAGGGCTGCAGCGGTTTGAGGAAAGAGAGTTGAAGGGTGGCAATCGTGTCATTGGCAATGAACAGGATGCGCTGTGGCGCTGCAGGCGGTAGGCTCCCGGCCTTCGCCGGAACGGCAGGAGTCGGGGCTGGGGCTGGGGCTGGAACCTGTGCGGCGGGGCGGAACTGTGCCAGTGCATTGCGCAGCAGGGCGGTAAAACGGCGGTAAATCTCATTGGGGTCCATCAAAACCCCCTGCCGCTCCAGGAAAGCATTTTGGTGTGCCACCAAGGCCGCGTGGTTGTGGCGGCACTCTTGCGCAAAGTTGAGCCAGTCGTCCACGGCGCTGATCTGTGCTAACCCGGCATAGTTTCCGATATCCATGATGCCATCGGGATCCCGCCAAACCCCGACGGGCAATCCAGCGAGCACCATGTCGAAGACAACCGTGGACGGGGCTGAAATGCCGTATCCGTACCCTGGCAGATTCACGTCGTAGATCGGCAGATTGTTCAGCGCAACATTCTCTGGCAGGGCGATATTGTTCTTCAGAACATATTGCCCGCCCGGATGCGGTCGCAGCGTAACCCCCTCGCCCGCGGGCTGGCGGCGGCAAAAATCAAAGAAGGTCTCCATAAAGGAGGCCTTGTGATCGCCAGTGGCCTGCAAGCGGGCGGAATGCATGTTCTCGCAGACCAGCGCTTGTGTCAGAGGCGGGTGGTCAGGATGGGTGCGGCGCCGTTGCAGCAGCGTTGGCGGGCCAGTCACAATGATTTTGGCGCGTTCAGATGCCCGCGTGGCAGAGAGGCGGTGTGGATCAAGCCAGGAACAGACAACATCGGCATTGAAACCCACATCACGACCATGGCGGATATTATGTTCCCGGCTTTGCCGGAAGCCCACGCATTCCAGCCCGTGCTGGAGGGTCACCTTGAGAAAGGACGAGGGGGTCGCCCGCATGATGGCGCTGGTTTCACGGTGTTCCGGCAAATCAGATTCGCTGGCCGAGATCAAAATGCCGCCACCGCCTTGTAAGGCAGTCCAAACATCCGCGGATTCGCTGATGACATGGATCTCCGCACCGGTATCGCGCACCATCGCAGCGAGCTCTTTCTGCCAGATGACACGGCTGTCTCTTTTGACGAACCCTTTGGTCACAAGAAAGCAAAGAGAGGCCTCTGTTTCCTGCCGGGCAAGGTAAACGAGGCCGCGTAGGATGTTCACATCCTGTAAAAGATTAAAAACGAAAACGGCTTGGGCAGAACGCATCTTAAACCTTTCAGACAGATTGGACGGCAGTCATCAGATCTGCCTCTTCCATATAGGGGGAGCGGTTTTCGGCCAGAATCACGTCAAGCTCTTCAAACAACTGTGCCAGCAGGGCGCGCATGCGGCGCAGTTCTGCGCCATAGCGGGCCATTTCACTCAAGGGGCGTAGAGGCGCGCTCAATGCGACAACCCGGCAGCTCTCGGGCATTTCATCTTTGGCGAGCCAGAGATTGCTCACAGGCGCGCCGCCGATTTCTCCGATCTGCTTTAGGCGCGCCGCATAGCGTGGTTTCAAAAGGTAGCCGGCCTTCTGGGAGAAGATGATCTCCACACCATTCTCTCCGTTGCCCGGAGACAGGGCGACATCAAAATTGAGCGTTCGGTTGGTCTGTGGCGCCGCCACGGAAAGGGCACCCAATCTACGCACGGTTTTGTGCAGGTTGCCGGACGGATGCAACCCGTGAAGAACGGCAATGGGTTTTTCGGTGTCCGTCGGCGCAGGCGTTGGAAGGGTTTGCAGGAAGGTCGCGAGGCTGCAAGATTCGGTTTCAGGGTCGCTCAGGTCAGACATCAGGCGCTTTAGATCTGAGAGGCTGTCCCCGCGAAGCTTCAGGCGGTCGGCCTCCAAATCATGGAGTAAATCAGCAATATCCCGGTAGACGAAATCCGACAGAGGGTCATAGAGCGGGAAGCCGCTGGACAGGACCTGACCGCCATTGGTCAGGGTTGTCACCGCCCGATTAAGCGATTTGACGGTGCTGAAGTTCTGTGCGTTGACGGGTAAAAAACAAGCCAGGGACTGGGAGATGAGCTCTGCCTCCCGGGCCTCGCTCCATTCCTCCAGGGTGGCAGGGACCGGCAGGCGCGCCAGCAGCTCAATACGGTTCGAAGTCAGAGCACGCTGATTGGTCAGGATTCTCAAATGCGGCGTAAACCCAAAGGCGCGGGCCCGTGCCAGCTCTTGCGAGAAAGCATGCAAATCTTCCAGTCCAACGCTGAAATAAGGATTATCTCCCATGCCAAACCAGCCAATGTCAAAAACCCGGCTGCTGCGGGCGCGGGCCGCTTTTTCCTTTAGGGTCCGGGTCAGTTTGTCGGTCCTGAAATGGTCAAAGGGGTCATTCAGGACATGGCAGGGCAGATCTGGGATAAGCTGGGTAAGCTGCTGAGAGATCAAAGGCGTCGAACACAGGATGAAATCCAGGGTCCCAGAGATCTCTCGAAGCCAGCGCCGCAGATGGACAAAGCGACAGTCCTGGCGCTGACTGAAATAATCATCGCAGACGTCGATGCCAACAATGCATCCCTGCTGGCGCAGCCTGCGCGCCAGAACAATGGCATTGGCCTCATGGCACTTTGATAAAATATAGATGTCATCCCTGTGTTCGCGCGCTGTAGACAGGTCCTGGATCGATGTGATGTTCAGCGTCACCCCCTGTTTGGCGAGATGCTGGCTTATCCGATGGAAGCGGATGCGCACCCCCGCCGAATGGCGGATCTCTTCACTCCGGATGACCACTGTTACACGCATAGCTTTATCCTTTCAGCGCCCGCAGCACGGTCACCGACTGCAAAAGATCATCCCAGCGCGCCGGCGCTATGCAGGCCAGCCCAAGTGGGTCGATTTGATCTCTGCCAGAGGCGGGGCGGGTTGTGCCCGCCCGGATAAGCGTGGTGCAGAGGCTGCGCCAGCCCATGCCATGGCAGGACAGGCCAAAATGCAGATCGACATCCTTGGCGCCGGGCAGGGCGGCCCGGGCTGCAACCGTATCCTGCAGCGCGGCTTTGCGGATCAGGCAGAGGGCAAGACTGTTGGCCAGGACGGGATAGGTGGAGGCGGGCAGGGCATCCAGGACATCCGGCTCCACCACATTCAGCCGAGGCGCAGAGAGAAAAGAGACCGCAGCAGGAAACAGCCCTGCGGACCCGAATTGCATGGTGGTGGATTTCCCCCGCAAATCCTCATGCAGCAGAGCGGCTCCAATCGAACCTGCGGCAGGCTCAGCCTCAAGTTCAGCCCCCAGCACTGCGAGGAAGCGGCTGTCCAGCAGGGCGACGGCTTCGTCCAGCATGAGAAGGTGGTCGAAGGTTGCCGCGTCATGGATCGCGTCAAGATCGCCAAGGGTGCCAGTGTCAGGGGCTATGCAGGTGACCCGCCCTGGAAATAGGGCTTCGGCAATCTCTATGACCCTGGCAATTTCAGCATCCCCAGCATAGCGCGCCGGGCGGACGAGGACCTGACCAACATGGATGTCCTGTTGCGGCAGCAGCGAAGAAAGCGCCCGTTCAGAGAGTGCTGGGTCCGAGGCCTGCAACACCACTGTCAGCGACAATTCAGTCTCTAACAAGGGAATATAGGGGGCATCTGGCGCCATCGGGAAGAGATTACGGCTATCATTTGGAGATCGATCCGGGTGGCAGACCACAGCCAGATGCAGCGGTGCCAGCCAATGCCCGTCTGCCTGGGCATCATCCAGGGTGGTCGCAACACTGTCTGCGCGCAACAGCAGCGGCTGGTCCGCCTGCGGTCTGTGGGACTGGGGCAGGGCAACGGACCACAGGGGTTTCAGACTGGTCTTGCTGCACACAAGATACGGGCCAGGGGCCTGTGTATAGCCTTTTGGCAGCGCCATGCGGCGGGACACCAGGGCCGCGAGGGAGGGCACGCCATGACAGGGAAGCTGTAGGGTCATGCCGGTACCGCGACTATGGCCCTCCTCTGGATCCAGAGACGCCTGCAGCCATTCCAGCCCTGGGGTTTCGGCCTTATCCTGCGGTGCAGAAACTGCAGTCAGCCCCAGACCAAAGACCGTTTTCAGCCAGCCCCGGAATGCGGGAGAGAACAGCCGTTCTGCACCGGTAGCACCGGCTGTGCGCACAGCCAGACGGGACACCGCAAATCCGGATCGGGCCGGGCCTGCCGCAAGTTCGCCCAGCAGGGCTTGGCTGATGCGCCAATACTCATCCATCGGGTTGCTGGCCAGACTGTGCGCCGCCCGCTCTACTGCGTGCAGCCCGCCCCGCAACAGCGAAGGGAAGGTGATCAGCGCATAGCCCTGTGTCACAGAAAAACTGTCCGACAACTCAAGGAGGACCGGCATAAAGGGATTGATCATAGCAACATCAAGGAATGCCGGGCCTTTGGCGGGTAGACTGGCGCTCCCGACGGCAACAAAACGGAGGGGGGTAAGGGGATCCGCCTGCCAGGCCCGCAGCACTCCTGGCGCCTCATCAGAGCTGTCCTCTTGCCCGGTGAAGACAAAGCGCAAGCGACTCTCATCCGCAAACCAGATGTTCTCAATACAGGCGCGCCCCTTCAGGAAGCAGCCAGCGACCGGGGAACTCACTGCCCCGTCCATAGGCAAGAAGGCTTCCTCTGGGCTGTCCGGAAACTTCAAGACCGGCGCCTGGGCCGTATTCGCCAAGTCGCGCGCAACCATCTGGACATAGGTCGAGATCGGTCCGCATGTCTTTGTGGCCTCCTCCGGGGAGGCAAAGCGGCCCAGCTCATAAGAGGCGGCAAACAAGGCGGTATAGCCAACATTATGTGGTCGCTGATCAGCAGGCTGGCCGGACAGGGGCTCCAGCGTTGTCTGGTCAGGCCCGGCAATGATTGGACTGTCTGGCGCAACATCGGCCCCGGGAATCGCAAGGACCTCCCCAGACCCGAAATTCTGAGCCGCAGCATGGGGGCTGAGCACTGTGGTTTTCACGGGCTCCGGCTGCGGGGGCTGCGGGAAACCCGGACGGCCAAGAACACGGCCGATCAGCAGGTAATGCTGCTGCGGTGACAGGCCAGACAGAACCGCATCGGGGTAGGTTTGACTGTACCAGTCCGGATCAAAACCGGCCAGCGTTGCTAAATGTTCATCTGTGTCAGACATCGAGACTCCAACTCATCCCTTGCCGGTGCTCTGTGGGCAATTGGCATTTCTGGTGCGGGCTGGTTTTGAACCAGCCCATTTTAAACCGGCCTTTTGTGGTCTCACACAAGACCAGCTTTGAGGCAATCATGTATGCGCAAAAGTCCGATCGGTGCATTGTCTGCATCAACGACGATCAGAGCATTGATCTTGCTTTCGTTCATCAGTCCCAAAGCTTGGGCTGCCATCATCTCCGGGCCAACGGTTTTAGGGTTAGACGTCGCAACTTCACAGGCCGTGAGGTCCGTAATCCTGTCGATATGACGGCGTAGATCCCCGTCCGAGATCACCCCTGCGACCTTCCCGTCTGCAACCACGCAGGCAATCCCAAAACCAGCTTCACTCATCTGGATCAGTACCTCTGTCATCGGCAGGTCTGGCGCCACGGCTGCGAGAGCGCTGGTCTCATGCATCAATTGGCGCACCTGGGCAAGCTGCAGACCCAGCTTCCCCCCAGGATGATTGTTGCGGAACTCTTCTGGTTTAAAGGCGCGTTGCTCCATCAAAGCCACCGCCAGAGCATCCCCCAGGGCCAAAGTCAGAGTTGTCGACGTGGTTGGCGCCATCCCGATTGCACAGGCTTCCGGCGCGCTCGGAAGAAGCAGACACAGGTCGGCCTGCCGCATGAGCGTGCTGTCCGAGATGCTGGAAATACCAATCAGGGGAATGTTGAACCGACGTGTATAAGTAATCAGATCACTCAACTCCCGGGTTTCCCCAGAGTTTGAGATCAGGATGCAGACATCATCCTTGGTGATCATGCCCAGATCGCCGTGGCTTGCCTCGGAGGCATGCACAAAATAGGCCGTTGTCCCGGTAGAAGCCAAGGTGGCTGCCAGCTTGCGGCCAATATGGCCTGACTTCCCGATGCCGGACACAATCACGCGCCCCCGGCTGGCCAGAATGCAGCGCACAGCAGGTGCAAGATCCGCTGGCAGATTGTCTCTCATACAGGCAATGGCGGTGCTTTCGATGTCCAGCACCCGGGCGGCTGTCCGCAAAATTCCCGAGGCATCCTGTGCCATCTTATCCTGAGGCATAAAGCTCTCCGTGGTTACGTTTAAGTAGCAAGTGCATTTGAGATAAATATTACTTTAAATCAATGACATACGTCAATTTCAATCAGTTCAAGTGGAAGGGAATGACCTGAAAGAAATAATGAAATTGCCCTCGCAAAGCCAAGCGTAGAACATTATACAGGCTGCATGCCAAGTTGCAACACGCAGTGGCGCGCGGACAGCGAGAAGCCTTTTGGGGTCACTCACTGTCAATTTAAGGGTATACTGCTATGACGCATTTCACAGAGAAGACATTGAAGATTTTTGTCGGGTGGGATTCCCGGGAAGATATTGCCTGGCAGGTCTGTCGCCATTCCATCACCCGCCACACCCGCGGTGATGTGGAGATTCACCCCCTCAAACAACCAACGCTACGAGAGCTGGGCCTTTATACAAGGACCGCAGACAAAGCCACGACCGAATTCTCACTCACCCGCTTCCTGACGCCTTATCTTGCGGCGCATGATGGCTGGTCGATCTTTGTCGACTGCGACTTTTTGTTCTCCGGTGATGTGACCAAATTGCTCGATATCGTGTCCAGCGATAAGGCCCTTTATTGTGTGCAGCACGATTACACACCGGCCAATGCTGTCAAGATGGACGATAAAGAGCAAACAACCTACCCACGCAAGAACTGGTCCTCCTTCATGGCCTTCAATGGGGCTCATCCCAAGGTCAAGGCGCTGACACCGGCTGTGGTCAATTCCTCCAGCCCCGCCTACCTGCACCGGTTCAACTGGCTGGAGGACGAGGATATAGGCGCTTTGGATCTGGAATGGAATTTTCTCGAAGGGGAATATGCAAAGCCGGATCAAATGCCCATGTGCGTGCATTACACCAATGGCGGCCCTTGGTTTGAGAATTGGCAAGACGTTGATTTTGGAAACGAATGGCGCACAGAACGCGATATGTATCTTGCCAGCACCCAGGCTTCGGAGCAGGCTGCCGAATAGGCCCCGGCCTGCCCCGCCTGCCTCCAGAACAGCCCGCAGACCCAGCCGGAAGATCGCCACCGATGATTGATTATGACCGTTTGAAACAGCAATTTTCCGCCGCTCAGCAGACCTGGGCTGCGGCTGACCCGTTTCCCTATTGCACCTTCGAGGGCTTTCTGGAGCTCTCTCGGGCGCAGCAGATCGCCGATGATTTCCCCGCCGTCATGGCCAAGATCAGCAAACCTCTGAAACGCCATCACGATGTCGAGCAGAAGCGCGGCGTGCCGGATCTCAGCCTGATGTCCGAGACCCAGCAGCAGTTTTTCGACCAGGTGCTGGGCGCCGAATTCATCGCCTTTCTGGAACAGCTCACCGGGATTTCACCGCTGTATCCGGATCCGGATCTGGCTGGCGGCGGATTGCATGAAATCTACACCGGCGGGTTTCTCAACACCCATGCCGATTTCAACTTTCATCCCAAGACCGGCAAGCACCGCTGCCTGAACCTGATCCTCTATCTCAATGCCGACTGGCAGGAGGACTGGCACGGCCAGCTTGAACTGTGGTCCGAAAACCTGGACGGCGAACCGGTGCGGGTTGCACCGACACTGAACACTGCGGCGCTGTTTCGCACCACCGAAACCTCGTGGCATGGTCACCCCAAGCCGCTGGCCTGCCCCGAGCACGTCAGCCGCCGCTCGCTGGCGGTCTATTACTACACCGACTGGCCCGAGGGGCTGGAGCAGCGCGCCAAGACCACCTATGTGCTGACCCCGGATCAGCAACAGGACCTGCGTCAGGACCTGTTGGCGGGCTGGGATCAGATCGCCGATGCCGATGCCGCCTGCCGACTGGCCCGGCGCTATCAGCCCCGCCATGTGCGCCAGACCTACGAGGCACTGCTGGCCGAAAAGGCGTCGACGGCCGGGTCCGCTGCCGCCTCTGACACAGACCAACCCGGGTAGGATTATACGAATGACACGCATTCTGGTCACCGGCGGCGCCGGTTTCATTGGCTCTCATCTGGTGCCCGCGCTGCTGGCCCAGGGCCACGAGCTGCGCATTCTGGACAGCCTCAGCCCGCAAATTCACGGCGCGGTGCCTGAAGGCACCGGCTGGCTCAATACTACCCCGGGGCTGGAGTTCCAGCGCGGCAGCGTCACGGTACGCGAAGACCTGGCCCGCGCCATCGACGGCATCGAGGCCATCGTGCACCTGGCCTCGGAAACCGGCACCGGGCAATCGATGTATGAAATCAGCCGCTATGCTCAGGAAAACGTGCAGGGCACCGCCGAGCTGATGCAGGTGCTGGCCACCACCCCCGGCCATGCGGTGCAGCGGGTGCTGCTGGCCTCGTCGCGGTCGGTCTATGGCGAAGGCGCCTATCTGCGCGCCTCGGACGGTCAGCGTCTGACCCCGGCGGCGCGCAGTGCTGCCGCCCTGAAGAGCCACCAGTGGGAGCCCACCTGCCCGGATAGCGGCGAAGTGCTGCAGCTGGTTGCCACCCGCGAAGAGGACCGCACCGCGCCGTCGTCGATCTATGCGGCGACCAAGCTGATGCAAGAGGATCTTTTGCGCATCACCTGTGACAGCACCGGCATTGGCTACGGCATCCTGCGCCTGCAGAATGTCTACGGCGAAGGCCAGTCGCTGAAAAACCCCTATACCGGCATCCTGTCGATCTTCTCGACCAAGATCCGCCGTGGGCTGGAACTGCCGATTTTTGAGGACGGGCTGGAAAGCCGCGACTTCGTGCATGTCTCGGATGTGGCGGCGGCCTTTGCAGCGGCGCTGGCGCGCCCCAAGGCCCCTGATACGGTGTCGGCTCAGGCCGTGCCACCTCAGTGCTTGAGATGGCCACGGCGCTGGCGCGCGCCTTTGACGCCACCCCCAACACCCGGATCACCGGCGAGTACCGGCTGGGCGACATCCGCCACAACGCCGCCGACATCACCCGCCTGCACGACATTCTGGACCTGAAGCCGCAGGTCGACCTGCAACAGGGTCTGAACCGGTTTGCATCCTGGGTACAAAACCAGCCGCTGCCCGAAGACCTGCTGGCCCAGGCCAATGCCGAACTCAAAGCCCGGAACATGATGGGATGACCGCGAGGGACTCAAGCGATCGCCCGGTGTTCCTGCTGGGGCTCGGGGCGCAGAAGACCGGCACCAGCTGGCTGCACGACTATCTGCAGACACATAATCAATGCGCCACCGGTTTCACCAAGGAATACCATATTCTGGACGGGCTCTACGTGCCCCAGATGAAGTTCTTTCGCGACCGGACCGCCGAACGGTTTGAGCGGGTTGCGGCCAGAAAATCCAAGGCAAAAAAGCCGGACACTCCCCCCCACAAGGAAGCACTGACCCTGCGGCACCGGTTCTACAATGATGTCAGCAGCTATTATGATTATTTTGCTGGTCTGGCCACGACCAATGGCGCCCGGCTGGCCACCGACATCACCCCGACTTACATGACCCTGCCGCCCCAGGCCCTGGAACAGACCGTGCAAGAGATGCAGGCGCGCGGCGTTGACACCCGGCTGATCTTCATCATGCGCGACCCGGTCGACCGGCTGTGGTCGGCGGTGCGAATGGCCCGGCGCAATGCCCGGATCAAGAACCCGGATCACACATTTGACCTGAGCGAGGCCGACTCGGTCCGCAAAAGATATACCGCGCCGCTGGAGGACATCCGCGGCCGCTATGAACAGACCCTGCGCACCATCGAGGCGGCAGGTCTGGGCGATCAGACCCAGTTTGTCTTCTTTGAGGAAATGTTCAACGAAGACTGGCTGCGCGGATTCTGCGACTTTGCCCGGATCCGCTATGAACCGGCAAATTTTTCCAAGCGCGTCAATGCCTCGCCCGGCACCGACGCCCTGCCACAGGAACTGGTGCGCAGGATTGTTCACCACCACCGGGACACCTATCAGGCGATGGCGCAGCGTTTCGGGACCGACCGGCTGCGCAGGCTGTGGCCGAATATGGAGCTGCTGCAATGACCACCCCCGCCCGCACAACAACGGCCCGAACCACGATGGGATGCATGAAATGACATCAGCAAAAAATACCCAGCTTAATTACGGCTGTGCGGTCATTAATGATACCCCCTGTGGTGATACCGCCACCATTGCCGCCACAGGCCTCGGGCGGTCGGGTACAACAATGCTGGCGCGCACCATGTTCGAGATTGGCGTTCCCATGTGGGACCGGCTGACACCGCAATCTTGCGAAGATAAGCTGATCCAAACCCAAATAAAAGGGCGGGATCTGGATGCGTTTTCCGAGCTGTGCAAGACACGAAACGCACAAACACCACGCTGGGGGTTCAAATGCCCCGCCCTTCGCAATCAGATGTCCGACACCGCTCCGCTGATGACATCACCACGCTTCATTGTCGTCTTCAGGGACATGCTGGCAGTCTCCATGCGCAACAATCTGTCCATCGGTAGCGAGCTGTTTGAGGCTTTGGACCGCGCGGAAACCGGCTATCGGAAGATGGTGCAGGAAATCAAAAAACTAGACGCGCCTGTTCTGCTCATCTCATACGAAAAAGCACTCCAGCACCCCATTTATTTTGTACAGTCTGTAGCCGATTTTTGTGGCTATTCCGTTGAATCGCACCAAGCGGGCAACATCGCCGAAAGTGCCGTGCGCAACTCGGATCCCCGTTACCTTGGGAGCCGGTCCTAGTACATGCACACCCTGTTTACCCAAATGAAACAGTTCGGCCAAACAGCACCCTAAATCTGGAACCCTCCGCCATGCACGATGCCCCCCGCATTCTTCTTCTCGGCAACAGCCACAGCGAGGCCGTCAGGGCAGCCGTCGGTCAAAACGACAGCGTGGACATCCACTGGCTCAAGGTCAAGGACAACGCCCGGTTCGGTGATCTCGGCATGGAGGCGGCTGAAACCCGGGTCCAGGCGCTCGCCCCCGGAGATTGTCTTGTCCTCATGCAGCTAGGTGCCCTGCACAACATTTTTGGCCTGTTGAACCACGAACAGCCCTTTGCCCTGATCGATGCACTAGACTGCGCCGGCGCCCCGGCACAGCTGATCCCGCGTCAAGCCATGCGGGCACATCTGGCGCACAATATCACCAAGAACCGGGTGCTCTCTAGATTTGCCCGTCAGACCTCCTGCCAGGTACTGCACTGCATGACGCCGCCGCCCAAGGAAGTCTTGCCCCCTCCGGCCAAAAGCAGCAAAGCCTACCGCGGGCAGCTCATTGCCGAAGCCGGGTTTTCTCCGCCGCCTCGGCGGCTGTCACTCTGGCAGCTAGAGCAGGAGGTGATCGCGGAGTATTGCACCAGCATCGGCGTCACCCTGCTACCGCCGCCTGACGGCACTCAGACCACCGAAGGCTATCTGCACCCGGATTTCTATGCCGCTGATACCACCCATGCCAATGCCGCTTATGGTGCAAAAGTGTTGGAACAGATCCAAAACCATTTGCAGGGCGCTGCCTCAGCCAGCCCAGGAGACATCCCTCATGTCTGACCACCCGTATAAATCTCTGCCTGACAAAGCCTTCTGGCGCCGCTCTGTGGCGCGACCCGCACTGGCCGAGGTCGACCCGGTGGGGCGCTTTGATCTGACCATTGCGCCGGACACCAAAGTGGCCACCGGCGGCAGCTGCTTTGCCCAGCATGTGGCGAGACATCTGAACCGCGCCGGCTTCAACTATTATGTAGCCGAGCCAGGCCACCCTATCCTGTCTTCTGAAGTGCGCCAGGCCCATAACTATGGCACGTTTTCGGCCCGCTACGGCAACATCTACACGGCTCGCCAGCTGTTCCAGCTGATCGAACGCGCCTATGGCCGCTTCACTCCGGCCGAAACCCCCTGGATCGAAGCTGATGGTACGGTGCGCGACCCCTTCCGTCCCAATGTGCAACCTGGCGGCTTTGTCTCGGTGTCGGAAATGGAGGCCGACCGGGCCCAGCATCTGGCCGCCGTGCGCGAGATGTTCGAAACCCTGGATGTCTTTGTCTTCACCCTTGGCCTGACGGAATGCTGGGAAAGCCTGGAGGATGGTGCGGTCTTCCCCCTCTGTCCCGGGGTTGAGGGCGGCAGCTTCGACCCGAAGCGTTATGCCTTCCGCAATCAGGACGTGGCTGGGGTGATTGAGGATATGGAGGCCTTTATGGCGGCCTTGAAGGCGGTGAATCCCAAGGCCCGGATGATCCTGACCGTCAGCCCGGTGCCGCTGATGGCCAGCGCCGCGCCTGACGCGCACGTGCTGACTGCGACTACCTATTCAAAATCCGTGCTTCGGGTGGCCGCCGAGGCCCTGGTGAACAGCCATGACTGGGCCCATTATTTCCCATCCTACGAGATCATCACCGGCGCCTACAACCGCGGCAGATACTTTGCCGATGACTTGCGGAATGTGACGGAGCAGGGGGTTGGCCATGTGATGCGGCTGCTGCTGCTGCATGTCACCGGCGGCAATGCTCCCGCAGCACCAGTGCAGGAGCGACCCGAGGCCGAGGATCAGACCGCGCAGCTGGCCCGCTCTTTTGTTGAGGTGGAATGCGACGAGGCCGCTCTGGACCGCGACTGATCCGGATAGTTCGCTGGCAGGACCCCGAGGATTTGCGGTTCGTCTTGAAATGCAGGACCTCCTGTGGGGCGCTCAAATCGCAGAAGCGTATGACACCTCTCTGTGATTGCTGCAGGTTTTTGCGCCTCACCACACGGGCATGTCTTGCCCGAATCCCATGAAATTCCTATGAATGAAATGGGGGCAGGTATGTTTGGCAAGATGCGAGCAGCATGAAAGGCTGAAACATGGTGCGGGGTGTAAGATGCGATTTTTTCAACATGTTCGGCTGGCCGGGCTGCTTTTACTTGGAATCCTGGCAGTGACGATCGCCTCAGGGCCGAGCAAAGCCATGAGCCAGCAGCGGGCCCGCCCGGTTGTCACCCTGCACTGCGCTGTTACGGCGCCGCAGGTTGAAAGCCTGTGCCAGGCACTGGTGCAGCGCCTGGCCGCAGAGGTCCCAGGTGCAGTGATCCGGCGGGTTGCTACTCCGGTAGATGATACCCCTATGCTGGTGGCACTGGACGCTGCAGTTGTCAGTGCCCGCCAAATGAGCGGGCGCCTCAGCTGGAAACGCGGCACCACGGCGCGCCAACAGGGGCCTGAGGTGAGGTTTGACGTCATGGACGCCACGCTCTCTGCCACAGTCTATGATGGCTTTGCCCAGGGCCTGATACGGGCCAGCCCAGATTTTAGGCTGGCCCTGCAAACCTTCCGGGATGCGTCCGGGACGTTTTGAAACGAGTAATCTGATGCAACTTATTGCTTTCAATGAATGGATTTAGACGATGTGCGAAATATGCAATGTAACCGGAACTTTTGATCCTGACCGCCATGCCGACGGCACTGGCTTTGATGGGCCTATCATGGCGACAGTAAACGAGGGTGCGGATGCGGCCGCCAGTACTGCGACCGCCTATTCGATCTCCGTAGGCGATACCTTCAACGGCACGCTGGGCGCGGCCGGGGACCGCGATTGGGTGGCCATCACTCTGACAGCAGGCCAGACCTATGATCTTTCCCTGAATGGCAGCTCTCTGAGTGATCCTTTCCTGCGGCTCTATGATTCCGGCGGCAATTTGGTCAGCTACAATGATGACGGCGGCCCTGGGCTGGACTCTGCGATGAGTTACACCGCTGGCAGCACCGGCACCTATTACGTCTCCGCGGGGGCCTATGGGGATTTCTACAGTGGCACCTATAGCATGACGGTGTCCGGCAGCACGACGCCGCCGACGCCGGGCACGGTAGGCACGCTGGATCAATTGGCCGATTACCTGACCCACGGCTTCTGGGGCGGCAGTCCACGCAGTTTTGACACCAGCGGTAGCAATCAGATTTCGGTGAATATCACCGGGCTGACAGCGGCGGGGCAGCAACTGGCCCGCTGGGCCTTTGAGGCCTGGGAAACGGTGGCCAATATCAATTTTGTCGAAACCAGCGGCTCTGCCCAGATGACCTTTGACGACAATGACAGCGGCGCCTACGCGAGCTCTTCGACCAGCGGCACCACGATCAACTCTTCCGACGTCAATATCAGCACCGGTTGGCTCAGCAGCTACGGCACCGCCCTCGACAGCTACTCCTTCTCCACCTATGTGCATGAGATCGGCCATGCGCTGGGACTGGGACACCAGGGCGATTACAACGGCAGTGCCACCTATGGCGTCGATGACACCTTCACCAACGACAGTTGGCAGATCTCGGTGATGTCCTATTTTAACCAGACGGAAAACACGACAACCAATGCCAGCTATGCAGCCATTGTCTCGACGATGATGGCGGATATTGTGGCGATCCAGAACCTTTATGGGGCGCCGGGGTCCAACAGTGCCACCGCAGGTAACACCATCTACGGTGCGAACAGTGCCCTGGGCACCTATATGGATCAGCTGTTTGACCTGATTGCGGCGGGCACCACCTCCAGTGTCTATGGCGGCGATCCGATCACCTTTACGATCTATGATCAGGGTGGCACCGATACGGTGGATCTGTCCTTTTCCACCACCCATGACCGCGTCAGCCTACTGGGAGAAAGCTTCTCGAATATTGGCGGCCTGATTGGCAATGTCGGTATTGCCCGCGGCACGGTGATCGAAAACCTCCTGGCCGGGTCTGGCAATGACACCCTCACCGGCAATAGCGTGGGCAACCAGATCAGCGGCAATGGCGGTAATGATGTCATCTCGGGCGGCAATGGCAACGACACCCTGTCGGGCGGCCTGGGCAGTGACTGGATATTCGGCGGCTTCGATGATGACAGCATCAATGGCGGTGACGGCCTCAATCACCTCTTTGGCGGCACCGGTCAGGATACTCTGATCGGCGGCAACCAGGCGGACCGGCTGATTGGCGAAGCGGGGCACGACGTGCTCTCGGGCGGCAATGGCAATGATACTCTCAATGGCAATCAGAATGCCGACCGCCTGTATGGTGGGTTTGACGATGATCTGCTTTATGGTGGCGATGGCACTGACCGGCTGTTTGGGGGCACTGGCCAGGACACCCTGTACGGTGGCAGCCAGGGGGACCTCCTGTACGGCGAGTGGGGCCATGATGTCCTGTCCGGTGAGGCAGGCAACGACACCCTTTATGGAAATCAGAACGCTGACCGCCTGTACGGCGGCCTGGGCAATGACCTGCTTGACGGGGGGGACGGCCTTGACCGCCTATTTGGTGGCCTGGGCAATGATACCCTGAATGGTGGCGCTCAGAATGACCGGCTTGTGGGGGAATGGGGCAATGATCGCCTTGTTGGCGGCAGCGGCAACGACACGCTGTTTGGCGACCAGAACCAAGACCGTCTGGAAGGCGGCAGCGGCAATGACAGTCTTGATGGCGGCGTCGGTTTCGATACCCTTCTGGGAGGCTTTGGCAATGACACGCTCAACGGCGGCGCCCATGCTGATTTGCTTGCAGGGGGGGACGGATCCGATATCTTTGTCTTCACCGACGGCACCGGCGCAGATCGGGTGACCGATTTTGACGCTTTTGACAATGCAGAGCGGTTGGACTTGAGCGGCCTGTCGGCAATCACAAGCTTTGCCGATCTGACCAGCAATCACCTGACCCAGTCCGGCGCCAATGCCTTCATCAATGCCGGCAGCGCTGGCACCATCACATTGTTGAATGTGCAACTCTCTGATCTGGACGCGAGTGACTTCATCTTCTGAGGTCTGGCCTAAATCCTGACCACCAAATGCCCCTGCCTGGGGTGCCTGGTGGTCAGGATTCCATGTTTTTTGTGGTACCCAAACGGATCTTGCCCTAACGAGCGACAGGGACCACCAAGTCAGGTTGCCCCTTCAGCCACAGTTGGACAGAGGTCAGCCTGAGTGGAAAAGCAGGACGCAACAGTTGAATTTCAACCCATGGTCAACTTCGTTGTTGCCGGGGCTCAAAAATCTGGAACAACCGCATTGCGCAGTTTCCTGAGCCAACATCCAGACATCGGACTGGTTGACGGCGGCAGTGAAACCCATTTCTTTAACAAGCACAGCGCAGCAGCGGCCCGCAAAGACTATGACCGGTATCATGCCAAGTACACACCGCAGGCCCTAAGCCTCTGCACCGGTGATGTCACTCCCATTTATCTCTATCGCGCGGACTGCCTGCCTGCGATCCAGCAGTACAACCCGGATATGAAACTCATCGTTCTTCTGCGCAATCCGGTCGACAGGGCCTATTCCCATTGGGGGATGGAACGGAAAAAAAAGAAAGAGAGTCGCGGTTTTCTACCGGCACTGCTCCATGAAGCAAGATATCTGCGAACCCATGGGCAGCATCCGGTCTATTCCTATATTCAGCGCAGTTTTTATGATGCTCAGATTGCCCGGCTACACAGGCTGTTTCCGGCAGAAAACTGCCTGATCCTGCGCAATGAAGACCTGCGCAACGCGCACAGCGCAACCCTCAGCAAGGTCTTCAGCTTCCTTGGCGTTTCAGAAATGATTCAGCCAGCCCCTGCAGCGGTCAGGACCGGAAGCTACGCGCCCATGCATCCTGTGATACGGCGCGGGCTGACTGCGGTTTTCCGCAAAGATATCCGCAGGCTGGAAGCCCGCCTCAATTGGGATCTGTCTGACTGGTGCCGCTAAAGCCTGCTCCGAACAGGCGCCGCCGGGCTCATCTGAACAGAAAATCCTGATGATAGCGCCGCACAAGGAACAGGCCCAAGATACAAGTGATGCCCGAGACCAAGAATATATAGATCGGTGAAATATAGTTGGGTGAGTAAAACGGATAAAACCCCTCCCGCATCTGTCCCACCACATGGATAAGGGGATTGTACCAAAGGAAGTCCGAATAGGGGAGCGGCACATCATCAAATAGGAAAAAGATGGCCGAGATCAGGAAGAGCGGGCGCGTTAGGATAGACCAGATGTTTTGCCAGAGCGGATAGGCCAGAACCAGAAAGGCATTGAGGCTGCCGAAACCAGCCGCAAGGGACAGGGCCAGCACATAGGCAAAGACAATACTGGTGAAATCAAACGTGGTGCTCGCATCGGTTGCCAGAAGAATAGCGCCGACAACAATACTATGGACGATCAGATGAGTCAGAGCATTCAGCAGGTAGCGCGCAAGAAGTGCATCCAGAAAAGTCACCCGCGGATACTCTAGCAAACTGCGCGAAAACGGAATTGTTTGCGCCATCTTGTTGGTGATGTCATTGAACATCGTAAAAGGCAGCATCCCAGAGGCGTAAAACAGCGCAAAACTGGTCCCCATAGGTGGGCTGCGGAAGCCCGCCGAGAAAACTGCCACCAGCAGGGCAATCCCTGCCGCGGGCTCAAGAATCGCCCAAAGATACCCCCCAGGTGAGCGTCCATATGTGGTCGACATTTCACGCAGCATCAGTGCCGTGATGGCGCGCCCGCTAGACAGGCGCGGCTGAACAGGCCGCAGGCGTACTTGGCTCAAATCACTCATCGGGAGGGTTGGTTAATCTCTGGTTTTGATGCGAAGTCTACTGTATCGTCCGCGGCAATGAAACGCAAATTTTTCCCAAAGGCACTTTGATACATGCCTGCTACCAATGCAAAAAAAGATGATCCGGCAGCACCGGCCCCAGTAAAACCTGTCGACGATGGTGCCCCCACCAAAAGTCCCCGACCGGTGCCGCCTTCCCT
>Ga0209395_1002832_pt1 | contig 22146 bp, 18 predicted proteins | sample GOMGulsemesocosm_3_FD_184635 | JGI IMG/M metagenome (GOLD analysis project Ga0209395, IMG submission 184635) | Methane-oxidizing microbial communities from mesocosms in the Gulf of Mexico - GOM9D Gulf of Mexico (SPAdes) (version 2) | ecosystem: Environmental > Aquatic > Marine > Cold seeps... | reverse complement strand
AGAACATTTTGTCTTTAGATTATCCCTCTAATAAACTCAGCATTGTTATTGTTTCAGACGGTTGTACGGATGAAACATGTTTACGTGTAGAAAACTTAGCGTTAGAAAATGTGAAATTAATAAGCTACAAAGAAAATAAAGGAAAGTCGTATGCGCTAGCCCAAGGTTTAGCTCATGTGGAAGATGAACTGGTTTTATTTGCTGACGCAAGGCAAACGTTCGAGTCAGACGTATTACAACAATTAATACCCTATTTTAGTGATAAAACCGTAAGTGCAGTTACCGGAAACTTAATCATCGAAGAGAGTAAAGGTGATCCCGGTTTGTACTGGCGTTATGAGAAAGCAATTAGAACTTGTGAAAACAATTATAAGTCACTTCTTGGAGTCACAGGTGCTATTTACATGGCGAGAAAGTCATTGTTGCCAGTATTTCCAGTTGATATCGTACTTGACGATATGTATGGTCCGTTATCAATGATTAAACAAGGTTATCGCGTTGCTTATTGTGAACTTGCTGTAGCGACTGATCAAGGTTCAAATACCTTAAAAGAAGAGTTTGACAGAAAGGTTCGTACACTGGCCGGCAATTTTCAATTGCTTCAATTACTTCCATGGGTATTACACCCAAAGAAAAATCCTGTTTTTTTTGAGTTTATCTCACATAAAGTTTGCCGTTTGTTAGTCCCATATTTCTTAATTGCGCTTTTAGTTAGTAGTTATTTTACAAAACATTGGTTTGGTCAGTTTACTTTTTGGGGGCAAGCTGCATTTTATGCAAATGCTACAATATTTTATTTTTATTTTTATAAAAAGCATAACAAAACTAATTTTATCTTAAGCTTTGTTATGCTAAATCTAGCCGCTTTGAAAGCGGGAATTGTATATTGGTTGTCGCCGACAAGCCGTTTATGGAAAAGTCATTAGTTAGGAATAACAAGTTATGTGGTTAATACTCTTTATAATTATATGCGCAGGATTAGGCGCCTTTATTTTTTTGGCTAACCAACGAAATATGTTGCAATGGTTGCCAGCCTATATATCTCAAACAGGTATGCGAAAAAATAAGGGAAATAATGAAACGACGCATATTATGTTTTGTTTTGTTGACCATTATGAACCGCAATGGAAAAACCCTGACAACATAGAGCTTGAACGCCAGCGCGTAGATCGTTGGTTTGACCAATACCCTAAAATGGCAGATAAATTCAAAGATGCTGATGGTTATTCGCCTAAGCATTGCTTTTTTTATCCCGAAGAAGAATATCGAGAAGAGCATTTAGCTAAATTGTCTGACATGTGTTATCGAGGATATGGGGAAATAGAAATACACTTGCATCATGAAAACGATACTAGCGAAAATTTAACTCAATCAATAACATCTTTTGCAAAAACGCTTCACGAGCAACACGGTGCGTTACCTGTTTGTCCTGAAACAGGTCAAATTAAATATGCCTTTATTCATGGTAATTGGTGTTTAGATAATTCACATCCAAATGGAGAATGGTGTGGTGTTAATGATGAGCTGATTGTACTTAAAAATACAGGTTGTTATGCCGATTTAACTTTTCCTTCAGCGCCTAGCCCAACACAGCCAAGTACAATTAATTCAATTTATTATGTTAAAGATGATCCGCTTAAACCTAAATCACACGATAAAGGGGTTGACGTTAAAGTCGGAGGGAAACCTTGGGGGGATTTAATGCTAATAAATGGTCCATTAATGCTTAATTGGAAACAGCGGAAATTAGGGGTTATGCCGCGCGTTGAAAATGCTGACATTCGAACAAGTAATCCCCCTAGTAAAGAAAGAATTGATTTGTGGGTTAATGCTAATGTTCATGTAAAAGGCCAACAAAATTGGCGATTTATTAAAATACATACTCATGGTACTCAAGATAAAGATATGGATATTTTACTGGGTAAACCAGTTGAGGATATGCATCAGTATTTAGTTGATATGTATAACGATGGAGAGAAATATAAGCTGCATTATGTATCATCAAGAGAAACATATAATATTGTTAAAGCGGCTGAAGCTGGTGAAGTTGGTGATCCAAATCAGTATCGAGATTTTAAGTTGCCAAAACCAATGTTTAAAGCACTTGACTTATAATGTTTAATAAATCTGTATTTAAATCACTACTCATTCGATTTTCTGGTTATGAAGCTTATAAGTGGATAACAAGAAAAAATGGGTTGTATTGTTTTAATTATCATCGTATTGGTGACAGCACGCGAACCCCTTTTGATCCAAATATATATAGCTGTTCAGTAGAGCAATTTAAAAAGCAATTACAATTTTTTAAAAAGCACTTTCAAGTGATAACATTTAATGAAGCGTTATTATTAGCTCAAAATAAGTTACCTTTAAATAAGCGTTATGCATTAATTACTTTTGATGATGGTTATATTGATAATTATGAAGAGGCGTATCCTGTTTTAAAAGAGGAAGGAATTAGTGCCGTTTTTTTCATTCCTACAGATTATGTAGATTCCTATATTGTTCCTTGGTGGGATGAAATTGCTTGGATGTTGAAAAACACAAAAGAGAAGGAATTTTGTTTTGCAGAAAAAAGTATATTTAATTTAGATTACTCAGTATTAGATAAAGTGATTCGACATGTACTAACAGTCATCAAATCCGATCCGAGAACAATGGATGAAAAAATGTTAGAGCTGAAAATAAAGCTAGGTTGTGAGTATAATGTTGACCCTAATGATAAATCATTATTTGTATCTTGGCAGCAAATAAAAGAAATGAAGTCTGGTGGCATGGCAATAGGTTCTCATACTTGTAGTCATCGTATTCTAACGCATATAAACAAAGAAAATCAGTTGTTAGAATTAGAGCACTCTAAACAAAGTTTAGAGCAACATTTAGGCTGTGATATCGATACAGTTGCTTATCCCGTAGGTCAAAGTCATACTTTCAATGATGAAATATGTGAGATGACAGCAAGGTTAGGGTATAAAATTGGATTTTCTTTCACTAATGCAGTAAATGACTTGCCATTAAGTAATCTATATAAAATTAGCCGATTAGGTATCGATAACCATCCAAGTATCATGACATTAAGGCAAAAAGTGATAAGGTGTTCTTAAACTAGAATATTGTTATAAAGCCTGTCATATATGTGGACTAACATTAGAAATGTTCCGAAGTCGACTATTGTCACAATATGTGAGACATTTGACACAATAATTACTCCCGTTTAAAATAAAAAGTGACTTTATGCAAAGGATTGAAAGTGTTGACACCATAAGACTGCTGGCAATTACTTCAGTCATTGCTATACATACATCTCCTTTCTCACAAGGTACAGGGGAGTATAATAGCCTGTATTACTATCTAAATATATTAATTAATCAGACTGCTAGGTTTGCCGTTCCATTTTTTTTTATTATTTCTGGGTATTTTTATGGAGCCAAAATTCTCAAAGGTTTTTGCCCAATAGATACAGCCAAAAATATGGTATCTAGAATAGCTATCTTATATCTAAGTTGGTGTGTCATATATCTTACGCCATACAACTTAACTGCAATTTCTGAATACGGTATATTAGGACCGGTAAAAGTAGCCTATTGGGATTTTATTAATTTAATTGATAAGCCAATTACCCTTTTATTTGAAGGAAGCAAATCACATTTGTGGTTTTTAGCCTCTTTAATTATTTCTATAGTTATAACTGCACTATTTATTCGTAATAAGCGAATTAGTTTACTGGTGATTATCTCTATTTCCTTTTTTATATTTGGTAACCTTACAAAAGCATATAGTGCTACTGATTTTGGAATCGATATAAATTTTAACACTAGGAATGGGCCATTCTTTGGGCTGGTTTTATTTGTTTCTGGATATATATTGGCTAAGCAAGAGGTAACTAAATATTGGTTTAGCAATGGGATAATAATTTTTATGGGAGGTTTAGTTTTACATTTTTGTGAAATTTATTTTTTAATGAAAGAATTTAACGTATCTCCTTTGCAAGATTTCGTTTTGGGCACATATCTAATGGGAGTAGGTGCAGCAATCGTATCCCTATCTAACCATAAACTACTATGTAATAAGTGGTCAGCAAATTTAGGAAAGTTGACATTAGGAATTTATGCATCACATTTTATCTTTGTTGATTTATTACGACCTATCGATAGATTAATAAATCATCCTCTTTGGGAGGTGTTTTTTGTTGTTATAGTACTCCTGCTCTCCATTATATTCACAAAGGTTTTATCTATGTCAAAGTTAACTAAAAGGATTGTTGAATAGGAAATTGAGTGGGTTTTGCTAAATTCATCTAAATATACTTTTAGCACACTTAGACGAATTAACAATAGTTAACTAGATCCGCTTAATTATTATTTGAATATAGTTCTAGCTGTTTTGATTAATCCTCTTCTCACTGCAGTAATTACTAGTTTTGCTTTTATTGGCGGTAACAGTTTTTTATTGTGTAAATAAATCGAGATTAACCCTTTTACTCCACTAAAATTTTCAACTTGAGTTGTGAGTAATTTTTCTATCATCTTTTGTAAAGATTGTTGATTGTAAGTCTTAGTTATTTCGTTGTTTTTAAGCATTGAAAAATAAAAGTCTAATAGATAGGGCATCCCTTTTGGAGGCGGAGCGTGCCCAATGTAAGGAAGAAAATCCTCTTTTAATAAGTGAATATTAATTTTAGCTAAATTTTTGCTGCACAATTTATAGTGTGCTTCCATTACAGTATCTGAAAATGTATTTGTTATTTGATTTTCATGCACTCTATACATTAATGAAATATCTGTAACATTTGAAAATATACAATGTTGGGCTAAATCACTCCAAAAGGCGAAATCTTCACAGTGCTTATATTCTTCATCATATAAAATATTATTATCTGTTAAAACAGATTTTTTAATCATAACACTAGGATGCGCAAAAGGAGGCGATATAAGGAGTTGAGCTTTAAGCTCATCATCGTTACTCGACTTAATGGAAATATCATTATTAAACCCGAAATTTTTTGTCGAACTACCGCATATTCCTAAATCAGGGGTGCTTTCAAATAGTTGGACTTGTTTTAAAAACCTATCCGGAAAAGAAATGTCGTCTGCATCCATTCTTGCAAGCAATTCACCTTCAGAAAGTGCTATGGCTTTGTTCAGAGTAAAAATCAGGCCATGGTTTTTTTGATCAATTAATCTTACTTTTTTATTATTACCATATAAGGTTGTTACCTTTTGCAATGATTGATCAGTAGATCCATCATTGATGATAATAAGCTCAAAATTTTGATAGCTTTGATTTAAAATTGAATCAACAGCTTCTTGGATATGAGCTTCTGCATTATACATTGGAAGTAGGACTGAAATCTTAGGGTTTTTATTCATATTATAATTTAGCTGTAAATAAATATATTATTGGATTTTAATGAGAATAATCTAAATTACAGTATATCCTAATTAATAAATGCATTAAAATAAATAATTTGAAGTGCCTTGTAAATTCAATGGTACTCTCTGGCATTTCATTCAATACGTTAACATGGTGTAGATTTAAAATGGAAATAAGAAGCTTTATTCAAAAGGGGAGAGAGACTTATGAATTACTTTTTAAATCTCCTCAACTCGGTTTATCGTTAAAGTTAAACGATACAAAAAATAATGATCCATTTTTTGAGAAAATCACTCATGATTTTTATAAGGAAATGACACAGAGACATAAAAAGCTACCTATATTTGGTCAAATGACAAGAGGGGTCGCTATTTGTCCATTACAAGATAGCTATGAAGTTTATATCAAAGGCATTGAAAGTTCAGGTCGTCGTAATGTAAAAAAGGCAATACGACTTGGTTATACATTCCGCCGAATAACCTTCAATGAACATATTGATGAAGTTTGGGCCATTCGAAAGTCTACAACTACCCGGCAGGGTAAATTGTCTGATGATTTTATTAATATTAGGCCACAAAAAGTGAATGATCCTGAAAGTAACTCAACAACTCACGGCTTTCCGTATTTTGGTGTATTCGATGAAAATAACACTTTAGTCGCGTATGCGGGCTGTTTTCTGGCTGGTGATGTCATTGAATTATCACATTTCTATGGGCATGCTGAACATCAAAAAGACGGCATTGTGCCAATGTTATTAACATCAATTGCAAAAATTGCTATTGAAGAACACCCAACAGTTAAAGTTTTTATGTACGGCGGATTGATTGGTGCATCAACATCTTTGAAGCGATTTAAGAAAAAATTTAATTTTTTACCTTATCGCATTAAATGGAGTTTAAAGTAATGCAGCAGTTTGTATATAAAAAACAAATACAAGACATATCGTGGTTTAATGACCGAGATTCTATCGATAATATTGAATCAGTTGTTTTTTATGACGTGTTTTTAGCTATAAAATATTTACCAGCCTTAATTACTAGATTTGGTTTTAGCTTCGAGTTAAGTAAGTTGTTAATAAAACTTATATTAAAAAGAAATGTTTTGTATAGTTTAATCTTAAATAACAAAATAATAAGTGATGGTGTAGTTTCTTTTGGTCAGTGTAATTATTACGATGTAGGTAAAAATGACTGTATTATCGGTACAGTATATTCTGATCCTCAATACAGAGGTAAAGGCCTAGCAACTACTGCTATTGCGTCATGTATTGTCAGTTTGAATGTTAATCGCTCTTTAGAGAATGTATACATTGATACCAGTGATAATAATATTGGCATGCAGAAAGTAATAGAAAAATTAGGTTTTGGGGAACCTATTTATAAATATGAGCGCAATACAGATTAATTCAATTTGATTTGTTGATGTCGTTGCACCACCATTTATTTAAAATTATTAATAGGGATTATTGTGAATATATGTTTGATTAGTACAGGGTATTTTCCTGAAAATGGGGGGGGTATTGGCACTTATATATATAATTTATCTAAGGGATTAGTTAAGTTGGGGCATATTGTTCATATATTTACATCAACCAACCAAGGTGTTGATTCATTAGAGGAATCAGAAGGAATTGTTATTCACAGGTATGTAAAGCGTACTTTACCTCTGATTGAAAATAAATTTCCTGGGGTCTGTTGGAGTTTTCAATTGGCTTTAGCGATAAAAAAGCTACACAAAGTATCTCCCTTTGATTTAATCGAATTTCCTAACTGGGAAGCACCTGGTTTCATCTCTCAGTATTGGTTAGATATACCTATTGCTATTCGATTACATACGCCTTTTTTTGAAACGTTGAATCTTGATAGTGATTCTCAAACGTTTGGAGATAAGTTTACTTGTTGGTTAGAAGAAAAATCGTGTAGAAAAGCTCAGCAGCTCATTTCGTCTACAAATTGCCACGCCAAAACGATTATAGATGAATATAATATAAATAGAGGAGACATTGAAATACTGCCTCTTGGTATTATTGATAAAGTAACTCACCATGAAATAACACGTACAAATACAAATACAAGTGCGTTTAAAATATTATATGTAAGTCGTCTTGAAAATAGGAAAGGCACATTGGCTTTTCTTGAAGCTATTCCTTTAATATACGAAAAATCTGAATATGTTCAAATTGATATTATTGGTGCAGATCGCCCACATGCTCCTGGGAATATCAAATTCAAAGACTTTTTTACCCGAAAATTCCCTGAGTTACACAATATTGTAACTTTTCATGGCTTTGTTGACGACAAGACATTATCGGATTTTTACCAAGGCGCAGACTTATTTGTTGTGCCGTCTGTATATGAATCTTTCGGATTAATTTATGTTGAAGCTATGATGTACGGCTTACCTTCTATTGCAACTAAAGGAGGCGGAATACCAGAGGTTATAACTGATGGCGTTGATGGTTTTCTTACTGATATTAATAATAGTGAGCAAATTAGTGCACGAGTACTTCAATTTATTAATGATAGCTCATTGTTAGCAACAATGAGTTTGTCAGCAAGGAAGTCATTTGAAGAAAAGTATGAATATCTCATCATGTCTCAAAAAACTATTAATCTATATAGTAAAGTTATCTCCCATTTTTCTGATTAATAAAGCTGATAATTTATGCCTAAAATAAGTGTAATAATTCCTGTTTTTAATACTGAAAAATATCTTGAAGAATGTTTAGATAGCTTAATTGCACAAACGTTGACAGATATTGAAATTATAGTTGTTAACGATTGCTCTCCGGGTAAATGTGACGAAATTGTTAATGAAAAAGCGTTGCATGACAGCCGTATTCGTTTAGTTAAAAATGAAACCAACCTGGGGACGTTTCATACACGAAGAAGCGGCGTACTGTCTGCGGAAGGTGAATTTATAACCTTTGTAGATAGTGATGACAGCTTAAACCCTAATGCATGTGAGATAATATACAATGCTTTAATTTCATCCCATGCTGACGTTGCTCATGTTGCTTGTACACGATGTACAGGAAGCACAAAAGCACATATCCCTTTTTCAGATGATAAGGACAGTCATGCATTTAGATGCCAAGAGGGAGTATACACGGGCAAGCAATGGCGTGACCAGTTAATTGAATATGATATAGATAACTGTGTATGGTCATATACAATTAAAAAAGAGTATTACCTTAAAACTTATAAAGATCTTAAAGATGTCTCGAGACTTCTCATGCTAGAAGACTTCTTGCTTATATTTTCAGTTTCTGCACAGAATATAGGTAACTGCGTATATATAGCAGATAGGCTATATAACTATCGGATAGATGCGTCAGGCATAACACAATCTATCGATAATACAGATAAGTTAATTAATATGATTTCAGATATTAGTTATGCATTACTGATTACCGAAAAAACACTTTCTATATCAAACTATTATTCTGAGCAAATGTTAGTTAAATTTAAGCAAAGAATATTTCATGATTTTGAATGGTATGCGAATCAGTTTTTCAAACTATCGGATAAAGAAAAAATATTAGCTATAGAGCAGCTAAACAAAAAGAACACCGCGCTTTTGTGGTTAAATTTAATTGCTCGTTTGGGGCAAAAATACTCGAGCAACAAATATCTTATTTTTAGTTACTCTACAATCAAAGAAAAACTTAAGATGATTATCAGGTTAATACTAGGGAAAAAATAATTACATAATTTTATTAACAACAGGCAAATATTTTTTGGGTACTAATTGTTTTATATATGATTTCAAGTTTTTAGAAAACAATATAAAAAATGACACAAATAAATAAAGAATACACGAAAGACATGCAAAATATATTATTTGTATAAAAGAGTCAGTAATACTTTGCTGATAATACCAATAGTAGGCACTATAAAATAGAATTGAAGCAAGAACATACTTACTGATTAAGCGGTAATAAGTTGTTAGTGGTATGTCTAATAGCTCACAAGAATACTTAGGTAACAAAAAAGTTTTCACAAAAATTGTAGGAATGGCAGTGCCAATTGCAACACCAATAATACCGTATTTTTGTACAAATATTACGCTCAAAATTAAATTAGCAATACCTTCCATAATATTAACCTTAGCAAAATAATGGTGCTTAGCTTTGGCGTATAGCACTGTTATACATACCCTATTACAGCCGGCCAAAATAGCTGCGAAACCAAGTATCAATAAAGGGTAATAAGCATCTGTAAATTTTTCTCCCATCCATAATTGTATAAAAGACTCTCCTACAATCATAACAGTAGGGACTATAAGTAATGTTGAGAAAATACTTATTTCCGTCACAAGTAAAAATTTTTCTTTTAATGCATCCTTATTACCTTGAGCTTCGTACTTAGTAAATACGGGTAAAAAACCACCTAAAATGGTGGTAAGAAACTGCCCAATGTAATTTATTAGTTGTATTGCTATGGCATAATGCGTAACTGAAGCTAAGCCAATGAACTTTGCAATGACTAAGTCATCTATTCTAAAGCGTAAAATATCACCAACCGAGGCAATAAATGTAGATTTACTGTAATTGAGAAGCTTACGAAATAGTTTTCGGTCTATATATTTTCTTGAGATTCTTAATGGTGAATATATTTTTTTGGCGGCTATAGCTATTAGTAAATATCCAGTAACTTCAGTTATTAATGTAATAATAGCTAAAGTTATAATTGAATAGCCCATGGTCAAATATGCAAAGATGAGCGTTGTTCTAAGAACTAATTTGAATATCTCAATATAGGAATCAATATCATATCTTAAGTGAGCAGAAATAATGCCGTGGAAAACCATGAATGGAAACATTATTGCGGTTTTAATGCCTAATATTAAAATGATAGTTTGAAATGTTTTTAGCTCTTCTTGTTCAGAAAAAAAAATTGGTGAAATCCATAAGATGGCAAGCGTAACCGCAATGGAAAGAATGCTTAACAGGGAAAATAAGAGAAAAGAGGAACTGACGATGTTGTTAATTTCGCCATCTTCATTGTTGTGTAATGCTTTGGCTATAAACCGCTGACAAGCAGAAGACAAGCCAAAGTCCAATACCCCATAATAACCTATTAATGAGCCAACAATGACCCATAGACCATACCATCTTTCACCTAAATTATGGATAACAAAAGGCATCATTAAAAATGCAATGATTATGCTTAATGTTAAGGAGACGGCGCGTAGTACACTACCACTGACGAGTCTATTCAATGTGCTGCTTTTATTCATAAATATATTTTATTGTCAAGAACGCTAGTTATTGTTTAGTTGTTTTAATGCTTCAACAGCTGCTTTAGCTGAAACTCCAACATTGGAAAGAGAATAATTTTTTAATGCACTTCTCCCATCATGACCTGAAGTTGGATCCGCTATGCTTTTATTTATTTTATCTATAATGTTTTCAATAGTTGTAAATTGTGAAGAAGCATTTTTAAATAAATTAAATGTCTGCTGGTCTGAAAAATGCTGTTTAGGGTTATTAAAAAATAAAATAGGTTTGTCCAAAATGCTAAATTCTATGATAACAGAGCTGATATCGGTAACAAATATATCAGCAATGTTTAGTAACTCATGTATATTCCCTGTTGGGATTAGGTAGAAGTTATCATGTTTATTTCTTAAACTTTTTAACTTAGTTCTTAATAGATCGGAGTCTAATGTATATTCATCATACTGAGGATTAGTCCAAATCTTATTATGTGCCGTTTGAATTATATTAAAATCAGGAAACTCTTTACATATAGAGCTTACCAATTTTTCACTAAATGTAGCTAAAATAGAATTTTTAGTCCAGTGCGAAGCTATTAATATATTTTTTTTAGTAGAATCAATATTATGCTTTCGATAGGTTAATGTTTTGCTATAGCCATTATGTGCCAAACGATCTAACTTAGGGCAGCCAATAATATGTTGTGGCTTATTATGTTGCGGTATATTTGTATTAACATGTTTTTTATGAGATTCGGATAACATAAAGAGTATGTCAACAGCTTTATCAGAAAACATTTTTAAACAATAATCACTATTTCCAAAAGCAGAACCATGGCTCATTGATATTAATTTAAAATTCCGTCTTAAATGAAAATGTGTAATATCAGTAGCTAGTACAAAATGAAATTTTTTAAATTGCGCCCGTTTTAGCGGAATATATAAATCATTAAATAAGTTTTGATATTCACTATTATCGAATTGATTTTTATCAATACTAATTATGAATACTTTGAAGTTTTTTTTATCTTTTAATAGCTCTTGAATAATAGGTAATTGACAAAAAAAGCCAATTTCATTCTCATAGTAAAAAGCAACCCTAATTGGTCCAAAATGGTTGTGGTACCAATCATCAAACTTTCTTGCTAGGCGGAATAGTTTATGCATTAACATGATTTTATGTGTCTTTTCTTGTTTAAAGTGTAAACTTCAAAATGATATATATAAAAATGATTATAACCATCGTAATAATCGCTATCTTTTTTAGGGCGCTACTTAAAACAAAATAATCTTCATTTTTATTAAGTTTTTTTAATCGTAAATATGAAGCAATTGTTAGACCTGCGACCATGTAATAAACAATAAAAAAATTACGCGTTAGAAAAAAAGCAGTCATAGCAAAGCCACAAAGGGAATAGAAACAGGTAGTACAAAGTGCTATTTCCATTTTTAACTCTTCACTTGCCTTTGTTAACTCTATTTTTTTTGCGTAGTTAATAATTGAAAAAGCCATAAACAGAGTTAAAAATAATGCGGTAACCCAAAGTGTATAGCCTAAAAGTCCTAGTTCTGCAGCCAACTGTACATAGGTATTATGTGCAACCCTGCCATGATGTTCCATGAAGTTGTTACTACCAACACCAAATATTGGGTTTGCTTTTAGCATATGAAGTCCATCCCACCACGCCCATAAACGGCCCATAGCAGATTCTTCTTGAGAACTAACCGTTCTAAAAGCAGATACAATAAATAAAGCCGGCGGAGCCAAAGTTAAACCTGCAAAGATAGCTTTAGGCCCACCGAATCGAAGTAGTAAATATAATCCTACAACACCCGCTAAAGCTAACATGCTGCCTCGAGAGTTGGTCATGTATATGCCATATAGTAAACATATAAAAGTAAACAAGCCTAATGCTTTGCCAATTCCCTTGGATTTAGTAAAAAAATAAAGAGAAAAAGGAATGTTCATCACAAAAAATACACCTAAGTCGTTCGGATCGCTGAATATGCCAAGATATGTGATTCGGCCCAACTCTACATAGTGAGAGTTAGCGGCCCAACCATAACTTGTCCCCGAGTTTTGCTGGATATGGCCGTTATGTACAAAAATAATGGCTGCGATTAATGACAACCACATAAATGCTTTTTGCCTATTTGCAGAAGTATATACCACAGAAAAAATGAATAAGGGGAGCAGAGCGCTATTGATATATTTAGTTCCCTCGGTAACGCCCTCACCAAACCATCCATTTAGGGCCCCTGATATTGCAGCAACCGGGTACATGCCTAGAATAAAGTAATATTGAGGTACTATTATTATTGGTCTATGTAGAAGTAATATAATAATCACTGATAATACACTTAATATAGCAATAATTGGCAAACCATTAAGGGGTTGAAATAGTTCTTGGGGCCTTATAAGCGTAAAAAAAGTAAAAAGTAAGGTTAAGAAAAAAGCAAACCCAGGGTGTTTGTCTGTTTTTATCGGAACTCGTCGTTGAAAATCACTCATACATTGTATTTACCTAAGTAATTTTATTAGATGTTTTAGATTCTGCTTGGCACGAAAAAAGAGCGAACAAAACAAGTTTAATTTGTTAGATGATAACATTGTTACATCGATAAGTTCATCACCTAGTTGAGAAAATTGGTTTTTATAGTCATTTTTTACTGATTTAAGTAGGTTGTACTTCTGAATGTTGTGTTCTTTGCAGTATTGAATGAGTAATAGATGGTTTAATAGGCCAGGTGATAAATTTGGCTTGTAGGTTTCATCAATCCCACTTTGGTAAAAGTATAAAGTGTTACGCCATTTTATTGAGTAATTCACTGAAATTATTTGCCCTTCAATTTGTATAGCTGATAGAACGATCATTCCTTTTTCAAAGAATTGTTTTATAAAATGATTATGAAATTCGTAAAAAGTGTTGCTTGAAAACACTCCTGGTTTATTTTTTTGTTGCCAGCGTTTTTGGTGTAAATTAACTAATTGCTCATATAACTCGAGTGCTTGGACTTCTTCTTTAGCGATAATAAATTGAGGGTTTTTGGTGTGGTCAATTTTTTCAAATTTATTGAGTATACGTTTTTTCTTTTTGGAAAAAGACGTTGAATATTGCGATTTATCAGCCATATTTATATAAAATTGATAACCAGTTATGTGCTCTTCGTAGGCTATAGTTTGCAGCTTTAGTTTTTGGCAAACAGCGTACATTAGCGAGTGCTTATTTAAATCTTTAAAATTCAACTCAGTAATGTTAGTAATGTTAGTCATGTTGCTTAGTTGGCAGCTGAGTAACTCAATGATTTTTTCTTTATGTATGGTTGAGTAAGCAATATCAATGAACTCTGAAGCTACTTCGCAATCCTCAGGCTCGTTAGTAGCAATGAATGCCAATGTTTTTTTGCTAACACCCAAAACTTTATGGGTACTGACATAGAATGGTGATATGGCAACATAATCATCATCATACAAAATACAAATTATTTTTAATTCATCGATGTAAGTTTGATATGTTTCTAACCATTGGCTTAACCATTCCCATGACATAAAACATTGTGAAGCTTCATTTTGTGGATGGCTAATATTACCAGACTCATCTTCTATTAATTTGCGCCATTGAGTTTCAAGTAACAGAGCTTGCTCAATATTCGTAATTGTTATAATTGTATATGGTGATGACATAAAATCGTTTTAAAAAAGCAGGTACAGATTAGGATTAAACTCGGCAACTTTCCTTGCTTTTACCAATTCACCTAAAGGTTGGCTTAATTTCCCTTTATTGGAAATAACATGCTTATAGAATATTTTTGACGAGCCTTTATCGCTTTTGTAATATTGTTGCCAATCACTCAAAGGTAAGTAGTACTCATCATTCAATGAAATTAGGTTACGCCCATAACCATATGAATTATTTGTAGCAGTAAAGGGCATGTCTTTGTCGCCTGACTGTAAATCAACTGGTAAAACGTCATAAATCCCTCGAAATTTATTTTGAGAAATAATGATGTTATTAGTAAAGTTATTATTGCCATCAGAGTTTTTGATATTGACTGCCCACTTTGAGCCTTTAGCCATAATAATCAAATTATCTGATACGTTTATTTTACTTGAGCCAACAGCACCATCGTCTTTAAAAATTGAAATGCCAGCGGCCTTATTATTAATAACAATATTATTGCTAATATTCCCACCAGTAACACCATCTAAGTTAATTGCACTACCGCCAACTAAACCATTACCACTGAAATAGTTATTAGTTATCTCTACATTCGATATTATTCCATCACCTTTTACTTTTGCTCCACCTCCCATACTAAAGTCACCATTTATGTGGACTCCACAGCCATTAAAATTTTGTATAAAGTTAGACGTAATTTTTACGTTATCACCACTGTTTGAATGATAAATACCATGTTGTTCTGCGGGACCTAAAATTTTATTGTTTGTGGCTATAAGATTATTAGAGTGGTTGGTAAATATTCCCCATACGCCATTATTCGTTAGCATATTGTTGTTGAGCATAATGTAGTGGCTATTATTGACTCTAATGCCTGCTCTTGGTGAGTTGTTAATATCGAATCCGGTGAATATTAGATGAGATGATTTTTGTATTTCTAATAAATCTCTATGATTTTTAGGGTTTAATGATATTTCTGCTCTACCTACACCCAAATAACCATTGAATCTTATGGGATGTTCTGCGGTGCCGTGAATGTTCTTTATTAAGAGTGCAGGGTAAATCCCTTTTTTAAAAGATAAAGAATCACCCGCTCTTAATTTTTTTAACAACCGGTCATTCAAAACACAGGCATTGCCTTTATTACATAGGCAGCTTATTTTTGTGCAAGTCTCACTAGATTGTGAAGGAGGAAATACCCAGTACTCTTTTGAAGATGATTTTCCCGTATAGGCAATTAAAGTAAGGCAAAAAGCACACATCTTAAATAATTTATAAAAAGTCATTTAAAAACTTCCATCAGAAGAATCGGTTATCTTAAAATCATTTAAAACTTCGACTAATATTAATTTTTCAACATCACAGTTTGTTTTACAAGGAGCGGTAAACCAATGTGATTTAGTGGTTTTTGTACCCGACATTCCAGCTTTAAGTCTAGCTATTTTGAATTGACCTCTATTCGCAAACAGTTGCGTTTTAATTTGTAAAGATGTGGCTACTAAGCTTTTTTTCGAATGTTGTTCTAATTCTATAATATTCCACTGTTTATATTGATATTCATCATTTACTCGCCAACTGTCAGGTGCTAGTTTATTATTGTAAAAGGTTGGTTTTGCATCTAAATCAGAACCAGAAAATTCAAATGTTTTTATAAATATTTTATGTGCACCAATAGTCATGATGTCATTGTTAACATTAGTAAAATATTGAATAAAGGGTTTTAACTCTTGCTGTTTATTATATTCTGACAGCGACTTTGACACTAAGTGCTGTTCGGTTTTTAAACTATTTGAAATTGTCGTAGAGCTGATTAATAAGCCGATTGTTACTATTGTTACAGTGATGATGTTGTTTTTAACATTGATTTCGCTTTTTTGTTTCAGAGTTGGTTCCGTTAGATCTTCAGCTAAATAATTGCCAAAAACAAATAACAAAACCATAAAGGGGATAAATATATACCAACCAAAGTTATTATGATCAACCATTAAACTGCTTGTCATATCGGTGTATTGGCCAATCACTATTAATAATGTTATTCGTATCCAATTAGTAATTAATGCGCCAATAATAGCAATGGTAATAAACAGAGTGATATTACGAATCTTCTCCATGTTAAGGAATACAAATAAAGAACTAATCGCAATTGATACAATAAAGTATCGTAAACCACTACAGCCTCCTGCAATCTCAAATACTCCTGCAGGAATAGAAACTAAATTACCTTCTACATAGGTGGGGATGCCCGTAAAACCCATCATGACGTTAACGGCATTAACAGACAAATTTTGTAATATTACAGCTAATGACCCCCACATAGGTATGATTAAAATGAGAAAAACGGCAGGAAATATTATTCTCCAATGATATTGATACAGCATAATTATTGCAGAAACAATAATTCCTAAGCTTGAAAGCCAATAACCGACACTTATTTGTGCGGATGCCGATATAAAAAGCCCATAACATGAAACAAAAAACAATAAAAAACCGAACCATGAAAAGTGGGCTTTATATACAAGTAACTTATCATTTTGTAATTGGTAATATAAATATAAGGTGATAAACGGAATTAAATAAGCGTGCGAATAAGTACCGTCATCAAAACTATGTCGCCAAAGTGTCGTTATAACCGGAACATTCAAAAACACAAATAGCATTAAAAGCGAAAAAATACCGATGACAGGGCTATTTAATTTTATTTTTTTTATTAGAGTCATATTTTTTAATTAGTAAAAATTTAATTACCATGAATGGTTTTATATTCTTCGTGTTTTATGCCAAAAAATCCTGCAATTGTTCCGGCAAAAGAACAAAATCTAAATAAGCCATTAACTAAAGTGGTTTTGTTAAATGTTATTAACCCCAATAAGAAATAAGCTAATCCTCGAATAAATCTAACTCCAGCCATTGTTAAACAATAGGATATGGCCCAATAAAGCCTATCTTCAAATAAATGGCTGCGAGTAAAGCCTATGCCAGAACGAAATCCTCTGCGTAAAAACCATTTTATTGTTGCCCGTGATTTTGGAAATTCTTCAATAACAGGAGCGTCGGTATAAAAAGCTTTAAAACCTGCTTTATTACACTTTAAGGCAAAATGATAATCACTGGCACCAGTCATCGCAAAACGCTTGTCGAATGCGGGTGTGATTTTTTCAAGTACATTCCGGCATATCAATAGGTTATTAGTGTAAAATTTATTTACAACATCACCTTCATTTAAGGGGGTTTTTCCGTAGATTAATTCAACCGCCCATGATGGCGTTCCTTCTTCACCAACAGAAAGAATATGGCTCGTTACAACGTCTGCATTATATTCTTTTTGCTTATTTAAAAGTTGTTGCGCCCAATTATTTTCGGAAGGCCATTCATCGTCATCAATAAAAAAAAGGTATTGAGCATTGGTTTGAAGGAATTCTGTGACACATTTATTTCTTGCAGCAACAATTCCGGGAGTTGTTTCATAGGCGTAAGTTATTTTAAAAGGGCTTGCAGATGCAACTTCATTAACTACATCTAATGTTGCTTGTTCGTTTGCATTATCAACAACTAGAATGTTTAATAATGTACCTCCATCAACACTTTGTTTTGTTAATGATTCAAGTAACCGTTTCAACCATATTGGCCTACGGCATGTGATTATTGCGATTGTTGCGGAGGTGTTATGTACTTCCATTTATTAGTATCCTATTGCGACTACAGAACAACGTGGGGTAGCTTATAATGTTTTTAGTTTTATGTCATCTATCAATACACTACCTTCATAGTAATTAATATGTGGTTCACCAATCATGAAATAATCGGGATAAGCACTATTTATGGGCCAAGATTGAAATTCCTTTCCTAGAAAAATTTGTTCTCGGTTATCTACACAGGTGGTATCTAGCTCTTCTGGTGTTTGGTTGTAATGGAATACACAATTTTTCCGTATATCTATCTTATTTTCGTATGTTGTTTGCCCCGCATTCTTAAACTTACCTGTAATCGAAAACTTATAAAAGAGACTAGTTCGCGTAAATGTAATTGTATACCACTCATTAGGTAAATAATTGTCTATGGGAGTATCTGAAACTTTTTGCCAGCTTCTATTAACATAGCTAATAAATTTTTTACCAAACGCTGTATCTGTTTCACTCGTACCATCAAGCGCAATAACGTTTACCGTATTATGGTTTTCTTTTCTATTCCAGCTATCAATAACAAACTTACGATGGTGATGGCTCCATATGTTATTATGGGGCTTTGGCAATTGATCCATTAGGGCAAACCAGTAAAACCCATTGTGCCCAACGCTTGAACCTTCCCTCCAAGGCCCTGCCATTTCATTACCATCGTTATACCCATTTAATTCGCTTTCATCGCCGTAATTAATGAAACCGACTTTTAAACTAAGTTGATATTTTTTAGGCAAAGGCATCATAGAACGTAATATCACAGCATCGGTATGAACAGGAGTACTTAATTTCAATACACTATTATTAGCATCTAGGGGGTCTGTGACTATATCGAGATAATCTATCAGTATCGGATCTTTTGTTTTTGTGTATATTTCAGCAGTTAACCAATTGTTTTCTCCTAATGGAATTGTATTTCTTAGAGCTTCTGGAGGGAATATTTTTAGTTGCTGATAATATTCCCCATACTCAGTATAAGGTCCTGTATTTTCAATTGGGTCTGAAACCCATTTCGGAATATCTGAAAAATAGAATGTTTCAAAATTTTCAGTAAGTATAAGTTTTTTTTCAGAATCAGGATTCTCGGTTTCCTTTGAACAGCTAGAAAGAAAAATGGAAAAAATTAATAAAATGTATTTTGTCTGCTGTTTCAAATGAAATCCTTATATTTTAATGTCAAAATGACGATTACAGATTATCATATCGATGAGAGAATAAATTTTAAAACTTATCTTTTTATTAGACTTTTAACTGGTTATAGTTGAGATTAAGTTTTTAATAGTCATATACAGATGAAATTTTCGAACAAAGCCTTTTGGTTACATATTATTCCTAAAACTTCCCTTTATTCCTTCTATTTTAGCGGTTTACTTTTGATTTTTTGTAATATAATGCCTTGGTCTATATTCTGGGCTTTAGTTGAAATGCCTTTGTTATTCGCGCCAAGATGGTGGGTCATTTTATTATTACTACCCGTTGTAATAATAGATCGAACATTAATTATGAAGCAATGGAGGTGGGTGTTGATAACATTTTCTTTTGTTATGTACTATTTGAATTTCCAACTTCCCATAGGTAACCTTTTAGTCAGTTCAGCAGGGCAATCATTATCGATAATGTCTGTTAACTTAGGCGGAGGAATTGATAGGCCAAATTTAATGAAGGAACATATTGTAAATGAGAAGTTAGTGCTTGTCGCCTTTCAAGAAACACCTAAAAAAGAAGCAGAAAAAATTGTGCCTCAAGGTTGGAATATGCACTGTATTGGGCAAATGTGTTTAGCAAGTGCTTATAAGATTAAGTATTTGAATAGCAAGAGTCGCCGACTTCTGGGGGGGTATGGTCACCTTGGTTTGTTGTATCAATTACAAATAAATAAACGAAAAATTTATGTAATGAATATTCATTTAGAAACTCCTCGAAAAGGGTTTGAGGATTTTCAACTATCAAAACTTAATTTTGAAGCGATTTTTGAAAACTCTGAGCAACGATTTATTGAGTCTAGTATTATTTCTAATTGGTTAGAAGATAAAGCCCCTTTAATAATAATGGGCGATTTTAATATGCCTGTAGAAAGTTCAATTTACCGTGAAAATTTTGATCATTATAATAATGCTTTTGATAAGGCTGGCTTTGGTTTTGGTTTTACTAAATACACTCGGATTTTAAGTATAAGAATCGACCATATTTTGACAGATGAAAATTTTAGCGTTCTAGAAGCTAAGATTGGAAGTGATGTTGGTAGTGATCATAGGCCGATATTAGCAACACTCGTTTTAAATTAAAAATATGTTCGTTAAATGATAGGCTGAAAGAAAGCCTTTTAAAATATCAGGTTTAAAAGGCTTAAAGGCTTAAAAGGTCAAAGTGTTTTTAATCGATAACTTAAACATCCTGAGTTGTGGATAAAATGCATTAGTTGACTTCAACACTATCCCCACGACCTATTGCATAATAGGTAAAACCTCTTTTTTTCATTAAGCTTGGTTCAAACAGATTTCTGCCGTCGATTAAAACTTTATGCTTTAATTGTTCGGTAATTATATCAAAATCAGGTGCTTTGAATTGACCCCATTCAGTGCAAATTACTAATGCATCGGCATTCTTTAAAGCACTTTCTTTTGTTCCTGCTAAAGTTAGATCACTTCTTGTGCCATAAATACGTTGGCACTCTTCCATTGCTTCAGGATCGTATGCTTGAACACTTGCATTAGCTTTCCATAATGCTTCCATTAATTCTCTTGCTGGTGCTTCTCTCATATCATCAGTTTGAGGTTTAAATGACAATCCCCATACTGCGATAGTTTTACCCGCTAACTCACCATTAAAGTGGTTATGTAAATTAGAAAAAAGTTTTTGTTTCTGTTTATAGTTAATCGCCTCAACAGCCTCTAGTAATGCAGGCTTATAATTCACTTTATTTGCTGTTTGCACTAATGCTTGAACATCTTTGGGGAAGCAAGAGCCACCGTAACCACAGCCAGGATAAATAAATTGGTAGCCGATGCGAGAATCAGAACCGATGCCGTGTCGTACGGATTCAATATCTGCACCTAGTAGCTCGGCTAAATTTGCCATTTCGTTCATAAAACTAATTTTAGTTGCAAGCATGCAATTAGCTGCATATTTTGTTAATTCTGCCGAGCGAACATCCATGAATATTATACGCTCATGATTACGGTTGAAGGGTGCATACAACTCTCTCATCGCTTCTTTTACTTTTTCACTATCGGTACCAATAACTATTCGGTCGGGTTTTTTACAGTCGCTTACCGCAGCCCCTTCTTTTAGAAACTCAGGGTTAGACACGACATCAAATGCAATATCTACTTTTCGTTGTGCTAGTACCGATGTGATTTTAGCTGTTACTTTATCAGCAGTACCAACAGGAACCGTTGATTTGTTAATTACAATTTTAGAGTCGGTCATATGAGTAGCAATGGTTTCTGCTACTTTTAAAACGTACTTTAAATCGGCTGAACCATCTTCATCAGGAGGAGTTCCTACCGCAATAAACTGAACCTCACCATGTTCAATTCCTGCTTTAGCGTCGGTAGTAAAGTTTAACAAACCGTTTTTATAGGTTTCTTCAACTAAAGATGTTAGACCTGGCTCAAAAATTGGAATTATGCCTTTTTTTAAATTATCTACTTTACTTTGCTCTATATCGACACAAATAACATCGTGGCCAACGGATGCTAATACGGCTGCTTGTACTAAACCAACATAACCAATGCCAAATACTGTAACTTTCATTTAATTTCCCTTAAAGCTGTTAACGCCTGAATATTCTTGAATCACTATTTTATATTAAGCTGAGTATTGTTTTTTCACCCACTTTTGATAACAAAATCCATTGCACTTTCACATAAGCCAATATAATTCTTCACTCATGATTTATTCTCTTCAAAATTAGTTCGTGAAAGCTGCGTCGTTGCTGAAGTTTCAGCTGTAGTACAATCTAATTTACAACTTGTAAAACCCCAGTGTAACTTAGTTTTATTATTGCCAGTCAAAGCTTTTACAATACGCTTGACCTTAAATTGTCCTATTCGTGTTGATGCTTCATTGGATATTTCATACTTAACAAAAACTAGTGCTTTTTTATCTCTTTTAGAAATATGATAAATTAGCCAGTTATTTTCTCTAAGCTGTTTCTGGATTGACCAACCTTCGGGAATTAAATTGTTTTCGTAGTA
>Ga0209395_1002831_pt1 | contig 22158 bp, 20 predicted proteins | sample GOMGulsemesocosm_3_FD_184635 | JGI IMG/M metagenome (GOLD analysis project Ga0209395, IMG submission 184635) | Methane-oxidizing microbial communities from mesocosms in the Gulf of Mexico - GOM9D Gulf of Mexico (SPAdes) (version 2) | ecosystem: Environmental > Aquatic > Marine > Cold seeps... | reverse complement strand
CCGGTCGAGAACTCGGATATTGCGCGTGGCCAATACCGTGGTCAGGACGGCGAGGACAGTTACCGGGATCATGCCGGTGACCCGGACAGCCAAACCGAAAGCTTCATTGCCATGAAGGTGCAGGTTGCCAACTGGCGTTGGGCCGGAACGCCGTTCTATCTGCGCACCGGCAAATGCCTGCGCGCGCGAACCTCTGAAATCGCGGTGTTCTTTCGCGATCCGCCGCACAACATCTTTCAAGGCAGCGAACCTGCCAAAGGCAACGTGCTAGTGATCCGACTACAACCCGACGAAGGCATTACGCTGCATACCACAATCAAGGATCCCGGCCCCGGTGGCATGCGCCTGACCCAGGCAGCGCTGGACATGACCTTTGCCGACAGCCTGCCCCATGATGAGCGACCACAGGATGCCTATGAGCGGCTGATCATGGATGTGATCCGCGGCAACCAGACCCTGTTTATGCGTGGTGACGAGGTCGAGGCCGCCTGGGCTTGGGCTGATCCCATCATCGCCGGCTGGAGTGACAGCCGCTATGCGCCACAACCCTACGACATCGGCAGTTCTGGACCTGAAGAATCCCTGCGGCTGCTCCACCGTGACGAGCGCAGCTGGCGCAGCATCGGCAAATGAACCTAGGCACCCAACAGAAAAGCGGCACCCCATGACCCTGAATACAACACTGGCCTCGGTAACCGAACGTATCATCGCCCGCAGTGCCCCCACCCGGCAGGCCTATTTGGACCGGATGCGCGCCGCCAAAAGCAAAGGCCCGGCGCGGGCTCACCTGACCTGTAGTGGTCAGGCGCATGCTTATGCAGCGGCCGGCCCCGATCAGGCCGCCTTGGCCGAAGCATCCGCTGGCCATCTGGGCATTGTTACCGCTTACAACGACATGCTGTCGGCACATCAGCCATTTGAGACCTACCCACAACTGGTCCGCGATGCGGTGCGCGACGTTGGCGGCACCGCACAGGTTGCCGGCGGCGTGCCCGCCATGTGTGACGGTGTTACTCAGGGTGAGGCCGGCATGGAGCTGAGCCTATTTTCGCGTGACACCATTGCGATGGCCACGGCGGTAGCTCTGAGCCACAACACCTTTGACGCTGCGGTCTATCTGGGGGTCTGTGACAAGATCGTACCGGGACTAATCATTGGTGCACAGGTCTTTGGCCACTTGCCAGCTGTGTTCCTGCCTGCTGGCCCGATGACCAGCGGTCTGGCCAATGATGACAAGGCCAAGATCCGGCAGAAATTTGCCTTGGGCGAAGTGAGCCGCGAAGAATTGCTAAAGGCAGAAATGGCCGCCTATCATGGGCCGGGCACTTGTACCTTCTACGGCACTGCCAACACCAACCAAATGCTGATGGAATTCATGGGAATGCACCTTCCCGGCTCCAGCTTTGTTAACCCAAACACGCCGTTGCGCGATGCGCTGACCAAGGAAGGTGGCCGCCGGGCGCTATCCCTCAGCGCCTTGGGCAATGCCTATACGCCGGTCTGCGACATTCTGGATGAAAAAGCCTTTGCCAATGGCATTGCTGGCCTGATGGCTACGGGGGGGTCAACCAACCTGTTGATCCACCTGATTGCCATGGCCCGCGCCGGCGGCATCATTCTGGACTGGCAGGATTTCTCGGATCTGTCCGAAGTGGTGCCCCTGTTGGCCCGTGTCTATCCAAACGGGTTGGCCGATGTGAACCACTTCCACGCGGCTGGTGGGCTGGGCTATATGATTGGTGAGATGCTGTCGGCCGGCCTATTGCACCCTGACACCAAAACCGTCGCAGGTGACGGGCTTGCCAATTATACCACCGAACCTTTCCTTGGTGACGACGGGCTGACTTGGCGCAAGGGCACCGACAAAAGCCTGAACGAGAAAATTGTGCGACCAGCCTCTAATCCCTTCCAGCCAACCGGCGGGCTCAGCCGCCTGACGGGTTCGCTGGGCACTGGCGTGATGAAAGTTTCGGCCGTCGCTGAAGAGCACCGCATTGTCGAAGCCCCCGTTCGCGTATTCCACGACCAGAACGAAGCCAAAGACGCGTTTAAGGCCGGTGAATTCACAGGTGACGTAATCATCGTGATCCGCTTCCAGGGCCCCAAGGCCAATGGCATGCCCGAATTGCACAGCCTAACGCCGATGCTGTCAATTATGCAGGGTCGCGGGCAAAAGGTGGCTTTGGTCACTGATGGCCGGATGTCTGGGGCCAGCGGCAAGATCCCCGCCGCCATCCATGTGGTGCCCGAAGCCCTTGACGGTGGCGCAATCGCCTATATTCAAGACGGTGACATTCTGCGTGTGGATGCAGTCGACGGAGTACTCGACATCATGACCCCCGGCGTCACGGATCGCGCACCAGCCACCGCTGACCTATCGGCCAATGCCTATGGCATGGGTCGCGAATTGTTTGCCCCCTTTCGCCGGGCTGTCGGATCTGCCGACACCGGCGCAAGTGTATTTGGAGTTTAAAATATGCCCATTACCCCTAAAGCCGCCAGCGCGCGCAACCGCGAAATCTGCCAATTGGCTCCGATCATTCCGGTGCTGGTGGTACATGACGTCGCCCATGCCCGCCCGCTGGCCGAGGCGCTAGTCCGGGGCGGCCTGCCTGCCCTAGAAGTCACATTGCGTACCCCAGTGGCTTTGGAAGTGATCCGCGAGATGGCCAAAGTCGAAGGCGGTGTGGTGGGTGCTGGGACCTTAATCACGCCAGAGGACGTTACTGCAGCGGTTGAGGCCGGAGCGAAGTTCGGTGTCTCCCCCGGTGCCACTGACACCCTGCTGGACGCCTGCGAAGACATCGGGTTGCCTATGCTGGCTGGTGCAGCTTCGGCCAGTGAGGCAATGCGTCTGCTGGAACGTGGCTATGATATGCTGAAATTCTTCCCCGCCGAGGCCTCGGGCGGGGCTCCGGCACTCAAAGCCATCGGTGCGCCCTTGCCGCAGATCTCGTTCTGCCCAACCGGCGGTGTCAGCCCATCCAATGCCTCAACCTATCTGTCCCTGCCCAATGTGGTCTGCGCCGGCGGCAGCTGGGTCGCACCCAGCGATCTGGTGAACAATGGCGAATGGGGCAAGATCGAAGAACTGGCCCGCGCGGCCAGCCAGTTGGCCCGCTAAACAGGGGACACCCCGTCACTGAATTAGTATTTTGAGCGGGCCCGAAGCCCGCTCAATTTGTTTAGGGCATCAGATTGCTGCCAACTGGTCCTGCACTAACCTTGGCAGCTTGGCGAAATCATCAAAAGCCACGCGGTGCGGCAAGTCTTCGACCGTGCTTTTTCGATAGCCAAGCGTGAATAGCAGAAACGGGATCCCAGCGCGTTCAGCGGTTTCGGCATCCACATCGCTATCCCCCACATACAGTTGCGGCCCGTCGCCCAAAGCTTCAAAGGCTGCGTGCAACAGCGCCGGATCCGGCTTGCGTACCGGCAGGCTGTCGCCGCCCCATATGGTGCCAAAGAAGTGGTCCATCTGCAGATGTGACAGAACCGAACGGCAGGGAATGATCGGCTTGTTGGTGCAAATGCCCAGCTTGTGCCCCTGAGCCCGTAGCTCATCCAGAGCTGTTAGGACGCCGGGATAGGGAACGGTCAGCTCAACCGCGTCTTCGTAGCGGGCGACAAAGTCGGCATACAAGCGGTCCTGCTCGCTATCACTGATCCCACGCACCGCCCGCATCTTGGCGACAAAAACGCCGGCACCATTGCCGACAAAGTCCCGGGTCTGTTCCAGAGTGATCCGCTCACACCCTTCCTGATCCAATATCGCGCAGGAAATACCATGAATATCCGGTACGCTGTCGATCAGCGTACCGTCCAGATCAAATACAATTCGGGCCATCAGGCACCCCTTTGAAAATCACAAATACCAGCCCCAGACAGAGTACTCTGGGGCCGGGTCTGCAAGCCCCAAAGGAGCCTAAAAGTGATGTTTCAGATAATCGCACCACGTACTTTGGCCGAAACCCATTCGCTGACCACTACGGCAAGCAGGATCACCAACAGGATCAGGCTAACCTGCGGCCAGGCCAGCGTGTTCAGCGAGCCCTGCAACTGCAGCCCAATACCGCCAGCGCCAACCAGCCCCAGAACAGTAGATTCGCGCAGGTTGATATCCCAGCGAAACACCGCAATGCCGGCAAAGGCTGGCATGACTTGCGGTACGATGCCATAGGCCATCACCTGCCAGCGGCTGGCGCCAGTTGCGGTAATCGCCTCGACCTGAGACTCATCAATCTCCTCAATCGCTTCGTACAGAAGCTTGGCACAGAACCCGATGGAGCGGATCGAGATCGCGATCAGCCCGGCAAACACCCCAGGTCCCAGGATCTTGACCAGTAGCAGCGCCCAGATCAGCGAGTTGATCGACCGACTAGAGACAATGATCAGCAACGCAATGGGGCGAACAAACAGCGCCGATGGGGTGGTGTTACGCGCCGCCATAAACGCCACTGGAACCGCCATCATCAGGGCCATTACAGTGCCCAGCGTGGCGATGTTCAACGTGTCCCACAACGGCTCCCACAGCTTGTCCATATAGGACCAGCGCGGCGGCATTGCGCGGTCGCCAATATCGGCGGCAATACGCGGCGCGTCCCAGAAAAACATCCAGGTTGTCGCCTCGGATATCTGCTGCCAGCACCACATAAATATGGCAGTGCCTACCAACCACATTGCCCAAATTTTCAGCTGCGCATCGCGGTCGCGACGTTGCCAGATTTTCTGACCATCAAGTGTAGAAATAGCCATTACTGAACCCTCGCGCGGATAATACCGGACAGATATTCAAGCACCATAACAGTGGCGATGATCATCAGAAGAATTGCTGCGGCAGTGTCGAACTCATAGCGATCGAACGCCGTGTTCAGAGTCGCGCCAATACCGCCAGCGCCAACAATCCCCAGCACCGCGCTTTCACGGAAATTGATGTCCAGTCGATAGATCGACAGACCGATCAGCCGCGGCACAACTTGCGGATGGATTCCAAAGACATAGCGCTGTAGCCAGCTAGCTCCGGTCGAGCGCACCGCTTCGGCCTGCACCTTGTCCATGTCTTCGATTTCCTCGGCCAGCAATTTGGACAAGAATCCGATAGTCGCAAAGCTAAGAGTCAGAAAGCCCGCCAATGGCCCAAAGCCAAAGATCGCCACCAGCAGGATGGCGACCACAATCTCGTTCAGCGCTCGGGACACTGCGACTATGGAGCGGCACACCAGATAGACCGGCAGGATCGAGATATTGCGCGCGGCGCCCAATCCAATTGGGATCGAAATAGCGATACCTACTACGGTGGATGTCAGCGCCATCACCGCGCTTTCAATCATGCCGTCTTTAATTTCTGCGGCGCGTGACGTGAAATCCGGGTTGGCAAAGGCGATGACAAATTGCCAGCCGCGATCCAGCCCGCGATAGACCCGTGACCAATTCACATCAATCGAGTTCATCGCCAGGATCAAATAGATCACGGATCCGATAAGCAGCGTCCAGCGCAAGGCCGAGGAGCTGATAAGGGGTGGTTTTTTCCACGGCTGACCGAGCCGTGCATCAAGTGCAGCACTCATTATGCAGCATCCACTTCGTCGTCATCGTCGACCTTCTGGATAGTCTCAGACCAATCCTCATCGCCGTAAATCCGGGTCAGGACCTCTTCTGTCAGATCTGCGGGGTCGCCATCAAACACCATAGTCCCCAGTTTCAGACCTACAATGCGTGACACAAACATCTGCGCCAGCGCCACATCGTGAATATTCACTATCGCCGCCAATTTGCGCTCTTCGCACAGCTCGACAATCAACCGCATGATCTGACGCGAGGTCTTTGGATCCAGCGATGCCGTGGGTTCATCCACCAACAGCACCGAGGGGTTCTGGATCAGTGCCCGGCAAATCCCTACCCGTTGGCGCTGTCCGCCTGACAACTCATCGGCCCGCTTGTCGGCCATTTCTACTAGACCAACCCGGTCGAGCAGGCGAAACGCCTCGTCCACGTCGCTTTGCGGGAATTTGCGTAGGAAACTGCGCCAAAATCCGACATATCCCAATCGTCCGGACAGCACGTTTTCCATCACTGTCAGTCGTTCAACCAGCGCGTATTCCTGAAAGATCATCCCCATTCGGCGACGCTCTTTGCGCAATCCGCCAAGCCCCAACCCAGTCAATTCGACATCGCCCAGTCGCACCGTGCCCGACGTTGGCTCAACCAGACGGTTGATGCAGCGGATCAGGGTCGATTTCCCGGCCCCGGATGGGCCAATCAGTGCAAGAACCTGACCCTCGGGCACCTCCAAATCGACAGCGTTCAACGCTTTGTCGCCGGTTTTGTATATTTTAGTCAGCTTATCTAGTCGCAGCATTCAGGCCTCACCATGCGCAAAAAGGAGGGCGCCCCGATGAAACGGGACGCACCATTATCATCTACTCCGTCGCATTAGCTGCAGGAATAATTCACACCATTGGCGGTATCAATTTTGCGGATCACGTCCCAGAACTCTTTGTAGTTCATGTGCAGAAACTGGCCTTCGTTGGATTTCTCAAACTCTTCCTGCAACGCAGTACCATCCCACTCGAAGCTAAAGAACGCGTCTTGAATTGCGGCCTGCAACTCCGGCGTCAGGTTGTGCGAGGTGCCAAAGCCGGTGGTCGGAAAGGTCTGAGATTTATAGATCGAAACCACATCATCAGCCTTCAGTTCACCCCGGCTGACCATCCGGTGCAGAACCGAGTTGGCAATCGAGGCTGCCATATAGTCCTGGTTGGCCACACCCATGATCGAATTGTCATGCTTGCCCGAAAAAACCGGCTCAAAATCCCGATCCGGGACCATGTCATAATCGCCCTTCAGGATTGCACTTGGCGCCTTGAACCCCGAATTAGAGGTCGGCGAGGTAAAGGCAAGCTGCTTGCCCCGGATGTCTTCGACACTTTCAATACCCGAACCCGGGTAGGTCAGGATTTCCATCTCATAACCAAAATTGCCGTCCAGAGACGCCATGATGGTGAAGGGGCGGAAGCCAGCACAGTTCACCGCCAGCGGATTGGATCCGGTATTAAAGCCGGCAATGTGCAACCGACCCGAGCGCATAGCCTCAATTTGGGCGGCGTTTGACTGAACTGGGAAAAACTGAACTTTCTTGCCGGTCTTCTCGGCTAGGTGTTCCATGAATTCAGCCCAGACCGACACATAGACCGCCGGGTCTTCGACCGGGGTATAAGTGAAAATCAACGTATCAGGGTCAACCAACTCGCTGGCATCTGTCGGAATATCTGCGACCAGATCACCATCGACGTCACAGAACCGGTCATCCAAAGTCCCGCGCTCACAATCCGCCGCAGCAGCTCCGGCAATGGACATAGAAGTAATAACTGCAGCTGCAGACAGTAGTTTTGAAAAATCGAACATATTCTTTTCCCCGTGTGGTTTTTATTGGACAGAGCCTAACGGCAAAAATCCATGCATCAAGATACTTTCACGCATGACCCAGAAAAATCCAAATCTGCTTTTTGAGCATATGTGGCTTTTTGTGTAACAGTTTCATATCCTTTCTGCCGAGAGCCCCTCGCTTTGGGCCCTCAAAACAAAAAAATCCCCAAAAGGGGATTTTTCCAGACTGCCGGACATTTGTGGCCAGACCAAAGTTCGGCAAAGCATGACATTCAGGTCATGCGTTCACCATCAATCATGGCCGCAGTCATGAGATCTGAATGTTAGTGCGTCTCAATTTATTCCCCCCAGGTCAGGGCCATAATCTCCAAATCCCCGGCAAGGCGCAGAAGGCGTGTCTTGGTACGATTGGACATCGGCTTGAGAGGATGGCGGACATAGTCACTCTTGATCACTCCGCCGGCAACAAACACTGTTTTACAGGCACGCAAGCCGCACTGACGGTTTTCGTGGTTGATCAGCGGCAAGCATTTTTGCCAATGCGCCAGAGCACTATCCACGTCGCCCGCCAGATAGTCCGTTACAATGGGCCGCAGTTTATCGCAGTACATGCCCGATGTCATCGTGCCTGTTGCACCGGCATCAAGGTCCGCCAGCAGCGTTACCGCTTCTTCGCCATCAAACGGCCCGACGATATGCTCGCCACCCTGTTCGATCAAGGCTGCCAATTTGTCAGCCGCAAACGGAGTTTCCATCTTGAAATAACTGACGTTCTCGACTTCACGCGCCATCCGCACCAAGAATGGAACCGATAGGGTGACACCGGACAATGGTGCATCCTGGACCATGATCGGGATGGAGATTGCGTCACTGACCGCCTGAAAGTGCTCAAAAATTCCCGCTTCGGCAGGGACAAGGCCAACCCCGTGGTAGGGTGGCATCATCATAACCATCGACGCACCAAGCGCCTGAGCCGCCTTGGCACGGGTCACCACAATTTCAGTGGCAAAATGACTGATAGTCACGATGATCGGCACGCGCCCAGCAACATGTTCCAAACATAGCCGCATCAACAGTGCCCGCTCGTCGTCCGAGATCACAAACTGCTCGGAATAATTCGCCAGAATGCAGATGCCATCGACACCTTGGTCGATAATGCAATCCAGCACGCGGCGCATGCCCTGTTCGTCGAGCTGGCCATCTGCGTGAAACGGGGTCGGGGCAACCGGGAAGATGCCCGACAGTGGAGTAATCATATAATGTCCTTTCCAGACAATTCTATTTGCTAGAATCTATTCAATAAATGGCGCAACAGTTTCCCGCCGGCCAAGCGTGAAGGCATCCGCCACATGGCGCATCGGTGACAGGTCGACATCCAGGTTGCCGCTTTCGACCAGCCGCGCCATTTTCTGGTACAACCTTGGATATTCACCGGAAAGCTCAAAAACATCGCGGCCCGAGGGTTTCACCTCGATCCCGTCGATTGCCATTCTCGCTCCGCCATTCCAAAGCCGCAAAACCCCTTGGTCGGTTTCAGCGTCGATGCTCCAGGTCTGCTCACCCTCTTGGCGCCAGTCAAAATCCGCATTGACCCCTGCCCCGTGCGGGTGAAAGAAATCAAGTTTCGCCGCGATGGGCGCCTGCTTGTTTTCCGGCACTTCCAGAGTTGCGGTCTTAAGATGGATCGGATCTGGCAGGATCTCGGTCACGATGGACAGCGCATTGATGCCTGGATCAAACACGCCCAACCCACCGGGCTCCCAGATCCAGTCCTGCCCGGGATGCCAGCGGCGCACATCTTCTTTCCAGTTGATGTGCAAATTGCGCAGCGTCTTACCCTTTAGCCAAGTCTTGGCCGGGATCACCATTTCAGCCTCACGCGAATGCCATGTGGTATAGAGCGACAGTCGTTTAACACGGGCCATTGCCTCAAGTGTATGACACTCGGACAATGTCGCTCCTGGAGGTTTTTCCAACATGACATGGCGGCCAGCCTCGATCGCCTTGGCCGCATAGTCAAAGCGGGGAAATGGCGGCAAACACAGCGAAACAACGCGGATGTCGGGACGTTCTTCCAGCATCTGGGCGAAGTCTGTAAAGGCCGAGACCCCGTCAACAGAACCCGCGCGTGACACAGTGGCCGAAAGTTCCCAATCTGGCGAAGCGGTGAGAGCTGGGACATGTTGGTCGATGGCGATTTTGCCAATCCCTACAAGCGCGATGTGCATCAATGCGAGTCCTTTCCAACAGGCGACCCACGGCAACCTTTTAAGAAATCAAGATCGGCGCCAGTATCGGCGCCTTCGACATGGTTTTGGTGCAACCAGGCATAGCCGCTTGGCGCGCGATCGTACGAGGGTTTCCAGACTGCGAGACGAGTGGCCAATTCTTCGTCCGGGATATCCAGATGAAGACGGCGGTCGGGCACATCCAGTTCAATCATGTCACCGTTTTGAACCACGGCTAGCGGTCCACCTGCCGCCGCCTCTGGGGCCGTGTGCAAAACAACGGTGCCATAGGCCGTGCCCGACATGCGGGCATCTGAAATGCGCACCATATCAGTGACACCCTTTTTCAGGACCTTGGGCGGCAGCCCCATATTGCCGACCTCGGCCATGCCGGGATAGCCTTTGGGGCCACAGTTTTTCAGCACCATGACGCAGCTTTCATCGATGTCCAGATCATCATCCTCGATCCGCGTCTTGTAATCGTCGATGTCCTCAAACACTACGGCGCGGCCCCGGTGCTGCAACAGGTGCGGCGAGGCCGCAGAGGGTTTTAGAACCGCACCAGCTGGTGCCAGATTGCCTTTGACCACGGCAATCCCGCCTTGGTCGGTCAACGCCTTGTCAAACGGCAAAATGACATCATCGTTGTGATTGACGGCCTCTTTGACCTCCTCCCACATCGTCAATCCAGAAACGGTCAGAGCCTCCTTGTGCAGCAACTCTTCTTCAGCAAGCCGTTTGAGCACCACCGGCAGACCACCAGCATAGAAGAACTCTTCCATCAGGTACTTACCCGAGGGCATCAGGTTGACGATGGTGGCCACGTCGCGACCACAGCGATCCCAGTCGTCCAATGTCAGATCAATGCCAACACGCCCGGCAATGGCCAACAGATGCACCACAGCATTGGTCGAGCCACCAATAGCCCCATTGGTGCGAATGGCGTTTTCAAAGGCCTGTTTGGTCAGGATATCTGAAGGTTTCAGGTCATCCTTGACCATCTGCACAATACGACGGCCGGACATCTGCGCCATCACCCGGCGGCGGCTGTCCACCGCAGGAATTGCGGCATTACCGGATAGCGCCATACCCAGCGACTCGGCCATCGAGGCCATCGACGAGGCCGTGCCCATTGTATTGCAGGTGCCCGAAGACCGGCTCATGGATTGTTCGGCTTCCAGGAATTCCTCCTGGGTCATTTCCCCGGCTTTGACCGCCTCGGAGAATTTCCACAGATGGGTGCCGGACCCGACGCGTTCACCTTGGAAGTAGCCGTTCAGCATTGGACCACCGGTAACCACGATGGAGGGCAGATCTGTCGAGGCGGCCGCCATCAGCAGGCTTGGCGTAGTCTTGTCACAGCCAACCAACAAGACGGCACCATCAATTGGCTGACCGCGCATCTGCTCTTCGATCGATAGCGCAGCAAGGTTGCGGAACATCATAGCCGTGGGCCGGAACGTGTTCTCGGATGCCGAGAACGCCGGGACCTCGACAGGGAAGCCGCCGGCCTCCCAGATCCCTGCTTTCACCTTCTCCGCCAACTCACGCAGGTGCCCGTTACAGGGTGTCAGATCAGACCAGGTGTTCAAGATACCAATGACCGGACGGCCATCGAACAGATCATGCGGGTAACCCTGGTTTTTCATCCAGCCCCGGTGGTAAATTACATCGCGCGAAGTGCCGCCGTACCATTCCTGGCTACGCAGTTTACGGGGCCACTCGGCAGGTTTAAAAGTCATATCGCCGCTCCTTAGCCCTGTTTGTTTTTGTTGTAGACGTCGAAGAACACAGCGGCGAGCAACACCAGACCTTTGATGATCTGCTGGTAATCAATGCCAATACCCATGATCGACATGCCGTTGTTCAATACGCCCATGATAAAGGCACCAGTCACCGCACCGACAATCTTGCCAACACCACCAGCCATCGATGCACCACCAATAAACACAGCGGCAATCACGTCCAGTTCGACCGCGAAACCAGCCTTTGGCGTCGCCGTGTTCAGACGCGCGGCAAAGATCAGCCCGGCCAATGCTGCCAAAACGCCCATATTGACGAAGGATAGAAAGGCCAGACGCTCGGTTTTGATACCCGACAGTTTGGCTGCTTTCTCATTTCCGCCCAGCGCATAGACCCGACGGCCCAACACAGTGTTTTCCGTCACAAAGGTATAGATCACGGTCAAAACAACCATCGAGATCAGCACGTTTGGCAGGCCACGGAAATTCGCCAGTTTGTAGGTGACAAAAATCAGCGCACCAGCAACGATCGCATTACGGATCGTAAAGAACAGCATCGGCTCGCCCTCGATCCCGTATTGCCGATCCCGTGCACGTCCCCGCAGACCCATCCAGACAACCAAAACAGCAGCAATAATCCCGGTGCCCAGCGCGGTTACGTTAGGTCGGCCGCTGCCAATGATATCGGGAACAAAACCCGTCGACAGCGCCTGAAATTCACGAGGGAACGGGCCAACAGATTGCCCTTCGAGCAGCCACAAAGACATGCCTCGGAACACCAACATACCCGCCAGCGTGACGATGAAGGATGGGATTTTCCAATAGGCCACCCAATAGCCCTGCCAAGCGCCAATCAAGCCACCGGCGATCAGACAGACCGGAACGGCAGTATACATTGGCCAGTCCCAATTGACGATCATCACAGCGGCCAAGGCGCCGATGAACCCCATAACCGAGCCAACAGACAAGTCGATATGGCCTGCCACAATGACCATCAACATGCCCAGAGCCATGATGATAATATAACTGTTCTGCAGGAACAGGTTGGTTATGTTGATCGCTTTCAGCATGGTGCCGCCGGTCACGACCTGGAAAAATCCCATAATCGCAATCAGCGCAAACAATAGCCCGAATTCACGCAGGTGCCCCAATAGGTATTGGCCAATTCCCGCAGTCTGGTTTTCTTGTGTTTTTGTTTCTGCCAGTTCCACTGGTACGACCTCCTAGTTCGTCACAATGAGCGACATGATGCGCTCTTGGCTTGCTTCGTCAGCGGTGAGTTCCCCGACAAACGCGCCTTCGTTCATTACGTAAATTCGGTCACAAATCCCCAACAGCTCGGACAGTTCCGAGGAGATCATAATCACCCCTTTGTCGTCTGCACTTAGATCGTTGATGATGTTGTATATTTCGAACTTTGCACCGACATCGATGCCGCGTGTTGGTTCATCCAGTATCAGCACTTTGGGTTCTGCAAACAGCCATTTAGACAGCACGACCTTTTGCTGATTTCCGCCAGACAGGTTGGTCACTTTCTGGAACACACTTGGCGTGCGAATGTTCATCGCCTCGCGGTATTTCTCAGCCACCTGAGATTCTTTGGCCTCGGCAATCACCCCATTCGAAGACACCTTTGGCAAGTTGGTCAATGTGATATTGCGTTGGATGGTTTCGTCCAGGATCAGACCCAGCGACTTGCGGTCCTCAGTCACGTAAGCCAGCCCAGCGTCAATCGCGCGGCTCACGTTGCTGACATTGGCTGGTTTTCCGTCGATCTCGACAGAGCCCGAAATATTGTGACCGTAACTTTGACCAAAGATGCTCATCGCCAATTCGGTTCGGCCTGCGCCCATAAGACCCGCGATGCCAACCACCTCACCCGCCCGGACTGTCAGGTTAATGTCTTGAACGACTTGCCGTTCCGCATGTTCGGGGTGCCAGACGTTCCAGTCTTTGACCTCCATCAGAACATCACCCGCGCGCCGTTTTCTGCTCGGATAACGATGGGCCATATCGCGACCAACCATATCGCGCACGATGTGATCTTCTGAGATATCCTCGGTCCGGGCATCCAGTGTGGAAACCGTCGCCCCATCGCGAATAACGGTGACCGTATCCGCCACCCGGCGGACTTCGTTCAACTTGTGGCTGATGATGATCGAGGTCACACCTTGCGTCTTCAACTCAAGGATCAAGTCCAGCAGTCCCTGACTGTCAGCCTCTGACAGGGCGGCTGTCGGTTCATCCAAGATAAGAAGCCGCACTTCTTTCGACAGCGCCTTGGCGATTTCAACCAACTGCTGCTTGCCCACGCCAAGGGAATCGACCAGCGTTCCCGGCGCTTCGTTCAGCCCGACCTTGGCCAAAAGCCGCTCGGTCTCTTTGAACGTTTTCTGCCACTGAACAACACCATTAGAGGCGTTTTCATTGCCAAGGAACAGATTTTCGGCAATCGACATCAGCGGCACAAGAGCCAGTTCTTGATGGATAATAATTATGCCTTTGCTTTCGCTGTCAGAGATTCCGTGAAATTGGGCTACCTCGCCGTCATAGACAATGTCGCCGTCGAAACTGCCTGCCGGATAAACACCGGACAGGACCTTCATCAGTGTGGATTTTCCAGCGCCGTTTTCACCACAAATCGCGTGAATTTCGCCTTCGCGGACCGCCAGATTGACCGAATCCAGAGCCTTCACACCCGGAAAAATCTTGGTGATATCGCGCATTTCGAGAAGAGTGTTCATAGACATACTCAATGAGAGAGAGGTGTCCTGCCCAACTGGGAGTATGGGCAGGACTGAGATCAAGTGTTTGAAATTACTTGATCTGGTCTTCGGTGTAATACCCGGACCCAAGCAAGATATCTTCCCAATTGGAAACATCAACCGATACTGGCTCCAGCAGGTAGGACGGGATGATCTTTACACCGTTGTCATAGGTTTCAGTGTTGTTGATCTCAGGTGTGCCACCTTCCAGCACGGCCTGAACCATACCAACAGTGACGCGAGCCAACTCACGAGTGTCCTTGAACACGGTCGAATACTGCTCGCCGGCCAGCATGGACTTAACCGAGGGAACTTCGGCGTCCTGACCAGAAACGATCGGCATTTTCAGATCGTCCGAGCCATAGCTGACGCCTTTCAGCGACGACAGGATACCAATCGACAGCCCATCATAAGGTGACAGAACGCCATGCAGGGTTTTGTCAGTATAATGTGCGGACAACAGGTTATCCATACGGGCCTGTGCAACAGCACCATCCCAACGCAGCGTCCCCACGGCATCCATGCCCATCTGGCCGGATACAATGTTAACGGAGCCGGCGTCGATCAGCGGTTGCAGAACCGACATTGCACCGTTGTAGAAGAAATAGGCGTTGTTATCGTCAGGCGATCCACCAAACAGCTCAACATTGTAAGGTCCGTCACCAAAGACTTTTTCCAGGCCCGCAACCAGAGACGAGGCCTGCTGAACGCCAACCTTGAAGTTGTCGAATGTCGCATAGTAATCGACATATTCGCTGTCACGGATCAGGCGGTCATAGGCGATGACCTTGATGCCAGCAAAATGCGCGTTTTCCAGAGCATTCGACAATGTGGTTCCGTCGATGGCAGCAATGACCAGAACATCAACACCTTTGGTGATCATGTTTTCAATCTGTGCCAGCTGGTTGGGAATGTCATCCTCGGCATATTGCAGATCCACGGCAAAACCGGCCGCTTCGAACTGCTCGACCATCGAGTTCCCGTCCGAAATCCAACGTGCCGAAGATTTTGTCGGCATTGCAATGCCAACTGTGCCGTCTGCAAATACCCCAGTGGCCAAAGAAATCGCGGCGGTTGCCGAAACCAAAAGTGATGTGAGTTTCATGGTGTCCTCCCTGGCACACCACATCAATGCTGGGTGTGCGTGTTTTGATATTGCGGGTTAACGAACCCGAGCTGACACATACTGGCAGACCACATACCAAACAAATTTGCATATTGACCAATGGCATTACAAAAATGGTATGCATGTGAATGGACTTTACCCGTAAACTAAAAACTCATCACTTAAGGCTTGTGGTGAAGATCTCAGAGACGACCAAGCTGCAGTTTGCCGCTGAAACGATTGGCCTGTCTCAACCTGCTGCATCGCGAACTTTGGCAGAAATTGAAACGGATATCGGTGCCCCCCTTTTCATCCGCTCGCCAAAGGGAATGCACCCGACACCCATTGGCGAGGCCTTTGTCCGCCATGCCCAGTCTATTCTTTCAGGCTTTGACACCCTAGAGGCCGAGGTCGACGGCTTGGGGCGTGGAGACATGGGAGAGGTGAAAGTCGGATCGGTCACAGGGCCAGCCATACGGTGTCTGGTGCCCGCAATTCTGGACCTCAAAAAAGGCTCTCCAAAAATTGAAACCACAATCGAGGTCGGCCCATCAACAGAGTTGGTCCGTCGATTAGAGCAAGCCCATTTCGATTTCATCATTGCCCGACTTCCACATGACTATGACAGCCGCGCCTTTCACATCCTGCCTGCCCGCTCTGAAGTTGTGTCACTTGTCGTGCGCGACACCCACCCGCTCGCCCAGGAAACACATGTCTCGTTAGATGATCTCTCCAACTTTGATTGGGCGATTCAGGAACGCGGGTCGCCGATCCGCAGCGCCATCGAAGAAGCCTTTGCGGCAAGCGGAACCAAAATTCCGTCCCATATCACCAACACCTCGTCCCTTGTCGTCATGCTTGGGCTGCTTGAGCGATCCGACACTATCGCTACACTTGCCGAAGAAGTCGCCAACCTGCTGACTAGCCGTGCGACCGGCGCCAATCTCTGCGTGCTGAGCCTGGAACGCAAGATTAAGGTGTCGCCCTACTTTGTCATCATGGAACGTGGAAAACAGCTCTCGCGGGCCGCAGAACGGCTACTTGATGCGGTCCTATCTAGGTTTTGATCGCTTATTCAAAAAAACACAGACCAAGCGGATGGAGCTTTTCCGGGGTATTATGCATTATCTGGATATTGTGATTTTCTGCATGTTCCTGATGTACCAGTTCCCGGAGATTGCGCTATGGTTGCCTAACTATCTGTTTGGAGGTTGGATCCCATAATGACACGTGACCTAAACTTGCTGTCCGCCAGTGAGGCTGTTGACGGTATCTGTGCCGGCCGGTTCTCGTCCGAAGAGCTGACCGAGGCCTGCCTAGCGCGCATCGAAGAGACGGATAAAACGATCCGCGCCTGGTCCTATCTTGATCCTGATGAAGCATTGGCCTCGGCGCGGAGGATGGACTTGATCCGCAAAAACGGCCGGGCAACCGGCCCTCTGAACGGGGTTCCCGTTGGGCTGAAGGACGTCATCGATACGGCCGATATGCCGACCGAACGCGGCTCAGCGATCTTTGCCGGGCGCCAGCCAAAGGCCGACGCCTGCATCGTCGAGCGATTGCGCGAGGCGGGCGCGGTGATCCTTGGCAAGACCAAGACAACCGAACTGGCCTTTATGCACCCCACCGACACCACCAACCCACATGATCCGTCCCGCACACCCGGGGGTTCATCCAGCGGCTCAGCCGCAGCGGTGGCAGCGCATCAAGTGCCACTGGCGATCGGCACTCAGACCAACGGATCAATGATCCGCCCTGCCTCGTTTTGCGGGGTCTACGGCTTCAAACCCACCCGTGGGGTGATCTCGCGCCGTGGAATACTGCAAACCTCGGCTTCATTAGACCAGGTTGGTGGATTTGCCCGCACTCTAGAGGACATAGCGCTGCTGACTGATGCAATCGGCAGCTATGATCCAAGTGATCCGCTCAGCTTTGCCCGCCCTCGACCACAAATGGTGCGCAGCGCCCGCGCCGAGGCACCTGTGCAATCCAACATTGCTTGGTTTGACCTGCCGTTCAACAGTCGCCTGGACAATGACGCGCGCGCAGGTTTGGATGCGCTGATCAGCGGTCTCGGCCCCCGCGTCGAGCGCCTGCCCCCGACGCCTCAAATGACGGATTTGGTCGCAGTTCAGGCCACTATCCACGAGTACGAGATCAACTTTCATCTGGGCAGGGCCTTTGAAAACCACTGGGACCTGATCAGCAACACCGTGCAGCCAGTGATCGAACGGGCCAGGAAAATCAGCATCGCACAGTATGAGGACGCCCTAGAAGCCAAACGCTCTTATGAAGTGTCTATTGCCGAACACTTCACTGACTTCGATGCCATTCTCGCCCCCTGCGCCACTGGCGAGGCACCACGCCTCACAACCAATACCACCGGTGATCCGGTGTTCTGCACTCTTTGGACTTTGGCAGGTCTGCCCTCGATCAGCTTGCCACTGCTGGTTGGCGAAAACAACCTGCCTGTGGGGGTGCAGCTAATTGGCGGTTTGGAAGAAGACGACAAGCTATTGCGAACCGCCGCTTGGTTGCAGGCCAAGCTAATGGGTCATGCCAATTCACCCGAGACCTAATATGTCGCGTACTGTTAACATCATAATGGGTTCGATCGGCACTGGCCTAATGGCCGTGTTTGTAAATGGCTTAGCGCAAAGCATCTCCGCCAGTTTTGCCGGTTTCTGGGGCGCACTGCCCTTCGTCCTGATCGTTCTTTTCGGGGTCTCACTGGCGGTCTATGACTTTGGGGAAGACACCGTCAAAGAGAACCGAAGATAGATGCTCCAGCTTTTCTATCCAGTTTGCAGCCTCGTTAAATGAGCAGTTGTTTACGCCAATAATCTTAGATCCTTTGTCGGCATACCACCTTACAGTCCACCGTTTGATGCGTGTTTGGAAAGCGGCCAGAGGTTTCAACCAAAGGGCCAGCGCCATCCGGAGGACACGTCGTGTTGCGGTCTCGGTTCAAGACTGAATTTATAACGATAAATCATTGTCTCTACATCTCCCCCTCGTGAGCCTATACGCGACCATAATGATGAAACTTGAGCGTTTTCTGGGCGAAGCGACCAAGTTATGACCTTAAATGAAACGATCGCAATCAGTGCGTGTCGCGGACGAAATTTAAATCTGGGTAGTTGAGTCGGACCTGCAACAAGGCGACAAGCTGCCCAACCAAACTGAGATGATTGATCTATTTGGCGTGGCAAAAAGGGACAGTGCGTTAAGCCATGCGCATTCTTGAGGCGCAATGCCTGATCGTGACACGCACCGGATCGGACGGTGGCAGTTTGTCGGTAAGGTTTCGGTTGGGAGGGCTAAACCTCTGGAAGCCAATTATTTCTATTTCCAGGATTGTTCCATCGCGGACATCTACCAAATGCGCAAAGTGCTGGAACCTGAGCTGGTGGCCTGCCTGGCGGGCAATTTGACTGAAGGCGGGTCAAGAATGTTGGATCCCATTACCATGGGCACCAACATCCAAGCTGATCTAAATGCGGCGGGCTTTACCGTGAGTATCGAAATCTATGAGTGGAACACTTTCCTGGGAAAAGTGAACCCAGGACTTGAGGGCAAGGCCGAGATGGCCTGGATGAGCAACACCCCGGAGACCCTACCCTTCCTGGCGTTGTGCACAGAGGCATGGCCTGACAAGGTCGGCTTCAACTCAGAGTATTACTCGAACCCAAAGGTGGACGATCTTCTTAAAACGGCCCGTGCATCGACCGATCAGGCAGAACGCGCAAAACTGTATCAAGAGATGCAAGTCATCGTGCAGGAAGACGCTCCTTGGGTCTTTGTCGCAAGCTGGAAACAGAACGCGGAGACCTCGGAGCGGGCCGAAGGGTTCTCTCTGTGGCCCTCCTTCTTCCTCCTGCTAGATGACGTAGAGAAAAGCTAAAACGCCGACAGTCGTGTGTTGGGGCACGCGGTTGCATAACCCAAAGAGGGCTCCGCGATGGCTATATCCGAAAGCGACTTGTCCCAGCGATCCCTGTACTTCCGGGAATGATGATGATCCTGATCTTCGCGGTGAACCTGCGTTGGCTCCCGGTGTCTGGCAAGTGGCCGATCTACGGCGCGCGGAATTTCTCGGCGCTGATCAGCCATATGATCATGCCTGCGCTGGCGCTGACGGTTGTCGCAACCGGGGTGATTGCACGCTTGTCGCGGTCGGCCATACTCGAAGTTCTGAGTCAGGATTTCATTTGCACCGCCCGTTCCAAAGAAGAGACAGAGCGCGGTATGATCTGGCGACATGCTGTGCGTGCGGCTATCGTCAGCACCGTTCCTGTTCTTGGCATTCAGGCCGGGATTGTACTGTCTGGTGCTGTCTGCATCGAGATTGTGTTTTAATGGCCCGGCATTGGCCGAATGTTGGTCGATGGCGGGCCGTTGAAATGGGATAATCTTATGGTTCAGGGCGGGGTTATCTTTGTGGCCGTCTGTTATGTGCTGTTCAATATTTCTGTCGACGTAGCGCAAAGCCTGCTCGACCCGAGGATCAAGGCATGACCACTTTTCTTTTGCCCCAGGCGTGAAACCGGCTGGCGCTGGGGGCCGATTGTGATGAGACTTGTGATAGGTCTCGCACAGATTTCGCTGCTCCTACCACTCGCCGATCCGAATATGACGGACACTGCCAAACGATCCAAACTGCCGCTCTCTGATGGGCCGCTATCGGGAACCGACCATTTGGGTTGCGATCTAGCAAGTCGCCTGAAGTCGAGCACCCGGTTGTCACGGTCTGAGGGCTTTGGTGACATTTTCTCTCGACGGAATCCCATCACATCGCAGGATGCGTTGCATTCTTCCTGTCTCGTCCATGCAAGAGGTCGCGCAATTAGGGAATCCCTGAAACTGGGCAGCCTGAGCAAGTCCTTTCCAGTGGGCAAGCGGTTGTCTTACCCACTCAAAGCCATGGTGCGTAACAGTGCAACCGCTGTCACTGACTGTTCTGCGGGGCGAAGTTCTTGGTATTGTCGAGGAATCTGAGCTACCCCCCGAAATTCGGACACTTACGTAGGCTGCGATTTGATGTCTGCTGATCTTCAACACGAAGGAGAACAGATATGTCGAAACGGAAGCAACATCATCCAGATTTCAAGGCCAAGGGGGTGTTAGAAGCGCTGAAGGGCGAAAAAACGGTCAGCGAACTGACAAGCCGGTTTGGGGTGCATCCCACGATGATCCATCAATGGTAGCGGGCTCTGCTTGACGGCGCGTCTGGCGTGATTGAGGGCGGCAGTCGGAGGGTGCCGAAAGTCGATGAAGAATAGATCAAAGATCTGCACGCCAAGATCGGGGAGTTGGCAGTCGCCAATGATTTTTTAGCCAGAAAGCTCAAAGCTTGGACCGGCAAGTGAGGCGCAGGATGACTGAACCGAACCTGCCGGGCTTGTCCGTCGGGAAGCAGTGCAAGCTGCTGTCGATCTCGCGGTCATCATTTTACTCAGAGCCCAAGGGTGAAAGTGAGATGAACCTCGATCTGATGCGGGTGATCGACAAGCAATTCCTGGAGAGCCCATTCTATGGCGTCCGTCAGATGACATGGCATTTGCGCAATGAAGATCATCTCGTGAATGAGAAACGCATCCTCCTACTTATGCGGTTGATGGGCCTGATGCCTACCTACCAAAAGCCCAACACGAGCAAGGCAGTCAAAAGGCACAAGATTTACCCTTATCTGCTGCGCGGCTTTCGTGTGGAGCGGCCCAATCAGGTTTGGTGTGCCGACATCACCTATCTACCTATGCGGCGTGGGTTCCAGTATCTGGTGGCAATCATGAACTGGCACACCCGCAAGGTTCTGGCGTGGCGCATCTCGTACACGCTGGAGGCCGGCTTCTGCGTTGATGCCTTGAACGAAACGATCCACAAGTTCGGCCCTCCAGAGATAATGAACACCGACCAGGGCAGTCAGTTCACATCGCTTGCATGGACCGACCAGCTCCAGCGCTCAAGCGTACGTATCTCAATGGATGGCAAAGGGCGGTTCCTCGGCAACATCTTCGTCGAGCCGATCTAGCGTTCCCCTAAATATGAATGCGTCTACCTATATGCCAGGGAAAACGGATCCGAGGCCAAAGTAGGCGTCAAGAAGTGGATCGAATTCTACAATCACAAGCGCCCGCATTCCGCTCTTGGCGGCAAACCACCCGCCGTGGTCTACTGGCGGAGAAATGAAACAACCAACCACGATCAGCCGGTGTAAAGAGTAGCTTAAATTACGCCAGATCCTGTCCAAACATTGGGGAGTAGATCAATCCTGCTGCAGGAAATCCCCCCTTGCGCGGGTGCTGGTGGGGTTGCTCCCTCCCAGTTCGGGCCACATCGAAATCTACGGTGCATCTCTGGACAATGCCAGTCCGGCATAGATTGGCAGACATATTCTGTATGTGTTTCAGGATCCGATCAGCAGCCCGCCCTCCCCCGCAAGACGATCCGTCAAATCATTGAGGCGCCGCTTAGGCACCTTAACCGCATGACAGCGGGGCAGCGGGCAGAGCGGCGGGCGAATTGGTGAATTCTTTGCAGCGGCCAATCTGCGTAAGGAATTCCTGGACCGTTACCCGCACTAGTTTTCCAGTGGGCAGGCCCAGCGGATAGACATTACCCGCGCGCTGGCCGTTGATGCGCGGATATTAATTTCGGGCGAGCCGGTTTCAGCTCAGGATGTATCGATGCAGGCACAGGTCTGAACCTGCTTGAGGCGACTAGGTTGGGATATCAGAGCCAACTGGAGCAGAGCCCCTGCGTTCATCTCAACTGAATCGGCTAAAAGATAGGTCTAAGCCCGCCTCATATGCAGACTGCCTAATCGTTCAAAGAATCAAGCCGTGCGCGCACTGACAACCCATGCGCCTCCAGGCTCTCACTGATCGCAAGCGCCTCAGCTGCCGGGCCGATGGCGCGTAGTGCGGCCGGGG
>Ga0209395_1002830_pt1 | contig 22165 bp, 23 predicted proteins | sample GOMGulsemesocosm_3_FD_184635 | JGI IMG/M metagenome (GOLD analysis project Ga0209395, IMG submission 184635) | Methane-oxidizing microbial communities from mesocosms in the Gulf of Mexico - GOM9D Gulf of Mexico (SPAdes) (version 2) | ecosystem: Environmental > Aquatic > Marine > Cold seeps... | reverse complement strand
TGATAGGTTTTGCAATTGAAGTGTATGCCATTTTAGCAAATCCAAAAAAGTAGTAAATGAATTACATACAGGCTATTATTTTAGCCATTATTGAAGGAGTTACTGAGTATTTACCAGTATCCTCCACCGGGCATATGATTATAGCATCGTCTTTTATGCATATTGCTAACGACGATTTTACTAAACTTTTTACCATCGTAATTCAGCTTGGAGCCATTTTAGCGGTGGTTGTCTTGTATTGGAAACGTTTTTTTCAAAGTGTAGACTTCTATTTAAAACTATTAGTGGCTTTTATACCCGCGGTTGTCTTGGGCTTGTTACTCAATGATGTGATAGACGAATTATTAGAAAGCCCGCTCGTAGTGGCCTTGTCTTTAATTGTTGGTGGTTTTATTTTATTAAAGGTCGATGATTGGTTTAAACAAAACGAAATCTTAGACAAAGAAAATCCTCAAGAGCATACTGTAATTAGTTATGGAACAGCTTTTAAAATTGGTTTTTTCCAATGTTTAGCCATGGTTCCTGGCGTGTCTAGAAGTGGTGCGAGTATTGTGGGAGGAATGACTCAAAAACTGAATAGAAAAACGGCCGCTGAGTTTTCCTTTTTTCTTGCTGTACCTACCATGTTTGGAGCTACATCTAAGAAATTATTTGATTATTATAATGCTGGATTTACATTGAGTGGAACGGAAATAAACTATTTAATTTTAGGAAATATAATCGCATTTGCGGTGTCCATTGTAGCAATAAAATCTTTTATCGATTATTTAAGTAACAAAGGATTTAAAATTTTCGGTTATTATAGAATAATTTTTGGTGTGTCGCTCTTGCTGATTCACTTTTTTATATACCCTTTAACATTGATATAATGAAGACTGTAGATGAATTTAAAGAAGGGCAAGTGCTCTTGATAGATAAGCCATTAAATTGGACGTCATTTCAAATTGTAAATAAAATACGTTGGAGCATCCGTAAAAAATTTGATCTTAAAAAAATAAAAGTAGGCCATGCAGGAACATTGGATCCATTGGCTACAGGTTTGTTGATTTTATGTACAGGGAAATTCACAAAAAAAATTGACACCTATCAAGGGCAAGTAAAAGAATATACGGGGACTATCACTGTTGGTGGAACCACTCCTAGTTATGATTTGGAAAGTGAAATAAATGAACATTTCGAATATAAACACATTACTGAAAAACAACTTATTGATACAACAACTCAATTTATAGGCGATATAGATCAGAAACCGCCTATTTTTTCTGCACTTAAAAAAGACGGAAAACGTTTGTATGAAATTGCTAGAAAAGGGGAGACGGTCGAAATTCCTACTCGAAAGGTTCGGATTGACGAATTTGAAATTACCAACATAGCGTTGCCAAATATTGAGTTTAGAGTGGTCTGTAGTAAAGGAACTTATATCAGGTCCTTGGCATATGATTTTGGGAAAGCATTGGGGTCAGGAGGGCATTTATCTGCGCTAAGACGTACTAAAATAGGTGACTTTAGTGTAGCAGACGCTATTGATCCTATAGCTTTTGTGGACGATTTATTGGGAGAAGAGCATCAATAATTAAAAGTTAAAAACAAAAATACCGCTACAAAATATCATTTCGTAGCGGTATTTTTATGTTTTTTCACCAGTCATTAGTCAGCAACCAAATCCATCAATTCACTCATCGTACTTACTCCTTTGTCTTTATTGTACCACAATTGTAAGTTTTTCTTGATTTCTGCATCAATTACACCGTGTTCTTTTTTATAATCACTTACTAATTTTGCAGCAGTAGAAGGTCTTGGTCCCCAAGTATTAAGAACGTTATTTTCTTCGTCTAATACGATTAATTTAGGAATTGCCTTTCCTCCATTCGTTAAAAATTGGTTCATTAAGTCTTCATTTTCATCGCGTAAGACAATTTTTAAGTCTAAATTTTCAGAGTTTTTAGCCACATGGTTAATAATTGGAGTTAATTGTGCCGCATCTCCACACCATCCTTCAGCTAATAATAAGAAGGTGCGTTTGTTTTTTAAAGTGTCTAATTTTTCACTGATAAACTCCGGAGTCTTTAGTGTCTTATCCAACCGTTCCATACGTTTGTTGTTCAAGTTACTGAACTGAGTTAATGCTTCTGATTGGTTAGGTCCTGTAGATTTATCTTCTAAAAGTAAGTCAGAAACTAGTTGTCTGTATTGACTGTATGATTTTGAGTTGTTTATGCTTTTATTTATTAGGTCTTTCATATAAAAATTATTAGCTTTGAAAAGCGATGTATTATTTTTTTAGAATGCAAATTTAAGGATTATTCACAAGTAAACTAGTCTTTTGTAACAAAGGTAGCATATAAAAAGACCAATTTATCTTTATTTTTTACACTAATCCATTATTTATCGACATCTAATATATATATTTGCTTAAATTAATTAAACAAACTATAGAACCATGAAAAAAATCAATCACCTAGTAACCTTATTTGCTGCAGTATCCCTAGTATTTGCATCATGTAGTGGTGAAAAAAAAGCAGCACCTTCCCCTGCGAAAACGACAACTGAAGTTACTAAATCTGCAGGTCAATCTGGGGTTGTAGACGAAGAGTCTGAGCCTAATGTTTTGGTAGTTGCAAAATCTTTACCAGATTTCGCTACACTTGTTGCGGCAGTTGAAGCAGCAGGAGTACAGGACGCCTTGGTAAATGCAGGACCATTAACGGTTTTTGCTCCAGTAAATGCAGCATTTGATAAATTACCAGAAGGTACAGTAACTTCATTATTAAAGCCTGAAAATAAATCTAAGTTGGCATTTATATTGGTAAATCACGTAGCACCGGCTAATTATCCAATTAAACAATTAAAAAAAGAAGCTAAAAAAGAACGTAAGTTGTACATGGCTTCAGGAAAATACTTAGTTGTAGAAAACAAAGAGGATGGTATATATGTAGGAGGAACTAAAATATTAAAAACTGTAAAAGTTAGTAATGGTTGGATCCACGTAATTGACAATGTATTAGTTCCTGCTGAATAATTCAAATTTTAGAGTTAAACACTCATATTTATAAACAATCAATCAAGAATAATGAAATTTAAATTCGCAAGTATTTTAGCCTTAGTTATCGTTTTTATGGTAAGCTGTGGTGATGACAAAGCAAAGAAAGAAACATCTAATGCAGCTGCTGAAACCAAAAAGGCAGAAGTAATAGATCCAATGAAAGATAAAGGAATAGGGCCAGTAAAATCTATGACCCTTACTGATATCGATGAGGCTATTGCAGTTGAAGGTAAAGCTATCTTTAAAGCAAAATGTAAAGCATGTCACCGTGTAGGTAAGCGTTTTATTGGACCTGATGTTGCGGGAGTATTAAAACGTAGAACTCCTGAATGGGTTATGAATATGATTTTAAATCCTGATCAAATGGTGAAGGAGAATGCACAAGCACGTCAATTATTGATGGAATACAGTGCACCAATGGCCAATCAGAATTTAACTGAAGATGAAGCAAGAAAAATACTTGAGTATTTTAGAACTTTGTAATTAGAAAATTAATCAAATAATAATTTTAATCAATCAATATGAAATCAATAATCAAATCGATTCTTTCTGTTGTCGTATTATCTTCAGTGTTATTTAGCTGTGGAGACGGAGGATCAAAAAATGGTAGTCAAGGAGCCCTAGGTTCTAGTGCTGCAGAAAAAGTGTATGTTGCACCAGGTGAGCATGACGAGTTTTATGCATTTATCTCTGGTGGATTTAGTGGACAGTTAGCTGTGTACGGATTGCCTTCTGGTCGTTTATTCAAAGTGATTCCTGTATTCTCTGTAGATGCAGAAAAAGCATACGGATTTAACGAGGAAACCAAAGCAATGTTAATGACCTCTCATGGGTTTATTCCTTGGGGAGATTCACATCACCCAGATATTTCTCAAACAGCTGGAGAAGTAGATGGTAAATTTGTATATATCAATGAAAACAATACACCTCGTATTGCAAAAATTGATTTAACAACTTTCGAAACTACGGAGATTATTGAAATCCCTAACTCTGCAGGTAACCACAGTTCTTCTTTTGTTACTGAAAATTCAGAATACATTGTAGCTGGAACTCGTTTTTCTGTCCCTGTTCCTCAACGTGATATGCCAATTAAAGAATACAAAAGTAACTTTAAAGGTGCTTTATCTTTTATATCATTAGAAAAAGAATCAGGAGAAATGGATTTGGCTTTCCAAATCATGATGCCTGGATTTAACTATGATTTATCGCACCCTGGACGTGGGAAATCTCATGGATGGTTCTTCTTTACTACCTATAATACAGAGGAAGCGCATACATTATTAGAGGTGAATGCTTCTCAAAATGATAAAGATTATATTGCTGCTATCAACTGGAAAAAAGCAGAAGAATATATTAAAGCTGGTAAATTTAAAACAATGCCTGCTCGTTATGCTCATAATAAATATGATGAACATACACATACCGCTACTACTACATGGGGTAAAGAAGTAAAAGTATTAGACCCGGCAGAATGCCCAGGTTTAGTATATTTCTTGCCTACTCCTAAATCTCCTCACGGATGTGATGTAGATCCTTCTGGAGAGTATATTATTGGAAATGGGAAATTAGCTGCTGAATTAACAGTGCACTCATTTACTAAAATGTTAGCGGCTATCGAAGCTGAAAAATTTGACGGTGAAGCATATGGAATCCCAATCTTAAAATATGAAGATATTTTAGCTGGAGCTGTAAAACAACCAGGATTAGGCCCATTACATACCGAGTTTGATGGAAAAGGAAACGCATATACTACGTTCTTTATCTCTTCTGAGGTTGTGAAATGGAAATTAGGAACATGGGAAGTAATTGACAGAAAACCTACTTATTACTCTGTTGGTCACCTTATGATTCCTGGAGGAAACTCTGCAAAACCTTATGGTAAATATGTTTTAGCATTGAATAAAATTACAAAAGATAGGTATTTACCTACTGGACCAGAGGTAACTCAGTCTGCTCAATTGTATGATATTACTGGTGAGAAAATGGAATTATTGTTAGACTTCCCTACTATTGGAGAGCCTCACTATGCTGCTGGTATTCCTGCAGATATTATCAAAAAGAATTCTAAAAAATTCTATAGATTAGAGGATAACAATCATAAGTATGCTGTGAAAACAGAGGAAGAAGCAAGAGTTGTTAGAGATGGAAACGAAGTTCATATTTATATGACTATGATTCGTTCTCACTTTGCTCCTGATAATATTGAAGGAATTAGAGTTGGAGATAAAGTATATTTCCACGTAACTAACTTAGAACAAGATTACGATGTACCACACGGTATTTCTATGATTGGAGCGAATACTTCAGAATTGTTAATTATGCCTGGTCAAACAGAAACATTTGTTTGGAACCCTAAACAAGTGGGTGTATGGCCATTCTATTGTACAGATTTCTGTTCTGCATTACACCAAGAAATGCAAGGTTATATTCGTGTATCTGCTAAAGGAGCGAATACTCCTTTAACCTATACATTGGATGACGAAGAATTAGACGCTGAATAATTTAGAAGAAAATAACATTAAAACGGGCTAGGCACTATGTTTTAGCCCGTTTTTTTAAACAAGTATTACACGGACTAGCGCCTTCAAAATTGCCACCGTATTTAGTTGTTTTATTAAATCAATACTATAAAAACACCAAAAATTAAAGAAAGCAATAATGAAAAAATCTAAAATTTTAATGATCCTTGGGTCGTTATTACTACTTCCTCTATTTGTGTTTCCTTTGTGGAATATCACCTTAGAAGCACCTCAATATCCTATTCCTTTAGGGATGGATATTCATATTAATAAATTCGTAGATACCAATGAGTTTGATATTAAAAATATCAACCTTATGAATCACTATGTTGGAATGCAGTATATTCCTGATACGATTCCAGAATTTAAAATATTCCCTGTGGCTATTCTTGGAATGGCTGTTTTAGGAGTAATAATTGGTTTCTTTGGGAATTATAAATGGTTTATTGGTTGGTTTGTATTAATGAGCTTAATGGGAATTGCAGGTATGTACGATTTTTACTTGTGGGAGTATGACTATGGTCATAATCTAGATCCAAAAGCCATTATGAATTTTAAAAATCCTGACGGCACTCCAATGGGCTTTCAACCTCCACTTTTTGGAAGTAAATTAATCCTAAACTTTAAAGCACATTCATACCCTAGATTAGGAGCATATTTAATGTTCTTAGGAATGGGGTTAACACTAGTTGCTTCGTATTTAGGAAAAAAGGAAGTAAAAGCATAAAGACTAACTTTTGTTTAAAAGTGTAATCTATAAACGGGTACATTCTAGGATGTACCCGTTTTTAATTATATTTGTTTTATAAATACTCTAACCAAATGAAAAATTCAAAAATAAAATACGCAATAATAATACTACTTAGTTTTGTTGTCATTTCTTGTAAAGTAGAGCCTCAAGCTATAGAATACGGGAATGATGTGTGTAGCTATTGTAAAATGAATATTGTTCAGAAAACACATTCGGCACAATATGTAACTAAAAAAGGAAAACAATTTAAGTTTGATGCAGTAGAATGTTTGGTTCTTGCGGTGTCAGAAACCGATGTGAACGCAATCGCATTATTTTTAGTAGCCGATTATAGCAATCCAGGAACTATGATTTATACGAAAGATGCTACTTTTTTAATTAGTCCAGGGATAAAAAGTCCGATGGGGGCCAACTTAACGGCCGTATCTTCTTTAGAAAAAGCGAAAGAGTTACAAGTAGAACATTCTGGTGATATATACTCATGGGAAACGTTAGTAGAAAAACTGACCTCTAAAAAGTAACAGTTGTTTCTGATTATTCATGTTTTAAAGTAAAATTAATATTTAATGAAAATTAAAATCACACTATTTTTATTGTTGATAGGGATGTATGCGAACGCAACTCAAATTACAGTATGTAAAACATGTGCTGTAAAAACAATAAAAGAAGGCTTAGAACTAGTCCAGGCAGGAGATACACTTGCTATAAAAAAAGGTATTTACAAAGAACATAAACTTAATGTAACCAAGGGAATTGTTATACTTGCTGAAGAGGGAGCAGTATTGGATGCTGAGGGGAAGAGTGGCATCACAGTTTTTAAAGCGCATAATTTTGTCTTAAATGGATTAAAATTAATAAATGTTGAGGTAAGCTATACCGTTGATCGGTCTGCATTAAAAATAATTAGAACAAACGATTTTGTAATCGAAAATTGTACTCTTGAAAATGTCTTTTTTGGAATTATGATTGAAAGATCTAAACGAGGCTTGATTAGAAACAATAAAGTATCTGGGAATTCTATAGTGGAAGCGAGTGCGGGCAACGGTGTCCATGGATGGAAATCAGAAGATTTAATCATCTCTAATAATCAATTGTTTAAATTACGTGATGGAATATATCTGGAATTTGTAAAAAATACAGAAGTACATCATAATAATAGTTTTGAAAACATACGTTATGGACTCCATTTTATGTTTTCTAATAATAATGTATATCATCATAACGAATTTAAAAATAACGGAGCCGGAGTAGCGGTTATGTTTTCTAAGTTTGTAACCATGCATCATAATAAGTTTAGACTAAACTGGGGAGCTGCTTCCTATGGTTTATTACTGAAAGAAATTAATGATGCAGAAATTTATTCAAACTTATTTGAAGAAAATACCATAGGGATTAATGCCGAGGGATCTGCACGAATTAATTTTAAAAACAATACGTTTTTAGGGAATGGATGGGCTGTGAAAGTAAGAGGAGCTTGCTATACTGTGAATTTTGAAAATAATAATTTTTCTCAAAATGCCTTAGACCTTGCTTATAATAGTAAAATTCATGATAATAAATTTGATGGAAATTACTGGAGTGAATACACGGGGTATGATTTAGATAAAGATGGTTTTGGCGATGTGCCATTTAGGCCTGTAAAACTATTCTCGTATATTGTAAATAAAACACCTGAAGCTCTGGTGTTATTACGTAGCTTGTTTGTTGATATAATAAATTTTTCCGAAAAAGTGTCTCCGGTATTTACCCCAGATAACTTGATGGATACAAAACCTTTAATGCAAAAAATTGATGATTCATATAACTAATCTTCATAAAAAATTTGGTAAACTGACTGTTTTGGATGGTCTGAATTTGGATATTTCCGAAGGTGGTATTTTTGCCATTCTAGGTCCGAATGGCTCTGGAAAAACAACTTTGATAAAATCTATTTTAGGAATGGTAGTTCCTAATAAAGGTGATATTCTGTTTGAGAATAAAAGTGTACTTGGGAAATGGGCTTATAGAAATCAAATTAACTACTTACCGCAAATCGCAAACTTTCCTGCTAATTTATCGGTGAATGAGTTGTTTAAAATGGTTAAGAATTTACGACCCAAAGAAGCGAATGAAACAGCATTGATTTCCATTTTTGGACTAGCGCCTTTTTTAAATAAAAAATTAGGGAATCTTTCTGGAGGGACCAAGCAAAAAGTGAATATTGTACTGACGTTTATGTTTGACAGTCCACTTATTATTTTGGACGAACCAACTACGGGACTCGATCCAATTGCTTTGATTCATTTAAAGGAATTACTTCAAAAAGAAAAAGACAATGGGAAAACTATTCTAATCACTACACATATTATGAGTTTGGTGGAAGAGGTGTCGGACGAAATTGTGTTTTTACTAGATGGAGTTATTTATTTTAAAGGTACTGTTGCGGCTTTAAAGGAGCATACTAATGATAATGACCTAGAACATGCTATTGCTAACTTAATCTCCAAACAAAATGCTTAAAATATTAAAATATAGTTTTTACGATTTAATGCGATCTAGATGGAGTTATGTCTATTTCTTTTTCTACCTGCTTTTAGGATTTGTTTTGTTGTTTTTAAATAACGATGTATCAAAAGCAGTGATTACTTTAATGAATATTATTATAGTATTAACCCCTTTAATTGGAACGATTTTCGGAGTGATGTATTATTATAATTCTAAGGAGTTCACTGAGCTGTTGTTGGCACAACCCATTGAGAGAAATAAAATATTTATGGGACAGTATTTAGGAATCGCTATTTCTTTAACCTTGAGTTTAGTCTTAGGATTGGGGATACCGTTTTTAGCCTATGGATTATTTATGTCTTCTGCTATATTTGATTTCGGATTGTTATTAGTAGTTGGGGCATTTTTGAATTTTATTTTTGTAGCACTTTCCTTTAATATTGCACTCTCAAATGAAAATAAAATCAAAGGATTTGGGTATGCCATATTGATGTGGTTATTTCTAGCTGTTATTTATGATGGAGTCTTCATTATTTCATTGTTTGTGTTTAATGATTATCCGTTGGATAAATTTTCGCTAATTGCCACCATGCTTAACCCAATAGATTTATCTAGGATATTGATATTACTTAAATTAGATATTTCTGCTTTACTTGGCTATACCGGGGCTGTATTCAGAAAGTTTTTTGGGACTAACTGGGGACTTGTATTGTCTATGATTGTATTGTGTTTTTGGGTGATTCTACCTGTATTAAGAATGAACTTCAAATTAAAGAAGAAGGATTTTTAGGGTTTATAAAACCTATTGACATCTTGCAGAATGATGTAGAGGTCAAAAAAATATAAGTTTTTTTAAAAAAAATAAAAAGGTCGCTATGTAGCGGCCTTTTGTATTAAATCTTTTTTTTAAGGATGCTTATGTCAAATTAAGTGAAAGGAATAAGTTGTAGTTTACTTTAAAATAAGGCATAAAAAAAACCTTGAATATCTTTCGATAAACAAGGTTTTAGTACAAAAGGCGGGACTTGAACCCGCACGGGCCTTACAGCCCATTGGATTTTAAGTCCAACGTGTCTACCAATTCCACCACTTCTGCATATTGGTATTTTATAATATTAAGGAAGGTTAATTTCCCTTAATAATTGTATGACTTCTACGATAGTTCTGAATAAAAAATATAAAAACCTTGCAAATTTTTCAATTTGCAAGGTCTAGTACAAAAGGCGGGACTTGAACCCGCACGGGCCTTACAGCCCATTGGATTTTAAGTCCAACGTGTCTACCAATTCCACCACTTCTGCATATTGGTATATTTTTATATTGTAGAGCGAAAGACGGGATTTGAACCCGCGACCCCCACCTTGGCAAGGTGATGCTCTACCCCTGAGCTACTTTCGCAGTCATTATGTTTAAAGATCGTAGCGATACGTATGCCGTATTGCGGTTGCAAATTTAGGACTTTTTATAGAAAGACAAAGGCTTTTTAGCTTTTTTTTGCGATTTTCTTCTAAGTATTTTCTTAAGTCTTGTTTTTCAGTCTAAAAAAAATATATTTGTACGCACTAAAATCATATATTGAATGCAAATTACTCAAACTACAAAACAAAAAATGAATTTTTCCTTACTCTTGACGGATTTTAAGCAGTTAACAAAAGTAGGATTATCTTTAAGTGTCGTCTTTTCTTCGGTTGCCGGATATTTATTAGCGGTAGACACTATAGACTTTAATATTCTATTTCTTTTAGCCATCGGAGGTTATTTAATGGTAGGTGCATCAAATGCATTTAATCAGGTGATAGAACACGATACGGACGCCTTGATGAAAAGGACTATGAATAGGCCTATTCCAGCAGGAAGAATGTCTATAAAAACAGGCTTGCTTATAGCTGTTATAATGGCAATGTTTGGAATTGCTATCCTGTATAGTATCAACCCTAAAAGTGCTTTTTTTGGGGTAATATCTATTTTTATATATACCAGTATTTATACACCATTAAAATCAAAAACGCCCCTATCTGTTTTTGTGGGAGGGATTCCAGGAGCTATTCCTTTTATGTTGGGATGGGTTGCGGCAACTGATGCCTTTGGAATAGAACCAGGGATGTTGTTTATAATTCAGTTTTTTTGGCAGTTTCCTCATTTTTGGGCCATAGCATGGTTGCAATTTGACGAATATAAGAAAGCGGGATTCAATTTAATGCCCATGGGTAAAAAAGACGGAAATGCGATCAGGCAAATTATTATTTATACCATTTGTTTAATGATTGTTTCTGTGTTGCCAGTGTTGAAAATGACAGGTAGTTTTTATATTCACCCAATTACAGCTATTATTGTGTTTAGTTTGGGGGCTTATATGTTGTATTTTGGATTTCGTTTGTATAAGCATAGAAACGATAAAGAAGCACGAAAATTAATGCTATCTAGTGTTTTATATATAACTTTAGTCCAAATTATATATGTAGTAGATAAGTTTTTACACTAACATCCCAATACTATAACCAACAACCAACAACTAACAACTAACAACAAATAACTAACAAACGATGAACAATACCTTAAAAGAAGAATTAATAGCAGCAAAGCGCAAATCAGCAAAACCCATGTTGTGGGTTTCTTTGGTAAGTATGACCATGATGTTTGCAGGATTAACGAGTGCTTATGTGGTAAGCAGTAAAAGAGACGATTGGGTGGCATTTGATTTACCTGAATCATTTAATTACAGTACCCTTTTAATTTTATTAAGTAGTGTTACTTTTTATGTAGCAACACGATTTATAAAAAAGAATAATAGTAAAGTTACTACGCAACTATTAGTACTAACATTAGCACTGGGACTCGGGTTTGGTTTTTTTCAATACCAAGGGTTTCAAGAATTGTATTATCAAGGGCATGTTTTTGCAGGCGCAGAAAGCACGGTTAAATCATCCTTTTTATATGGAATTACCTTTCTTCACTTTTTACATGCAATTGCAGGAGTTATAGTTCTTTTGGTAGTGATTTATAATACTATAAAAGGAAAGTATTCAAGTTCGAATTCTTTGGGTTTAGAACTGGGGGCAATTTTCTGGCATTTTGTTGATGCCTTATGGATTTACCTATTTTTCTTCTTCTATTTTTTTAGATAAAAAAAAATAGTATATATTTGGCTCACTAACAAAACAAAAACAAATACTTTATGAAAGCAACTTCTGCTTTAGATTCTGGCGTGGATAGCTGGGATGGAGGGGGTAAGGAGCCTTTGAAGGCGAGTTATGGCAAAATGATGATGTGGTTTTTTATCCTATCAGATGCTTTAACCTTTTCAGGGTTTTTAACCGCTTATGGCTTAATGAGATTTAAATTTAGCGATACTTGGCCTATTGCCGATCAAGTTTTTAATCATTTTCCATTTATGCATGGCGATCATCCAATGTACTTCGTGGCATTGATGACATTTATTCTGATTTTTTCATCTGTTACCATGGTGTTAGCTGTTGATGCAGGACATCGTCAGGACAAAAGAAAGGTGACTTCTTATATGTTCTTGACCATTATTGGAGGATTGATATTTTTGGGTTCACAAGCCTGGGAATGGAAAAACTTTATTGGAGGAAACATGGGGGCCATTCAAATGAATGATGGTAAAATTATTCAATTTGTAAACGCTGATGGCAAACAAATTGCCTTAACAAGTTTTGCAAAAACAGGACATTCCACGCGTATAAATCATGAAAAAGGAAACGGTATTTGGTTCTCGAGTGGTGAGGCCTTACCAGAAGTTTCGTTGGCTCAAGTGCTGGATGGATTTAATGCAGACAATAGTCTATCCATTCGTATAGAAAAGTTAGATCCAGCTACAGGAGATAAAATTGTATTAGCAAGGGCAGAGGCTGAACGTTTTTTAGCTGAATCTAAAAGAGTAGTTTACGGAGCAAATTTAAAAGTAAATGAATATGGAAATACGCAGTTTGCCGATTTCTTTTTCTTTATTACTGGTTTCCATGGTTTCCATGTGTTATCTGGGATAATTATTAATATTATTATTTTTATTAATGTGTTATTAGGGACTTACGAGAAAAGAAAAAGTTACGAAATGGTAGAGAAAGTCGCCTTGTATTGGCACTTTGTTGATCTCGTTTGGGTATTTGTTTTCACATTCTTCTACTTAATATAAAAAATAAAAAAATGACTGCACACGCACACGAATCACATACAGGTAGAATTTGGAAAGTTTTCGGAATTCTATCGTTAATTACTATTATAGAAGTGTTCTTTGGTATTTGGAAGCCGGAATTCTTAATGTCACCCTGGCTATCACCTTTCGAGGGTGGGTTTTTTGGAGCCATTGGGAACTTTTTATTGGGGATCTTTATTTATATAAAGCCTTTAAATTTTTTCTTTATCGCCTTAACAGTTGTAAAAGCCTACTATATTGTTTGGTTTTTTATGCACATGAGTGATGAAACTAAAGGCTTAAGAAGAGCCGTAGTTTGGACTTCAGTATTTTTAATAATTTATTTAACAGCCTTGTTGTTAATTGAAGGTAGTTATGTAGGAGATGCTATTAGTCCCTATGTGAAATGGGATTATTAAAAATATTTTTATAAGATTGATATTAAAGCTGGTTCATGAACCAGCTTTTTTTACTAAATTTATCAGTATTCTATTAGATGATTTCTCTGAATTCGTCACCATAAAACTTTGAAACTATGAAAAAGTTTAGCGTACTTTTTATCCTATTTATAATGCCTCTTGTTTTTTATCTTTTTTTATCAAAAGGTATTTATCATTATTCTAATTTGCCTATTCTTACAAAAAACGTTGTACCTGTAGAACAAGTAGATGTTCATAAAACTAAGGTTACGTTTGATGAAAAGTTAACCATACTTTGCTTTTTAGGGACAGATGTTCAAAAAGCAGAAGCGACCTTGTTTAATTTAAACGAAACTATTTATAAACGATATTATCAAAAACCGTTTTTTCAAATAATAGCCATTGTTCCTGAACAAAACAAGGGAGAAATGAAACCCATCTTAGATAAATTAAGCCAATTTACAGATGTAAAAGGGTGGAATTTTATATCTGCAGAACCTGTTGCTATTGATCAGATGTTTGAAAGTTTAGCATCGCCATTTAAAATGGATGAAACGCAGTTTTCTGAATATGCTTTTATTGTTGATAAAAAAGGACGATTAAGAGGGAGGAAGGACGATGAAGATACCGAAGGAGGAAGACTGTATGGTTACAATATGAAATCCGTTGCGATTCTTAAAAATAAAATGAAGGACGATATTGATATCATTTATTATCAATTGAAAAAATCAGCTGAAAAATTAAAACGAAGACAACGAAAAGTATAAATTTATGAATAAGAAATACTCATATATAGGGATCTCATTTATCATTTTAATTTTTGGGATATACACGGTCAGGAATTTGAGTGCTTATTTTAAGGAGCCAGCCTTAGTTCAGATTAAAGAAACTTCCATTCCTTCATATCAATTCACCAATCAGGAAGGAAACTTAATGACAAGTGATTATTATAAAGGGAAAGTACATGTGGTGGAATTCTTTTTCACTACCTGCACCACTATTTGTCCAAAGATGAATGCTAATATGGTGAAAATTCAAAACGAATTTTACAGTAATATTGATTTTGGAATTGCTTCTTTTAGCATCAATCCAACACACGATACGTCAGAAGTACTTACTGCATATGCTAAGGAAAAGGGAGCTACTTCTAAAAGATGGCATTTTTTTACAGGAAATCAAGACGCTATTTATGATTTAGCAACCAATGGGTTTACTTTATATGTAGGAGAGAATGACCAAGTGATAGACGGATTTGAGCATTCGGGATCTTTTGCACTAGTTGATAAAAATGGCTTTATAAGAAGTAGAAAGGACGAATTCGGGAACCCTATAGGTTTTTATGATGGCTTGTCTGATGAAGGAGTTCAGATGATTATAGAAGATATTGCTGTTTTATTAAAGGAATAATGATGACTAAAAAAACAATAGATTCAACGAAATACAACAAAACGATTACTGTACTGTCTATCGTAATTCCGGTGGCTGTGGCGGCCCTGTTCGGAGTGAAGTTAGAGGTAGAGTTACCTGTGTTTTTACCTCCTATTTATGCTACTATAAACGCAATAACGGCTTTTGTTTTAATCTTCGCAGTATGGGCAGTATCTACTAAGAAAATAGTATTGCATGAAAGATTGATAAAAGTAGCGATACTATTATCGGCCTGTTTTTTAGTATTGTACATTGCCTATCACATGACTTCAAATTCGACTACGTTCGGTGGAGAGGGGGCTATTAAATATGTGTATTATTTTATACTAATCAGCCATATCATTTTATCTATAATTGTGATTCCATTTGTGTTAATCACTTTTGTAAGAGGAATTACGGGTGATATAGAAAAACATAAAAAAATTGCAAAATACACTTTTCCTTTGTGGCTGTATGTGGCAGTAACTGGGGTTGTCGTGTATCTAATGATAGCTCCTTATTATGTTAAATAACTTGAATGGACACATTTATTTTATATTTACTACTTAATTAAGGACTTGAAGATATTTAGGATGATAAAGAAAATAGCCCTTTTATTGATGCTTTTGTTAAGCATAGATCTCAATGCCCAATGTGCTATGTGTAAGGCTGTCATAGAAACAGGTAATCCTGAAATGGCGGAAGGGATTAATTCTGGTATCATGTACTTAATGGTGTTTCCATACCTTTTAATGGGTGTTTTATTGTTTGCTTTGTATAAATATATGAGAAGGAAGAAAATTTAACATTTTTATAAGAGCCAAATGATGTTACAAATAATACCTTTAATCGTCTTAAAAAAAACAATCAACTACATGAGAACTAAAATTGTGATGGCAATGGTACTATTGGTAGGTTTTTCCTCCTTAGCCCAATCAAAAAAGTGGACACTGGAACAGTGTGTGGAACAGGCCTTAAATAACAATATTCAGTTAAAAAAAGGAGAATTATCCTTAGAATTGCAAAAAGAAGATATAGAAACAGCGAAGGCTAATTTTTTGCCAAATGTTTCTGGTTCTGCGTCGCATTCGTATAATTTCGGATCGTATATTGGTCAAAGTGGAAATAGAATTTCTGCAGATAGTCAAAGAAATAGTTTCGGGATAAATACAAGTGTTACTTTGTATAATGGAAATCGAAATAAATTAACCTTGGAACAAGTAAGACGAAACTTGGAAGTAGGTGTCCTAGATTTAGCAACTCAAAAAGATGATATTTCATTATTAGTGGTGAACTATTTCTTAAATGTGTTGTTTAACAAAGAGAATATAAAAGTCGCCAAAGAGCAAATTACGATTAGTCAAAAGCAATTGGCCAATATGTCTATGCTTATAGAGGCTGGGACACGTCCAAAATCGGATTTGTTTGAATCCGAAGCTAGCTTAGGAAATGACGAAGAAAAATTAGTGACAGCAGAGAATAATTTGAGTTTATCCTTATTGTCTTTAGCGCAGTTATTGCAAGTTTCTCATGTTGGTTTTGACACACAAGATGTGGCTATTGAAATTTCGAACGCCTCTTTAACACAAAGTGATACAGAAGCTATTTACCAAAAATCAAAAGGAATTAGAGCTGAAATAGAAAGTGCAGAACTAAAAGTAGATAATACAACTACAGATATAGCCATTGCTAAAACTGGTTTTTTACCAACTGTTTCCGTAGGTGGAGGTGTTGGTACGTCTTATCAGCATAGGTTAGGTACAAAGGACGAGCGTTTGGTAATAGATCCTGATACTGGGAGTATGAATTATGTGCCAAATGGATTTGGGAAGCAATTAGAAGATAATTTAGGATATAATATTGGGCTGAATGTAAATGTGCCAATCTTTAGTGGTTTTAGAAATAAAATTAATGTAAGCAAGGCTAAAATTAGAAAGGATATTGCCTTATATAATCTAGAAGACGAAAAAATTAAGTTAAGAGAAAAAATAGAACGTGCCTTTGTAGATTCTAGAGCAGCTATGAAACAATATGAAGTTTCTTTAAAGTCATTAAAATCACAAGAAGAGTCGTTTAAAAATGCCCAACAAAGTTATAGTTTGGGAGTAATGACATCATTTGATTTTGATCAAGTTCGTAATAGAATGGTGGCTGCACAATCTAGTTTGATTAATGCGAAATACAATTATATTTTTAAAACAAAACTATTAGATTATTACAATGGAATTCCTATTGTAATTGAATAAACTATTGATACGAGTGATTTTTAAATCACAATTTTATAGAAAATAGCCCTTCAAAGTGATACTTTGAAGGGCTATTGTATTTATGCCGTTCAAATATGTATATTTGCAATCTAAAATTTTACAAGTGGCTTATATTTTAAACATTGAAACTTCGACTAAAAACTGTTCTGCTAGCATTGCTAAAGATGGACAAGTTATAGCATTAAAGGAATTAAACTCTGGTAGTTTTTCGCATGCGGAAAAATTACATGTTTTTATGGAGGAGTTATTAGCCGAAGTACCTTTAAAAACATCGGATTTAGATGCTGTAGCAGTTGGGAAAGGTCCAGGTTCGTATACAGGACTTAGAATTGGAGTTTCTGCAGCTAAAGGCCTTTGTTATGCCTTAAATATCCCATTAATTGCTGTGTCTACCCTTTTAATTTTAGCAAAGAAAACCGCCGTACAAGAAGGAGTTATTGTGGCTTTATTGGACGCACGTCGTATGGAAGTTTTTAGTGCTATTTATGATAAAAATTATAATCAGATTAGAGCAGTGGAAGCACAAATAATTGATGAGAATTCGTTTGAAACGTATTTGTCAGAAGGGAAAGTTACTTTTATAGGAGATGGAGCAGAAAAATGTAAAGACGTTATTACACATTCCAATGCTGTTTTTATTGATAATGCATTTCCTTCAGCTGAAGAAATGGCAAGCATGTCTTTTGAAAAGTTCAAAAAAAACAACACCGAAGATGTCGCTTATTTTGAACCTTTTTATTTAAAAGATTTTATGGATACCTCTAAGAAAAAATCTTAGTTGAGGCTTGCATAATAATTGAATATTTTAATGAGGTCTGCTTCTTTTTTATGACTTAGTTTTTGCTGTTTCATATAAGTAGCGATCTCCTTATTTTTTTTATTGAACAGTCCTAAAAAGTGCTTTTTCTTACTAGGTAATTTTAGAGCCTCGTTGTTTTTGAAACAGGTATAATAACTATCTTTTGTTCTTTTAAAAGTAATTGGCCGTGATTTGTCGTAGCCATTATTTGCTTTTTTGGCTTCCAATTTTCTAATATTTTCCTTTTTTAATAAGTAAATGCCTTTATTGTTGGTGAGTACTTGAAAAAAACCAGGACTAGTTTCTTTTTTCCTTTCATAATTAAATAAATGATAGGTTATTTTTGTATTTATAAAATGGATGTCGTATTCGAAATTATTCTTTGGTAAATAATAAATTTTTCCATTTTTTTCAATTTCCATTTTATCTCTATAGGCATCAAAGTTTACCAAGCAAATTTCTTTAATTATTGAGATTTTTGCTGGAGTGAAATCCTTGAATAAGTACGGTGTACCAACAGTTGGTTTACTATTCTTATCAAATGTTTTAATCCTAGAATCGATTCCGTTGTATATGTCATCTACAGTGATATATTGACTGTAGATATTAGGGATACATAATATTCCTATTATAATTGTTACGTAAGTTGTTTTTAGGTTCATTTCTTATGTGTTTATAGATAGTAAGTTACATAAAATATTAGTTATAATGTGATTAATTTATTTAAATCTAATTTCAATTAGTTTTAAGGCGTCCTTAGGAGTGTTTACTGGTAATTTACACGCGCCATCTACACAAATAAATAACAACGATTCTTCTTTTGTAAATCTACCTTCGAGTATGGGTAATCTTGAATTAAGCTCGGCTGCGGCAAGTATTTTGTTTGGAATATATTGTCTATTTATGTCTTTAATAATAGTTGTAGCATCTGTTCCTGTAATTGCTACTTCATAAAAACTCCCTGTAAAATCACAATAAAGTTGTAACCAATTGCTATAGCCAGCCCCATAAGTAGTGGCTTTTTCAATTATATTACTCAGCATTTGTTTGCTTGTTTTGAGGTAATAACTATTAGAGTAATAATGACTTAATTTGTGCAAATTTCTTGCCATAATAGAATTGGAGGAAGAAATGACATTATCGTCAATATCAATTTTACGAGCAATGAGCGCTTTGTCTTCGTCCGAAGTAAAGAAAAACAATTGATTTTCTGTATTAAAAAAGTGATCAAAGCTGTAATCTGTTAATTCTTTTGCAGTGTGTAACCATTGTTCGTCAAGTGTCACTTCGTATAAGGCAATATAAGCATCTATTACCGTGGCATAATCTTCTAAATACCCATTAATAGTACTTTTTCCATCTTTGTAAGTATGATTGATATTGCCATTCTCTTGTAGCTGTTTTGTTTTTAAAAAGGTAGCATTCTTTATGGCTATATTCAAGTGTTTTACATCACCAAAAACTTTATAGGCGTCTATGTATCCTTTTAACATTAAGGCATTCCAAGAAGTAAGAATTTTATCATCTAACCTAGGTCTAGACCTTTTTTCTTGTGTTTTTGTTAATGTTTTTTTCCAAGATTTTTTTTGTTCTTCTAATTGTTCAAGGGATAAGTTATGTGTTTTGATAAATAAAGTATCGGAGCCTTTACGGCATAAAACGTAATTGCCATGTTCCCATAATCCTTTGTCATTTACATTGTAATAATCTGCGAATAGTTCAAAATCGTTTTGTAATAGTTTTTTTAATTCTTCTTTAGTCCATACATAATAAGCTCCTTCTTCTAATTTACCTGTTTCAGTGAGACTGTCGGCATCAAGAGAAGAGTAGAATGCGCCTTCGTTTGTTAATAACTCTCTTCGTATAAATGCTAAGGTTTCATAGACGGTTTCCTTGTACAATTCGTTTTTAGTAGCAGCGTATGCATTCGCATAAACACTCACTAATTGTCCATTATCGTAGAGCATTTTTTCAAAATGAGGTACATGCCATTTTTTGTCGGTAGAATATCTTGCAAATCCTCCTCGTATTTGATCATTAATCCCCCCTTGCGCAATGTTTGTTAAAGAGGTGTTTACGTATTTTAGAATAGAAGTATCATTGTTTTGAATGGCATAACGAAGTAGGAAATCAAAATTGTGTGGCATAGGAAATTTAGGTGCTCCGATTCTTCCTCCATTGGTATGGTCCATTTGAGATTGCCAGTTTTTGACCACTTGTTCTAGGCTAGTTATATTCGGTGTAAAGTCAGCAGTATTTAAAGAAACAACATCTTTGTATTTAACACCTTCCGTTAGTTTATCTGCATGTTCTTTAACTTTTTCAGGGCTTGTTTCGTATAAATTAGCGATTTTATCTAAATAGTCCATCCAATTGTCCTTAGGGAAATAGGTACCGCCCCAAAAAGGTTTTCCATTTGGTAGCGCAATGCAATTTAAAGGCCACCCTCCTCTTCCTGTCATTAATTGTACGGCATCCATATATACCTGGTCTATGTCTGGTCTTTCTTCTCTGTCTATCTTAATACAGATGAAATATTTATTCATTAATACCGCTACTTCTTCATCTTCAAAACTTTCATGTTCCATTACATGACACCAATGGCAAGAAGAGTATCCAATTGAAATAAGAATAAGCTTGTTTTCTTTTTTTGCTAGCTCTAATGTTTCCTGATTCCAAGCCTTCCAATCTACTGGGTTATGAGCATGTTGTAAGAGGTATGGGCTAGATTCGTGAATTAAATCATTGGTGAATTTATGGTTTTTCATAGATGTAGAGTTTTGACCTTGACAACTTGTAAATACGATGCAAAATAGTAGAAATATCCGTGTCATTTTTTTAAAATAATTGTTAGTAGTAAATTCTTAGAATGAATGTACGTGTAGTTTAAAACTCAAATATAACAAAAAAGCGCATTGAATATTTCTTCAATGCGCTTTAAAATTTAAAATGAATAATTATTTAACCTCAAAGGTGATCTTTACATTTACTCTAAATTCAGTCACATCATCACCGTTTATGACTACGCTTTGCGATTGGACAAAGGCTGATTTTATATGGTTCACTGATTTTGCTGCATGTTTCACAGCTTTTCTCATGGCCTCTTCCCAACTTTTGTCGGAATTAGCCATCACTTCAATAACTTTCATGATTGCCATAACAATTTCATTTTTAAATTAATATCACTAAATATACAAAAAGGACTTGTCAAATTAACATTAAAGAAAACTTGATAACTTTAACTTAACATTCACATCACATGAACAATGTATTTTTGCAGAAATTATATTGAATAAAAAATGGAGAATATTTACATTTTAATGCTTGTTGCATTAACGGTATTAGCAGTTATTGATTTAGTAGTAGGGGTGAGTAATGATGCGGTGAATTTTTTAAATTCAGCCATCGGATCTAAAGCTATTCCTGTAAAAACAATATTGATAATTGCCAGTGTGGGAGTTGCTTTGGGGGCTATTACCTCCAGTGGAATGATGGAAGTAGCACGTAAAGGAATTTTTGTTCCGAGTGAGTTTTACTTTAATGAGATCATGTTCATCTTTATGGCCGTAATGATTACGGACATATTATTATTGGATGTGTTTAATTCGTTAGGAATGCCTACATCAACTACGGTTTCTATCGTTTTTGAATTGTTAGGAGCAGCGGTCTCTATGTCATTGATTAAAATGTCAAATAATAATGAGGCTTTTTCTGAATTAGGTAAATACATTAATTCAGATAAAGCAATGCTCATTATATTTGGTATTCTTTTATCAGTCTTTATAGCCTTTTCTATTGGTGCCTTGGTGCAGTTTTTATCTCGTTTATTATATTCGTTTCATCTAGAAAAAAGGAAAAGTTATATCAGTGCCTTGTTTGGAGGGTTTGCAATTACGGCAATTACCTATTTTATTTTTGTAAAAGGGTTGAAAGGTACACCGTATTATGGAGATGTAAAACATATATTTGAAGGTAGAACTTTGCAGATTTTAGTGTATGGTTTTGTTGGTTGGGCATTAATATCTCAAGTATTAATATCGCTTTTTAAAATAAATATTTTAAAGTTTATTATCGTTATTGGAACATTCTCTTTAGCCATGGCTTTTTCAGGGAATGATTTAGTGAACTTTGTAGGTGTACCTATTGCTGCGTTAAACTCATACGAAGCTTGGCATGCCGCCTATGAAACTTCAGGAGTTTTACCTCAAGACTTTTCAATGGAAATTTTAGCTAAAAAAGTTCCAGGAAATACGGGGCTTCTTTTATTAGCTGGGGCTATAATGGTGGTAACACTTTGGTTTTCTAAAAAAGCGAAAGCAGTTA
>Ga0209395_1002825_pt1 | contig 22180 bp, 19 predicted proteins | sample GOMGulsemesocosm_3_FD_184635 | JGI IMG/M metagenome (GOLD analysis project Ga0209395, IMG submission 184635) | Methane-oxidizing microbial communities from mesocosms in the Gulf of Mexico - GOM9D Gulf of Mexico (SPAdes) (version 2) | ecosystem: Environmental > Aquatic > Marine > Cold seeps... | reverse complement strand
ACACCTCTTCAATAGTCTCACCGTTTTCGGAAACAGCTGTAGCTAAAGTAGTAATACCTACTGGCCCACCTTTAAACTTATCTATTAAAGTCGTTAAAATTTTATTATCCATTTCATCCAATCCATGTGCATCAACATTTAAGGCTTTCAAGGCAAATTTGGCGATTTCCATGTCAATAGTACCATTCCCCTTTATTTGCGCAAAATCTCGAACTCTACGTAATAACGAATTCGCGATACGAGGCGTTCCTCTACTTCTTCCTGCAATTTCTATCGCAGATTCTATATCAATCGGTACTTTTAAAATTTGAGCACTACGCTCTACTATCGTAGATAATAGTTCTGTTTTATAATACTGCAATCGTGATTGAATACCAAAACGCGCTCTCATAGGAGCTGTAAGTAATCCTGAACGAGTGGTAGCTCCAATTAATGTAAATGGGTTTAGATTGATTTGTACTGATCTTGCATTAGGACCAGATTCAATCATGATGTCTATTTTATAATCCTCCATTGCAGAGTACAAATACTCCTCAACAATAGGACTCAAACGATGAATTTCATCAATAAACAACACATCACGCTCTTCCAAATTGGTTAACAAGCCAGCTAAATCCCCTGGTTTATCTAATACTGGACCAGAAGTAACTTTTATCCCTACCCCTAATTCATTTGCCAAAATATATGCTAAAGTAGTTTTTCCTAATCCTGGAGGGCCGTGAAACAAGGTATGATCCAATGCTTCATCTCGCAAATTTGCAGCTTGAACAAATACCTTTAAATTTTCCAATACTTGATCTTGTCCTGCAAAATCATCAAAGGATAAAGGTCTTAACGCTCTATCCGCATCTAATTCAGTTGGATTGTAATTTTCGTTGGTTGGATCTAGATTTTCGTTCATAGTGTTTGAATAGCCTAAGACTAACTAAAATTAGTATTGGTAAAAATAACAAAAATCTAATTGATGTAAGTGCTGACTTTGATTAAAGTACTTGAGCGAAAAGAATTCCCTCTGAAGTATTTACGTTTGAACTCAAAATTAAAAGTAATCAATTTAAAAAACTTAGTTATTTAATTATCACATCATTAAGTTTATTGCTCAAAACCCACAGTTATCCTTTCACAACAAAACCACATCACTTAACCACTTAAATATGTATTTAAAAGGACAATAGTGCCTTTTGTCGATTATTTCGTTTCGTATTATTCAATAAAAAAGCTTGAAAATTATAAATAGTTAATAATAAACATATTATCACCAAATAATTAACAACATCCAAATATTAAATACAACAATATCGCAAAACCGACGAATGACACTACAACCTATTGGTTTGTAAATAGATAGCTTATATATTTGTATCATCCATAATAGTATGGGCATTTGGGGAATATTAATTATAATAAAAACTAATCATGAATACTAAAAGTGCAATTTTAACTGGAATTTTATCTTTACTAATTGGCAATGTATTTGCAACAGAAAAAAATAATGTTGACAAAAACGACATTGACAAAAAAGCGTGTAAATATGTTCAAGAACGTATCAACATTATAGAGGATTTTCACAGCTTAGAAGAAGGATATAGCCTAGAGTTAACTTCAGCTAGTAATTTTCTTGGACAAATAACAAATTTAAAATCTGAGTCAGGATACAGCTACCAAACAATTGGGAAAACTAAAATTAGTGATCTTAAAACTTGGAAAAAATGGTTTAATGAAAATAAACATTTATTACACTGGGATAGCAAATCAAAAACTGTCTTCGTTAGATTATAAACGTAACAACATATACTATTAAAAAAAGACCTCGTTTAGCGAGGTCTTTTTTTGTTTATAACTCTGTATTTATCTCCTACTGGACATACATTTTGAAACGATTATCTGCATTAAATTTCACAAAAAAACAGCAGTATACTCTAAGAATTGTTACACATCCTAGGTTTAATTATTTTGTCATATAAAAATATTATCATTGCTATAGGAAACCAAAAGCAACTAATAAACGTTATTAAGTAAGCTATATAATACATAAACCAAATCTCCAAATACATTAACCAACTACTATCTCAATACTTTACAATAAAGTTATAATCATCAATTATAACATATACCCAATAAACTATTGTGAATAGTATTAAAGAGTACTTATAAATTCTATATGTTTTATTGAGAGTATTACTCATAACTTAGTACAATATACAACAGCTACCAAACACGATATCACAGCTTATTATACTTGTCTAAAAAGAAAAAGACAGCTCGTTAGAACTGCCTTTGTTTGTTGTTACACTATTTTAACTAGCTTCTTGTAGATACAAATTGTTTGATAAAAAGAAGTTTTCTAATGTTTCTCTAGATGTTAGATTATCTTGAATAATGAAGTTGTCAATGGCATCCCTTAATCGTAATGACAAATTTAGTTGAATAGCTATTGGAATGTCATTTTCTGAATTGAACCTTTTAAATAATTCAACAGTTTCTTTTCTTAATCTTGTCTTTTCATCAATAGATGTTGATTCTAATATACTAAGTATTAAATTTTCTATTTCCCCCATACTCAAATATACAAATCAATTTAACTGATATGGATACCCAAGCGTTTATTTTATTAACAATAGTTAAGATGATAATTGTTAATTACTTATGAGTATGATTGTAAACCTCCTTAAGAATCAAAAGGAGAAGAGATGAGGATGCAAGGGCTGAGTTATAATTCCCTCCATCAGATGATCGTTGTCTAAAATAAGAAAGACAGCTCGTTAGAACTGTCTTTTTCTGTTGTTTATAGTAACGGTTATTTCAACTGAATATGAATGTGGTCATCATGTCGTACAGCACGGCACCCATGATACCTAACCTTACTATGTCTTAAACCTAATCGTTGTTTAAGGTGAGGTTCTATAAATAACTTACCTAAACTTTTATTCTTCAGAATTGACTTTATCAATCTCTTGGTTCCTTTAGTTGAAAATTTCAGGTCATCATTGATACTACCAAACGTAACATACTTTGGATAATCATATTGAAAATACCCCATGATTAAACATTTATCAACTTGGTTATATTCATTCGGTCGTGGGCCTTCGAATACACCATAACCACTAAATGATTTTTGCTGATTAGAAATCTCCCCATCAGCATTCTCATATACCAAACTGATGTCTAATTTCTTCCCGTCATTATGACTCAGGTGAGGTAATAAAGGGAATTTATTGATGAACGGAAAGTTTGCGTCCAAATAGTTGATTTGAATGTTTGAACCCTTTAAATCGCTTGTAGTAGCATTTAGTAATTTGTTCAATTGAGGTCTAACATAATTACGATTTAGTAGCACTGTCATATAATTGGTTGGTCTTATGTTTTCGGAGTGCTGAACCTTTTCTCTGCCAAAAATCGGAGCTATTACAGGAACAATTAACAAGGTTGAAATTAAATATAGAAATAGAAAAGCAAGTAATGGCTTAAACCCGAAATCACGTTTCAATACTTTATTCAACCATAAACTTAATAGATATACAACACCACCAATCTGCGTTAGAATAGTTAGTATAACGAATATAATTATACGTAGTATTACTTTAAAAACTTTTTTCAACGAGTAGCTAATTTGTTGTTTGAAGTATATTTTGGGTTATTCTTTTATTCTCATCACAAGACTAGATACAAATGCTACTTTTACAAATTCACCATCTTTTTTAGCTGGTTTCCAATTTGGCATTATACTTACAAGTCTATTTAATTCATCTGTATGCTCTTTACTTGGTGACTTTTGAATTTCTAACTCATAAGGCTTACCTTCTTTATCAATTTTCAACGTGTAGATTATTAAAACATCAGTGATATCAAAATCTAGTATTTCATGTTTAGACTTCTCTTTATAGAAATTTAATAACGCATCATCACCTCTTTTAAAGGTCGCTTTGTCTTTAAGTAAGTAATTAAGTTTTACCAACTCTTTGATTTGAGTTTCATCAATATTAATTTCTATCATTTCCGCTTCTTGAGAAAATCCAGATATTGTTGACAATAGCATTAATAGAATAATAATACTTTTTTTCATTCAACCAATATACAACATCTATAATAAAGCACTGCATAACCACATCAGACCCGTCCTGACACCCTATAAATCCTATCAGAGAAGCTTGTCATAAAAAATAAAAGCAGCTCGTTAGAACTGCCTTAGGTTGATGCTTATCTTGGATTGATTGCTTTTTATTCAGATTCTCCCTCATACATTTTATCTTTCTCTTCTCTAACTCTTTGTTGAAGAGCCTCATTTTCTGGATTTTCATCAGCAGCTTCAACAGCTTCAATATAGCTATTAAACCCTTTATTTTAATATTCCAAAACAGCATATTTTGGTATAAAAAGTAAAATTAGTACAACAGCTATATATGGTACAATCCTTTTTAAAATATAAGAATAAAAATCAGTTTTATTCTTAGCATATTTTATTAAACTTATTAAAAGAATGATTACTAAATCTACCCCTCCCATAAATGCCATAGCTTCAGCTCCTGTCCACATCATAAGCTTAAATAATAACGCTAACACAATGATAGAAAGCTGTACACCTACGGCAATAGCCCCTATAATTCTTTTTGATTTAATCCCTATGTAACTAGATTTTTTAAATATATACTTTAGTCGAACATTGTTAAACATTGCAAAAGAGAAATAAAAATATGTGGACGAAAGGCTACCAGCTACAATTATAGCTATAGCAGCTGCACCCACTAAACCATGAAGACTAAGAATTGAAAAGATTATTAGAGCAGTCGTTAATACTTTTTCTCCAATCCAGCTTAGAACTTTAGCTTCTTTTATTACTTGTTCAAACTCTTTAAAGTTTTTCCTTGTTCCATAAGTTAACTTTATTGCCTCTCAATATACATTTCCCTTTACAAAAGCTTTAAACCCTTATTAGAAAGCGAAGTGGTTGGACGTGCTAAATAAAAAATCCCTTTCTATACAGAAAGGGATTTTGATTATTGTGAGACTACCGTTTTCACGGTAATTCTAGTGATGTAATTCTTCTTCACCTGGTTTCATTGGAACATTTTGCGGTACAAAATCTTCATCATGACCTGGCTTACTGTAGTCATAAGACCAACGGTGTACTTCAGGAATATCTCCTGGCCAGTTACCGTGGATATGTTCTACTGGTGTAGTCCATTCTAATGTATTAGATCTCCAAGGATTTTGAGTAGCTTTTTCTCCATTAAAAATACTATTGAAGAAGTTATATAAAAATATAAACTGTCCTAATCCTGTAATAATCGCAAAGATGGTAATGATAACATTAATATCAGCTAAATCATCGAATATTGGGAAACTAGTGTTGTTATAATAACGACGAGGTAAACCAGCTAATCCTGTAAAGTGCATTGGGTAGAAAACTCCGTATGCACCAACTGCTGTAATCCAGAAGTGTAAGTACCCTAATTTTTTACTCATCATTCTACCAAACATTTTAGGGAACCAGTGGTATACACCTGCTAAGAATCCGTAAACTGCTGTTACACCCATTACCAAGTGGAAATGCGCTACAACGAACATTGTATCGTGAACGTTAATATCTAAAGTACTATCTCCTAAAATGATTCCTGTTAAACCTCCAGAAACGAAAGTAGAAACTAAACCGATTGAGAATAACATTGCAGGGTTAAACTGCAAGTTACCTTTCCATAGTGTAGTAATATAGTTAAATGCTTTCACCGCTGATGGTATTGCAATTAATAACGTTGTAAATGTAAATACTGATCCTAAGAATGGATTCATACCAGAGATAAACATATGGTGACCCCATACGATACATGATAAGAATGCAATTGCTAAGATAGATGCAATCATGGCACGGTAACCAAAAATTGGTTTACGTGAGTTTGTTGCAATAACTTCAGAAGTAATCCCTAATGCTGGTAACAATACAATGTATACTTCAGGATGCCCTAAGAACCAGAATAAGTGTTCAAACAATACCGGAGATCCTCCTTGGTAGTGTAATACTTCACCGTTAATAAATATATCAGATAAGTAGAAAGAAGTACCAAAACTTCTATCCATTATTAATAATAAAGCTGCTGAAAATAATACTGGGAACGATACAACTCCAATAATTGCGGTAACAAAGAACGTCCAGATTGTTAATGGCAAACGCGTCATTGTCATTCCTTTTGTACGTAAGTTGATTACCGTTACAATGTAGTTTAATGATCCTAATAAAGAAGAAGCAATAAAGATAGCCATTGACACTAACCATAATGTCATACCCATTCCTGAACCAGGAATAGCTTGAGGTAATACAGATAATGGAGGATAAATTGTCCAACCTGCTGATGCTGGTCCAGCTTCAACAAATAAAGAAATAACCATGATTACACTTGATAAAAAGAATAACCAGTATGATATCATGTTTAAGAAACCTGATGCCATATCTCTAGCACCAATTTGTAATGGAATTAACAAGTTACTAAATGTACCACTCAGACCAGCTGTAAGTACAAAAAATACCATGATTGTACCGTGAATAGTTACTAATGCTAAATAAGCATCAGCATCTAAAACCCCACCTGGAGCCATAGTACTACCTAAAAGGATTTCCATTATTTTAAATGGCTCTTCTGGCCACGCTAATTGCAATCTGAAAAGCATTGACATTGCAATACCGATAATTCCCATGAATATACCAGTAATCAAGTATTGCTTAGAGATCATTTTATGATCAATACTAAAAATGTATTTAGTAACGAATGTCTCTTTGTGGTGTCCGTGATCGTCTTGTGACATAACTTTATATATGGTTATATAGTTTGTTAATTCTAATTAATTAGTTTCTGGCTACAGTAATAATATCTTTAGCCATTTTCTGCGTTTTCATCCAAGAAGCATATTCTTCAGGAGTTTCAACAACAATTTTCATTTGCATGTTGTAATGAGACTTTCCACAAATTTTATTACATAATAATAAGTAATCAAATTCATACTCTTCCTCATCTAAATCTTCTCCAGCTTTTCTTCTTTCAGCTCTAATCTTATTGATTTTAGCGATTTTAGCGATGATTTTTTCATCCTTACGCATATCAACAGTTGTTACTGTAGGAATGAATGAAAATTCAGTTACCATACCAGGAACACAATTCATTTGCGCTCTAAAGTGAGGCATATAAGCTGAGTGTAATACATCTTGTGAACGTATTTTGAAATGTACACGCTTACCTAATGGCAAGTGTAATTCTTTAGTAATTACGTCATCAGCATAGTTTTTATCAGAAGTATCTAGTCCTAATGAATTTACTACATCATAATCAATTAAACGAACGTTAGCATCTCCTAAAGTGTTATCAGCCCCAGCATAACGTGCAGTCCAGTTAAACTGTTGAGCATATAATTCAACTACAACAACTTCCTCTTCTTCTTCGAAATCAAAAGACATGATATCGTTCCAGCTAAATAATCCGAATAAGATTAATCCTGTTAAAACTATTACTGGAATAATTGTCCAAATCATCTCTAACTTCATATTATCAGAATAATACAATGCTTTATTACCAGTTTTACCTTGATATTTAAAGGCGAAGAAATGTAATAAAAATTGTACTAAAAAGAACACTGGGAAGATAATTGCCCATGATATATTCATCAACAAGTCATAATTAGGTCCGTGAGCCGAAGCTGGTGTTCCTAACATTACATCACCCCAAGCATAAAAACCGTAGATTGTAAATGCTACTAGGAATATTAAATACAATAACATTAAACCACCTTGGGTTTTGTTATCACCATCATTAGCAACATCGGTATCTGCCTTTGAAGCTTTATAAATTTTTACAACTTTCCCTAATTGCCATAATGAAATTGCAATTAAAAGTGCTACTACTATGTATAAAAAAACTGTCATTACTTTTAATATCTAGTATTAATTAATTTTAATAATGAAAATGTTCACTCTCGTGAATAAATGGATTACGCTTAGGAACTAATGGAGCTTTTGTTAATGCTGTAAAAACAACATAAATAAACAATCCTAAGAAGAACAATACTGAAGAGATTTCAGATAATCCTATTGACCATTGGGTACCTACCGTTGCTGGCATAACCATGTTGTAAATATCCATATAGTGACCTAACAAAATAACTATACCTGCAATTACAACAAACCAGTTTACACGCTTGAAATCACTATTCATCAATACTAACATTGGGAATAAGAAATTCATTACTACCATACCGAAGAAAGGTAAGTTATAATCTTGAATACGTGTTACGTAATACGTTACTTCTTCAGGAATATCCGCAAACCAGATTAACATGAATTGAGAGAACCATAAATAAGTCCAGAAAATACTAATCCCAAACATAAACTTAGCTAAATCATGGATGTGACTGTTGTTTACTTTTGGTAAGTAATCCTTTTTACCAGACTTTAAGAATATAGTTACTAATGCAATTACGGTAATACCACTTACAAACATACTTGCAAATACGTACCATCCGAATAATGTACTGTACCAGTGTGGGTCAAATGACATAATCCAATCCCATGACATTATTGACTCTGAGTATAAAAACACTACTAAGAATCCTGCAGATAGCATAAAATTCTTTTTGAAGTATTTATTATCAGAAGCAGTATCTTGAGCTCTTGACCATTTTTTAGAAATAACTTGGTAAGCAGTCCATAATGCCGCAAAAATAAATGCTCTAATCATAAATGAGCCTCCATTTAACCAACCTTTCTTATTGTCGATTAATTTATCGTAATCAACACTTGTAGGATCTAAATCAGCATGCATCCAAGCAAATAAATGATTTCCATGACCTACAGTTGATATTCCTAAGATGATTAACATAATTACTAAACCAACAGGTAAGTAAGACGTAATTGCTTCCATTACTCTAAATAACAATGGAGACCATCCCGCTTGTGCTGCTCTGTTTACTGCATAGAAAGCTAAAGTTCCCAATGCGATCATCATAAAAAAGAAACATGCTACATATAATGCAGACCAAGGTTTATTCTGTAATTGATGCATTACATGCTCCAAATGTTTTGCATGTTTATCATCATGAGCGTCTGCAGCATGAGCTGTTTTATCGCCATGAGATTCTTGATGATGTGCCTCTTCATTATGAGACTTATCATGATCAGCTTCTCCATGAGCTTCTACAGCTCCGTGTGTAGCAGCTTCAGCATCATGACCGCCACCGTGACTATCTTGATGAGCTAAAATTTGTTCTACCTCTTCCACCGTTGAAGGTGCAGCCATAAAACCTGCTATAATACCAACAGCTCCAACCACCATTAATCCGATGGCCCACAGCTTTAATTTTTTAGAAAAATCGTACATATCTATATCTTAATCTAATTTATTATTTGGTTAAATCCGCCTTAAGCTTACTTACGTACATTGCAACTTGCCAACGTTCGTTTTCTTTTAACTGACCTGCATGAGATCCCATAGAATTCAATCCATAATAGATTGTATGGTAAATATTACCATCAGTAATATCTCTATCTGCATAATTAGGAACCCCTAAGAATTTTTCTCTTTTTACAAGATTTCCATCTCCTTTTCCTTTTTTACCATGACAAACTGCACAATAAATATCATACAACTCTTTACCTGTTGCTAAATTAGCTTCAGTATTTTTTAACGGACTTACTAAACTATCTTTAGCAAATGCTCTCCCTTCAATAGTATTAGCTATCTCATAAGGCATCCATCCTCTTTTTACTGTTCCTTCAACTGGTAATTGCGCAGCAACTCCGTTGTTAAACGCAGATGATTCACTGTATGTTTCATATCCTACAGATTGATACATATTTGGAAAGAATTGATAGTTAGGTGCTGAATCTTTTTTACAAGACACCATTACTAATAATCCTACAACTGCTATTGCTTTAACTAAAATCTTCATCATAATTAGTGCTTTTCAGTTAAGTTAATTTCTACTGCACCAGTTTCTTTTAATAAAGTCTGTAATGCCTCTACATCATCTCCTGCAGGAATTTCCATTAGGAAGTGATCATCTGTTGTTCTTACATCAGGGTTTTCAGCTTTTTTAAATGGCCATAGTCTACTTCTCATATAAAAAGTAATTACCATTAAATGGGCTGCAAAAAACACAGTTAATTCAAACATAATCGGCACGAATGCAGGCATGTTTTCGATATAACTAAAACTTGGTTTACCTCCAATATCCTGAGGCCAGTCTTGAATCATAATAAAATTCATCATTACTGTTGCAACGCACAATCCAACTATACCGTACATGAAAGCTGTAATAGCTAAACGTGTAGGAGCTAACCCCATTGCTTTATCTAATCCGTGTACTGGAAAAGGTGTAAAAACCTCTTCAATATGATAATGTGCATCTTTTACTGTTTTAACAGCATCTAACAACACATCATCGTCAGTATAAAACGCGTGAACTACTTTCTGACTACTCATGACTTTCGCTAGTTTTTTTGTATTTATCTCCTGATGATTTCAAAATAGACTTAATCTCCGCCTGTGCAATTACAGGGAATGTTCTTGCATATAATAAGAACAATACAAAGAAGAAACCTATAGTACCTATGAATATACCTATATCTACAAATGTTGGTGAGAACATTGTCCATGATGATGGTAAATAATCTCTGTGTAAAGAAGTAACAATGATTACAAAACGCTCGAACCACATTCCTATGTTTACTACAATAGAGATAATGAAAGAGAATAATATACTTCTTCTTAATTTCTTAATCCACATAAATTGTGGTGAGAACACGTTACATGTCATCATTGACCAGTATGCCCATGCATAAGGACCAGTTGCCCTGTTTAAGAAAGCATACTGTTCGTATTCAACTCCTGAATACCAAGCCATAAATAATTCCGTAATATATGCCACACCAACGATAGAACCAGTAATCATAATTACTAAGTTCATCAATTCAATATGTTGTAATGTAATATAGTCTTCGAAATTACATACTTTTCTCATAATGATTAACAAGGTATTTACCATTGCAAATCCTGAGAATACTGCCCCTGCAACGAAGTACGGAGGGAAGATAGTTGTATGCCAACCTGGAATAATCGATGTCGCGAAATCAAAAGATACAATCGTATGTACTGAAAGCACTAATGGTGTAGCTAAACCTGCTAATACCAATGATACTTCTTCAAAACGTTGCCAATCCTTTGCTCTACCAGACCACCCAAAACTTACTAAAGAATAAATTTTCTTTTGAAAAGGCTTTACTGACCTATCACGTAACATTGCAAAATCAGGTAATAAACCAGTCCACCAGAATACTAATGATACCGATAAATACGTTGATATTGCGAATACATCCCATAATAAAGGAGAGTTAAAGTTTACCCATAACGAACCAAATTGGTTTGGAATTGGTAACACCCAGTACCCTAACCAAGGACGTCCCATGTGAATTAACGGGAATAACCCTGCTTGAACAACGGCAAAAATTGTCATTGCTTCTGCAGAACGGTTGATACCCATACGCCACTTTTGACGGAACAATAATAGTACTGCGGATATTAATGTTCCCGCGTGACCTATACCAACCCACCAAACGAAGTTAGTAATATCCCAAGACCATCCTACGGTCTTGTTTAATCCCCAGGTACCAATACCTGTAGAAATTGTGTAAATAATACATCCTACTCCCCAAAGGAAAGCTGCTAATGAAATAGAAAAGACAATCCACCATTGTTTGTTTGCACGACCTTCAACAGGTCTAGCTACATCTACTGATACATCGTGATACGATTTATTACCAGTAACTAATGGTTTTCTTATCGGTGCTTCGTAATGAGACCCCATAATTTATACTAATTATTACTTATTAATTCTTTTTACTTATGCTTCGTTTGAGTTTCTCACCTTAGTTTGGTATACAACATTTGGCTCTGTACCAATGTGTTCCAATAAGTGATATGCTCTATTGTCATTCTTCTTTTTATAAACTACACTGTCATGATCATTTATATCTCCAAATGACATTGCTCCTGTTTCACATGCGTTAGAACAAGCTGTCTGGAATTCACCATCCTTAATTACTCTACCATCACGTTTAGCGTCAAGAATTGTTTTCTGTGTCATTTGAATACACATAGAACATTTTTCCATAACTCCTCTAGAACGAACAACTACATCTGGATTCAGTACCATTTTCCCTAAGTCATCATTCATATTGAAATCAAACTCATCATTATCACTATACAAGAACCAGTTGAAACGACGTACTTTATAAGCACAGTTGTTAGCACAGTAACGAGTACCTACACAACGGTTATAAGCCATTTGATTCTGACCTTGACGACCGTGAGAAGTTGCTGCTACCGGACAAACTGTTTCACATGATGCGTGATTACAGTGTTGACACATTACAGGCTGAAATACTACTTGAGGGTTTTCAGATGGGTTTTCTAATTCAGCAAATTCAACTAATGAACTTCCTAATCCTGCTATGTTATCTTTTTTCTCAACATCTCCAATAAATGAATCTTGAGAAGAATAATATCTATCAATACGCAACCAGTGCATATCTCTTGATCTACGCACTTCTGATTTACCAACTACAGGAACATTGTTCTCTGCATGACAAGCAATAACACAAGCACCACATCCGGTACAAGAATTCAAGTCGATTGATAAATTAAAGTGATGACCAATTGAGCGATCAAATGATGTCCATAAATCCGCTCCAGGATCTGTAGTAGGAATCATTACGTGATCTTTAGAAACCATTGGTTGAGGATTCCAATACTTAGCGTCTTTTGTATTAAACACTTCTAAAGTAGTATCTTTTACGATATCTCCCCTACCCATTAGTGTATTGTGTAACTGTAGACAAGCGAATTCATGAATTCCTTCAGCCACTTCAATTGTTACATCTTGTATTGTATCAGCGTTAGCATATAATTTATATGCACTAACACCAGTTTGCATTTCTGCTTTTAATCCTAATTTTCTACCGTAACCAAATGCCATACCAACTGAACCTACAGCTTGACCTGGCTGAACCATTACTGGCACTTTAAGTGTTACTCCGTTAACAGTAATATTAGCGTAAGTTCCGTTTAACCCTCCATTAGCATCGTTACGAGCTTCAGTAAAGAATGTACTTTGCGCTAAGCTTAATTTTAGCTTATCAGCATCAACTTGTGATATCGTTAAATAGTTATCCCAAGTAGCTCTAGTTAATGGATCTGGAAACTCTTGTAACCAAGGGTTGTTTGCCATTTGTCCATCTCCCATTCCTGTTTTAGGATACAAAGTCAATTCAAACCCTTTAGAAGCTGCTTTTGCTAATTTAGCAACTGCTGCACTAACATTTGAAACTGGAGCTTCTTCAGAAGCTACAACATCACCTTCCTGAGCTTCAACAGCTACAACAGGTGCAACTAAAACCCCATCATGTAAAGCTTTATTCCAAGAAGATCCACCTAAGAACCCTGTTGACCAAGTTGACTTGATATATGTATAATATGATTCACTACTTCCCATCCACTTTAATAATGAATCTTGGAATTGACGCGTATCAAATAAAGGCTTGATTGTTGGCTGAATTAAACTGTAGTGTCCTTTTTTAAACTCTACATCACCCCATGACTCTAAATAATGAGGAGCAGCACCTAAATACTTTACATATGCAGAAGTTTCATCTTCTCTTTCTGTAAATGATACTGTTAAATCAACTTTCTTTAAGACATCACCAAACGCTTCACCATTTGCTAATGTATATACTGGATTCACACCAGCCATGATTAATGCATCAACTTTCCCTGACTTTACATCAGCAACCAATTGATTCATTGCAGCATCACTTCCTTGTCTTATTTTTACAGGAGTAGCGGTATTAAATGCTTTACTTGATAAAGCTTCGTTTATTGCTAAAACAACAGCTTGCGCTCCTTTATCTTGTATACCTGTTAACACAACAGCTCTACTTCCTGCTTTCATTAATTCTGCAGCCGTCTTTTTAACAGCAGCATCAATATTTTCAGGTAATTTACCACTAACTGAAGCACCAGTAACATAACCATACAGTTTTGCTAAAGCAACTTTTTGTTGTGATGGAGTTGCAGGCACACGCATATCAGCGTTTGCACCAGACAAACTCATATTAGCCTCAAACTGTATATGACGGGACATTTTACCTTGCTTAGGCACTCTACCTTTAGCATAAGCTCCTTCATACCCTCCACCTTGCCAATCTCCTAAGAAATCTGCACCAACAGAAACAATTACATCAGCATCTTCTAAATTATAATCAGCAAAACCTCTTTCTCCATACTTTTCTTGAAAAGCATCTAAAGCAGCCGATTCAGAAATAGCATCATATACTACATGACGCACATTTCCGTATTTTTCTTTAAATTCAGCAATCAAACGAGTAGTAGATGGACTAGCAAAAGTCTGTGTCAATAACACTATTTCTTTACCAGACGCTTTAATAGAGTTTAATTTTTCCGTAACTGATTTATCAAAATCAGACCAAAAAACAAATTCATTATTTGCTACTGGCTGCTTCAATCTCTTATTATCATATAAAGATAATACAGATGCTTGAACACGAGCACTAGTACCCCCATTAGACCCTGCCAACTTATTTGGTTCAATCTTAATAGGACGTCCTTCTCTCGTTTTTACCAACACACTAGCAAAATCAAATCCGTTTGCTATAGTTGTTGCGTAATAATCCGCAACTCCAGGACGTATTTGTTCTGGTTGAACTACATAGGGTATTGATTTAATCACTGGACCTTCACAAGCAGCTAATGATGCAGCAGCAGTGCTGAATCCAACATACTTAAGGAAATCACGACGAGTAGTTGATGAATCTTCAAGAGTTTCTTTGTCTCCTAAAAAATCTCCAACTGGAATCTCTTCAACAAATTCACTTTGTTGTAGCGTCTCAACAACTGAGTTAGTATCTAACTCCTCAACACTTTTCCAGTATTTTTTGTTTGATGCCATATTATTAATTATTACTTCTTTAATTTATTAATAGTGACATTTTCCACATTCCAATCCACCCATCTGAGCGACTGTAAGCTGGTCCACACCATATTTTTTCTTTAACTCTTCGTGAATCTTCGTGTAATACTCATTACCCTCAGTTTTCACATTTGTTTCACGGTGACAGTTGATACACCATCCCATTGTTAATGGAGCATGTTGTTCCATAATCTCCATTTCCTCTACTGGACCGTGACATTTCTGACAAGCAACACCAGCAACAGTAACGTGCTGTGAGTGATTGAAATAAGCAAAATCCGGTAAGTTATGAACTCTAACCCATTTCACTGGCTCAGGAGCTCCTGTATAAGCTTGATCAGCCTCACTCCATCCAGTTGCTTTGTACAACATTTGGATTTGCTTATCGTAAAATTCTTTTGAATAATCAGCATCAGCAGTCGAAGGAGCTACCTCACCAATGTTCTTATGACAATTCATACATACATTTAAAGCAGGAATACCAGAAGTTTTACTCACTCTTGCGTTTGAGTGACAATACTTACAATCTATTCCATTATCACCAGCGTGTATTTTATGTGAGAAATGTATTGGCTGAACCGGCTTATACCCTTGATCAACACCCACCTGCATAAAGAATCCAAATAAATGATACCCTGCAAACAACATAAATGCGATTACTGACACCAACACTAAAAATTGATTCTTTACAAAACGTTTCCAAATCGAATCTTTTTGCTCAACTTCAACACCACCTTGTTTAGCAAGCGTATTTAATGTTTTAGTTACCATAACTAACATCGTAGCTAATACAACCAACACTAAAGCAAGAAGCCCCAATACGATATCCGTACTAATACCATCATCACCACCAGCAGAACCAGATTCAACCACTGCAACCACAGGCGCAGGAGCCGGAGCAGATGTATACGCTAAAATATTATCGATATCCGCATCAGAAAACTGAGGGAATGCCGTCATAGGAGTTTTGTTATACTTTTCAAAGACCTCAACTGCATAAGAATCTCCAGCTTTAACCATTTTTGAACTGTTACGAATCCAATCACTTAGCCAATCTTTCTCTAAACGCTCTGCAACCCCTCTTAATGCCGGACCCGTCATATCTTTATCAAGCTTATGACATGCTGCACAATTGGAATTGAACAATGATTTACCCGCAGCTACATCGCCTTGAGCAAAAATAGAAGTAGAAAATGCTAGCATAATTGCTAAGCAAAAACCTAGAACTTTAGAAGTTGAATTACGGTGTTTCACCTGTTTCATCTGTAATGTATCTATAATTTATTAGTAATTCCTGAAAAAATAATCCAGGACGATTTCTCTGTTTGGCACAGTTTTTTCAAGTATAGCTACAAAAACAACTACATTTGAAAAAATGTTCCGACAAAAATACTATTTCAGATTGATTTTTTTTAGTGTTATAGAAATGTTAATCCTAATTTATAGATATTCTAAATAAGATTAAGGGCAAGTAAAAACTAGCAGAAAATGTACTTTTGCACAAAGGCAATTCATTATGAGAAGTTTATCGAATCTTAAAATAATTACAACAATAATTTTTATCAGTTTTTTGAGTTCAAAAAGTGTTGCTCAAGAAGGAACAGTAAGTATTGAACAAGATGAAAAAATTGAAAGACTATTAAAAGAGCGTAAGCGCTTATTAAAAAACGAGGAGCTTAGAGACTACAAAACTGTTCAAGTTGTTTCTGGAACATTAACTACCGCCAGAGAAGTGCTTAAAGTCTGTAAAAGCGAGTTTCCTGATTACAAATCAGACATAGAATTTGAAACTCCAAACTATAAAGTTCGTGTAGGAAAATTCAGAAACCAATTGGATGCCGACAGGGCTTTGATAGAAATCTCCAAAGAGCATGAAGGCGCTTTTGTTTTGACACTAAAAAACAAGAAAAAGAAAAAATAAGGAACAAAATTAGCATTTTAGGTCTAACTATTTCTAACACATAGCAATCAAATAAAAAGAGCAAGATGTAAATTACATCTTGCTCTTTTTATTTTTAAGAGACCTCTCCTATTACAGAAATGATAGAAGTCATTGCAAACTACCTTCTTCTTTTCTTCTTATATTTCTTTTCTGAAGCTGATTTTTTACCACGAGAACTATTCTTTTTATCATCTTTAGGTAGAACACTCACAAACTCCTTCTTTTTAGAAGCCGATTTTGAGCCCTCTTTTCTGAAAGAGTCTTTTTTTAATTCATCTTCCTTCGGCAACAAACGGTCAATCAAATCAAAGCGACCTACTTTTTTCAATGAATTACGAATCCATTTTTGATTTTCTGGTTTATACCAAAAGAAAAAACGATGTTGATCTTCTTTCTCTTGCTTCGTCTTAGGAGTCTTCATTTTCTTAAGCGTATAAGGGTGGTATCCACTGTAATAAATTACCGTTGCAACTGTCATTGGCGTTGGTGTAAATCCTTGTACCTGTTCAAGTTTAAAGCCCATATCCTTGGTTTCTGCAGCTAAATTAGCCATATCCTCCAGCTCACTTGCTGGATGACTTGATATAAAGTATGGTATTAATTGTAAATTTAATTTCTTCTTGATATTTATTTTATCAAACAACTTTTTAAACTGATGGAAATTAGAAAACGATGGTTTACGCATCAATTTCAACACTGGATCAGAAGTATGCTCAGGAGCTACTTTTAATCGTCCTGAAACATGTTTAGTCAACACTTCTTCGGTGTACTCTTCTAATTCCTTTGGGTCTGCATTTTTATTAAACTCAGGCACCAACATATCATAACGAATACCACTACCAATAAAGGATTTCTTTACTTTCGGATGCTTATCTACCGATTGGTAGATATCTGTTAACGGCTTATGTGAAGTATCTAAATTACTACAAATAACAGGGTTTATACATGATGGTGCTACGCACTTATCACAAATAGATTGCACCTTACCTTTCATTTGATACATATTGGCAGAAGGCCCACCAATATCAGAAAAGTACCCTTTAAAATCATCCATATTAGCAACAGTATCTACCTCTTTCATGATAGACTCCTTACTCCTACTAGCAATAAATTTTCCTTGATGTGCAGATATCGTACAAAAACTACATCCTCCAAAACATCCTCTATGAATATTTATAGAAAACTTAATCATCTCAAAAGCTGAAATAGGCCCTCTCTTATTGTATTTAGGGTGTGGTAAACGCGTGTATGGTAAGTCGAAAGAACTATCTATTTCCTTCTCAGTCATAGTAGGGTATGGTGGATTTATCACCAATCTATTCTCTCCTACTTCTTGGATAATTCTGTTTCCGTATGTTTTATTAGACTCTTGCTCAATAACTTTAAAGTTAGAAGCAAATATTTTTTTATCAGCTAAACACGTTTCATGAGAAGCTATTGTTACGGCTTCCCAATTTTTATTTTTCTGTAATTCTTCTGATTTATCTTGTAAATATGCTGTTTGCTTGATTGTTTTTAAAGAAGAAAAAGGAACTCCTTTTTTCAGTAACGCAATGATATCGCGCAAAGGTTGCTCCCCCATTCCATATACTAATAAATCAGCATTTGAAGTAGTCAGAATATCTGGGGACAATTTATCACTCCAATAATCATAATGTGTAACACGACGTAATGAAGCCTCAATACCTCCTATAACAACAGGAATATCAGGGAACTTTTCTTTTAATATTTTTGAATAAACGGAAGTTGCATAATCAGGACGTAATCCTTTATCACCATTTGGTGTATATGCATCCTTATCACGTTGTTTCTTAGACGCAGTATAATTACTTACCATAGAATCCATGGTTCCTGAAGTAACCGCAAAAAACAAGTTCGGCTTTCCTAACTTCGTAAAATCCTGCAAGTTATCTGTCACTGATGGTTGCGGTACAATAGCAATACGCAAACCGCAGTCTTCAATAATTCTACCTATCACAGCAGGACCAAAAGAAGGGTGATCAACATACGCATCTCCACTAAAAAGAATTACATCTAATTCTTCCCATCCACGGATCTTTACTTCCTTGTTAGTCGTTGGTAACCAATCTGATAGCCTTAATTCGTTCGTCATTTTGCAAAAGTAAACTATTTATACGACATATAAATTTTAAATTTAATCTGTAAGACTTATATTTACTATTCGTCTACAACCAAACCAATAGATATTTACATGGCAAAAACATACTACGACCCAGCAGATTTAAGAAAATTCGGAAAAATAACAGAATGGAATGAAGAGCTTGGAAGCAAGTTTTTTGACTACTACGGAAAAGTATTTGAAGAAGGAGCATTAACTGCTCGCGAAAAATCTTTGATAGCCCTAGCTGTTGCCCATACTGAACAATGCCCGTATTGTATTGATGCGTATACCAAAGATGGTTTGCAACGTGGAATCACTAAAGAAGAAATGATAGAAGCCTTACACGTTGGAGCAGCCATCAAAAGTGGAGCAACTCTAGTCCATGGAGTACAAATGATGAATAGAGTAAATAAATTAGAAATGTAAGTGATTGTTTCGTTTTGTAAAAACGATTACAAATCACTTATCCCGATGAATATCGGGATCTTACACAACCTCTCGACTGCGCTCGAGATGACTAATCAATTAAATACAATTATGTCAACAAAATCCCTACATAAAAGAGAAAGCGACTTAGCAAATGCAAACAGGCAATTAGAACTATTATCTAATGGGATTTTTGCAAATGGCGAATTGCCAACTTTTAAAGACAAAATATCAGAAACAAATCAGTTTCCATTAACCCCAAATAAATTAGAGATTTTACAAATAAACTTGGGATACATGTGTAACCAAGTGTGTGAACATTGTCATGTTGATGCAGGCCCTGATCGTAAAGAAATCATGACTCGTGAAACCATGATGCAATGTTTGGAAGTAATTAAAAAAACAGAAGCACATACTTTAGACTTAACTGGTGGAGCACCAGAAATGAATCCTGAATTCAGATGGTTTGTCGAAGAAGCTTCAAAAGCTGGAATTAAAGATTTTATTGTACGCTCCAACTTAACAATCATTAGGGCGAATAAAAAATATTATGATTTACCCGAATTCTTTAAAAAACACAACGTACATGTTGTTTCTTCTATGCCGCATTGGACCAGAGGAAAAACCGACAAACAACGTGGCGAGGGTGTTTTTGATAAATCAATCAAAGCTTTACAAGAGCTAAACGCTGTAGGCTACGGAATACCTAATAGTGATTTGCGTTTGGATTTGGTTTATAATCCATCCGGAGCTTTTCTCCCTGGAGACCAAGCATCCATGGAAAAGGAATTTAAAAAAGCCTTAAAAGAAGATTTTGACATTCAATTTCACAACTTGTTTGCGATTACTAATTTACCAATTAGTCGATTTTTAGATTACTTAATCGCTTCTGACAATTATGAAGACTATATGTATTCTCTTGTTGAAGCATACAATCCTGACGCTGTATCAAGCGTAATGTGTACAAACACTATTTCAGTAAGTTGGGATGGTTGGCTGTATGATTGTGATTTTAACCAAATGCTAGAGCTTAAAGTAGCAAGTAAAGTAAAACACATTAGTGATTACAATGAAGAGTTATTGCAAAATAGAAAAATAATCATCTCGCAACATTGCTACGGTTGTACCGCTGGTGCAGGAAGTAGCTGTCAAGGAACGGTAGCATAGTAATTATTTATCTCCGATTTTCGATTGCATCTTTTTAATTTAAAAAGTCATTTCGACGATAGGAGAAATCTCATAATTAAGCATGAAGTCGTAGTACTCAGTTTAGATCTTTAAAAAACAACTCACATCAAACACCTCATTTACATACTGTTATTTTGTAGCGCTATTAGCTTAGGGCAAGAATCATCTTTTGACAAAATGATTGATTCTGTACTACAAAAAACGGTGCCTTTAATTAGTTCAACGGATCTAAAAAACAATTATAACGATTATACTATTCTTGATACAAGAGAATTGAATGAATACAATACCAGCCATTTATATAGTGCAATACATGTTGGCTTCACAAAATTCAAAATTCAAAAAACAACAAATGTAATCCCTATTGAAAAACCAATTGTCGTGTATTGCACTATTGGCTATAGGAGCGAGAAAATTGGAGAAAAACTATTAAAAAAAGGATATACCGTTTACAATTTGTACGGTGGTATTTTTGAATGGAAGAACAACGACAATTCTGTTGTAGATAATTCAGAAATCAGTACCAATCAAGTTCATTGTTTTAATCAAGAATGGAGTAAATGGCTTATAAAAGGTAAAAAAAAGTATGACTAAAAACCTAACACTAATATTCACTCGCAACCCTGAATTAGGAAAGTGTAAAACACGCTTAGCAAAAACCGTTGGCGATCAAAACGCTTTAACTATTTACAAAATGCTGTTACAACATACCGCAGAAGTTGTAGAACAAGTAAACTGCGACAAAGCGGTTTACTATTCGGTAAAAGTTAGAGACAATGATTTATGGGACAACACCGTTTATCAAAAACACCAACAACAAGGAGATGACATAGGTTATAGAATGCAACATGCTTTTGCAACCAGTTTTAAAGCTGGCTATGAAAAGGTACTAATTGTAGGTAGCGATTTATACGATTTAAAACCTCTACATATTCAACAAGCTTTTAACCAATTGGATACACATGATGTAACAATTGGACCTGCAGAAGATGGAGGTTACTATTTACTAGGAATGAAAACACTACACCCACATATTTTTGAACATAAAAATTGGGGAACAGAAACCGTAAGAGAAGATACTTTAAACGATTTAAAGACTAAAAAAGTAGCACTATTAGAGCCTTTAAATGACATAGATGTTTTTGACGATATAAAAGATTATGATATCTTTAAACCATATTTAAACAATTAAAAAAACACTCAATTTCGTGAGTACTTAATATGAAAAAACAACACTTACAAGAAACCATCTCCTACCTAAAATCAAAAGGAATTAACAATCCAGAAATCGGGATTGTTCTTGGTACCGGCTTAGGGCGTATCGTTGATGAAATCCAAATTGAGCAAGAAATAACCTATGCTGATATCCCTCATTTCCCAAAAGCAACTGTAGAATTTCACTCAGGAAAATTGATTTACGGAATACTAGAAGGTAAAAAAGTACTGGTAATGGCTGGACGTTTTCATTTATATGAAGGCTA
>Ga0209395_1002823_pt1 | contig 22206 bp, 19 predicted proteins | sample GOMGulsemesocosm_3_FD_184635 | JGI IMG/M metagenome (GOLD analysis project Ga0209395, IMG submission 184635) | Methane-oxidizing microbial communities from mesocosms in the Gulf of Mexico - GOM9D Gulf of Mexico (SPAdes) (version 2) | ecosystem: Environmental > Aquatic > Marine > Cold seeps... | reverse complement strand
GGGGTAAATTAATTAGGGTTAAAATTGCACCAAAAAAGTATAAAACAAAAAAAAATTCAAGTCGTTAAACTTGAATTTTTTAGTAGCGAAATCGGGATTTGAACCCGAGACCTCCGGGTTATGAATACTGAGGCTTGTTCCGTTTTTACTGGTTTACAGAGTGTTATGGGTAACAGAAATCAGCATTGGGTAACAAATAAATACATTTTAGCACCATAGTTTGTTACCCGTATAAATCTGTTTATCTGCTGTTTAAATTCTTTATTTACATTGTGTATTAATAAATAATTATTACATTGTATTCAATTATTTTATTAATTATGAAAAAAGCATTTATTCTCTTAGTAATAGTCGGTTATTCGATTCTTGGTTTTTCACAGACACCGAATGGAATAGTTAACATAAATGAAAATGGTTATATAATGGGAAACCTCCCTTTAAATACTTCTTTTACATTAAAAGGCGTTTTTCCAACGGATATGAATAAAGTGATAGTTGATATAAATAATCAGCCTTTAGTGGCAAAGCAAGTTTCAGAAGGTGTTAAGGAGTATGAAATATATGTTAACAAAAACATAGGTATAAAATCTTCAAATACTGTAATTATTACTTTCAGTAACACGAATGCCAATACTGAGGGTGTTAATGAACTTTCAGAAGCAGACCCCATAAATACAAACACAGTAGATGCAAAAGTTACTTCAAGTCGTTACGCCCCGATCGCTGGGATTGGCTTGGCTTTCTTAGGTACATCTCCTAAATCAGAGGTAGATATGTTTGGGCATGTTGGGTTTAAATTTTATCTTACTAAAAATGTAGACAAAAGAAATCAGAATGACCCAGAAATGAAAACATATCCTAGACTTCGTGATCATTTTGGGATAATTCTTGCAGGGGGTATGTCAACTTTAGCCTATAGAGGAAAAGCTTTGGATAAACCTGTTTTTAACTTTTATCCAATGTTGGGGGTGAGTTATGATTTCATGCCAGAGTTATCAGTAGATGCTGGAGCTATTTTTTTTGATTACAATAAAATTGACTCTTCAATTCAGTCATCTTTAGATGCGAAATTGAAAATGGGATTTTTTATGACAGTTTCATTAGATTTTGATTTATTTACAAAGTTTAAAGATTTAACAAATTCCAAATAATTAAAATATTACAATATGAGTTTGAGAAATAAAAGTATTTTTGGATTAGTCATGGTTTTAGTGACTTTATATTCTTGTAAAAAAATTAAAGAGGTTAGAACATTAGATGACCCTAAAGGTGGATTAGATATCACTAATGTGATTAATTTTTCATATGAAAATGAAGACTCTGAAATCCTTGCAGATGAAAGTGATCGAATTTATATATATGCAGATTTAGATTCAATAAATGTGTCTCCTAATTATGATGTAGTTTTCACAACAGAAAAAGGTTCTTTTATTGGTGGAGACGAATCAAAGGATTTTAAAGAAATTACTGTAAGAGCAGATGCATATAAAGCAAAGGTTATTTTAAAAGGTGATGATGTTGTAAATGAAAAAGTTGGAATTACGGCAAAAGTTGGGGAGTATATTGTTTATGATGTCGTAAAATTTACAAGGTCTTATCCTGATGAAGTTTTGAATTCAGTTCAGAAATTAACATTACTACCAAATTTATCTGATAAAATTTTTATAGATATTGATTTACGAAAAGTTACAGGAAAGGTGTCTTCAGAAACTAGAGTTGATTTTGAAATTATAACTTTAGAGGGAACACCTTCAGTATCATTACCTGTACTTTATTGGTCTGAATCGAATGCACAAACAGAAATGATCTCTACAGCTTTAGATACAGGTTCTGTAGCTATTATTCCTTATGTGTTTAATGGCCAAAATAAGATAAAATCAATTGATACATTATTTATTACTATTGATAATTAATTATATAATTTAACATTTCGTTAAAATTTTCAAAGTATAATGTACTAGTAATTTAATTAATAGTTATTATAGAATGATATGTTTATTACCTTTATAGGTATAACCTATGAAAATGTCAGAACCAGAAGGACAAAATGTGTTTAGCGCAGATACAAAAGGAAATGAAGTTTATATATTAGAATCGGAGATTGGACAAAAGTTCTTCTTCTTTAATTATCTTCAGTAAAATCGTATTTTATATAACCTGGTGGTGTAGCCTTAAATTCAAGGTCTTTTTTATTTTCTATGCCATAGTCAATTTCTTGTGCTTTATCTAAAGCTAATGCTGGAACATTAACAGTTTGGTAGGTAAATAAATTACTACCATCATGCTTGTATATAGTTCTTTTAATTCTATCTCGATATGGCGAATGAACAACAGATCCTCCATAGCTCCCAGAGTTACAAATAATTATGTTAGCATATAAGAGCCTTGTCAAAGCTTCGGCTAAATGAGAGTATGTACTGAGATCTTTGTTACATGAGATTAAAATAAGATGATGAATTTTTCCTTGATACATAACATATCTATCGATATCAAAAAAGTCTGAACATATCATTAGTCCCAAATTTCCAAATTCCTTGGTTTTGATAATGTACATGTTCGTTTCTGGATCTGGTTCACAAATATTAGGAAAAGATATTTGTTTTCTAAATCGTTTATGTTCCATATAAGAAAAATTCGTTTTTCCAAATGTTAATATAGTACTTCTTTTACTTTTAGTTGAAGAAGGCCATTTATCCGGAACAAATATGCGAGCATTATTTTTAATTCGTGTTGATTCTGGTTCACTCTTTGTAAAATCAATTCCAGCAATAATCATTATTCCATATTTACTTGCTAACCTTTGGAGTCTAGTGATATAACCAGGAGCGACATGAATTTCGGGAACAAGTATAATATTAGGAGGGATTTCTTGTTTAATCATGGCCCTAAATGCTTCCAATATTTGTTCCCAAATAGCTTCAGCAACTACTTTATACATATTCAATTCAAACGGTCCATCAGTTCCTGGTCCCCATGCTGTTTTAGATGGAATAATAGGCTGAATTAACCCAACTCTTAAAAAATCTTTCATAATACTTTTTGTATTTTGTTAATGTCAATAGGAATTAGTTGTTTAGATGGACGGTCTTTGATTGAGTATTGGTACTTAATTAGTGACTTTTGAATTTTTTCTAATGCTTCAATGAAACTGCTTAAATCTTTTACGAGAATTTCTTCTATGTTTAATTCTTCTTTACGTTGAAATAGAATATTAATCTCTTTAAAACCTGTAATTCCTTTTAATAATTCAATAGTTCCAGAAGAAACCATCTGAGACTGAATTAAACTATTTATGGATTTCTTATTTTCTTTTATAAAGTTGTATCCATTTGAACTTGCAGGCCAAGTTTTTGAGGCTGATAAAGTTTTAGCCAAAAGTGTACCTAAACCAAGAACTACTGGAAATTCATTATATAATATGTTTTTTGGGTCTAATCCCCATAAGCTTTCTACTGGAAGGTATCTTGGATCATAAATTAGGTCTTTTTTATTTTTTATTTTGATAGGGTTGTCTTTGCTTTCTATTGTTGGTATCCATTCCTCCCAAGTAATGAAATTATTATTTTCAGATTCGGAAAATTCAAATTGTGATATAAAACAGCGCGGTATTAAATAATTTTTTGGATGAATTTGATAATATGAATTACCACAATTAAATAATGATGCCATTGGATCTATTTGATTCTTTTCAATTATTTTCTGTGCAATTTGCTTAATTAATTCGATTGAAGTCCATTCTGATTTACGCGGGTCCAAATGTATATTCTTAATTTTAGTTATTTGATTACTCCATTCGTGAAGTGTAATATAATTTTCATTCTCAAATTGAAAAGATTTTTGAAATTCTGGAGTATACTTGGATAAATTTGGATATTCATCTAAGGTATCTAAAATCCAAGTCCTTTTACGATCTTCATTATACCATTCTAATTTTTCGTAATAGCTAAGTATAGATTGAAATATTTTTTCTTTTGGAAACATTAAAAAGAGATATTCAGCACAAGTATCTGTAAAGGATATTTTATCAATATTTGAATGCCAGAATATCTTTTTGTAATTAACATTGTCAATTACATAAACTAAATTTTTCCCTTCTAAATTTTCTGATTCTATTGGCTTAATAAATTTCTTTTTTATCCCAAGACTAATAAGTTCTTTATGTAGAGTCTGTTGTGTTGAAAATATAATTCTAGACGTATTAAGAAAGTTTTCTTTTGATTTGTGTTCAAATGTAAATCCACCGTTTTTTTGTGTCTCTTTTTGTATTTTATGATGCAGTGATTGGCAGTTAATTAAATAGGAGAATGATGTTTTTAATTTCCATAATGTAGATTGTTCATCTTTAATTATATTGTAAGCTTTAAACATGTAATGATTTGTACAGTTTATAATATACGATTTGATATAAGCTTTTGAATTTTTATGTAATCTAGATTTTGTCACCAATTTAAAAATGGTTTGTATGGGTATAGAACCTGATATGTAGCTAAGTTCTACTAATCTCTTCCAAATCTTTAATTTACTAGGCTGTTCTAATACTGTCTTCGAAAGAACTTCAAAAAGTTGAGAATATTTATTATCGATTCTTCTTACTTCTTCTAAAAATTCAGTTTTTATTTTTTCTTCTAGTACTGGAATAGAATTATTTTTTTCAACTGATAATACAGTCCAATTAAAATAGCTATAAGTTGGCTTAATTTGACTAGCTAGCTGATTGAGTTTTGACGCTGTGAATGATAGTTTTGTATCTTTCTTAATCTCACTTTCTGTTGTCTCAGATAATAAAAATTGAGTTAAATCACCAAGTATGTTTTCTAATTCGTTTTTAGTACATAATGAGTAATCTTCATTATTTATATCTGACATTTTTTGCATTGTTAAAGACATAATAGGAGAAGGGAATTTTGCATCCAATGTCGCTTCAGTCTTTGGTAATGAGTAATTCCATTTGTTATCTTTTCCAAATCTATTGGTTGGAACAGTTTTTTCTGTTTGGAATTTAATATTAGTGTTAGAGTTATCTAATATTTTTAAATAAAAGTCATAAAATTTTTTAAGAGCTGATGACGTTTTAGATAAAATAACTTGGTCATCTACATACTTAAAAAAGGCAATATTCTTATTCTCTATTATATAATTATTGATTTTTCTATCTACTTCCAATACACCAATGTTTGATAAGAATCCTGAAACTGAAAGGCCTGTTGGTAGATTATTAAAAGTATTTTCTTGAGATATATTAAACTCAGTATTTGCTCCAAGATCGTCTCTATCCCAAGCGTCATCTACTTTAACTTTAAAGATGAGCATTTGTTCTATAAGTTTAACTAAATCATTCGCATCATTCCTATTTTCATATTTACTTCCTTGTAGATAAGTTTTAATATTTTCAAAAATTGCATCAATACTTATTGAAGGGAAAAATTTTTCATAATCTAACCCCATCCAATATAGTTCGTTTGCTTTTTTGTTTCCAAAAAAAGAAGGTTTGAAATACAAAGGTTTTGAATAAGTACTCTTTATTCTTTCATGAAGTTCAGGGTTGGCATATGATGGTAATTCATCTTTTATAAAGGCAGATGGGTTGGACATAGCAGCTATAGTCAAGTTTATATGCTTTTTATATAGTGGCCATGAAAGTCCCCAATTATTATAGGTTTTGTCTGATGTCTTAGGGTATCCAAAATTTTTTTCTTCAATTTCTCCTTTCGAATTTTCCTCATACCATGTGGGATTGAAAATCCTATTTCCATAGCTCCAAAATGGTATGTAACCATCAAGTTTAGGTCCAATGATATTTACAATAGCAATCCATATAAGTTGATCGTCAATACTAATTTCAAAATATTGCCTTATTCTTAATTTACCATCTTCAGTTTCATTTTTTGGAAAAGGAAGAGGGGTTATTGCTTTTGTATGATATTTATTTTCTGATATTTCACGCTTTATTCTTCTAATGTTTTTGTGAATATTAGATTCATATTGCTTTAACTCTATATAATCATAAAGTTCATTTTCTTGTTTGTAATATGCTTTTAATTTTTCAAATGCAATATAAAAATTCACATCTTCATAAAAAGAACTATCTAAAAAACCTTTAAATCTTTTTTTATACATATATTATGTCTTAGAGTTTATTATTTGTTCAGTCATATATAGTTTCACTAATTGTTTCTTTACTGATACGCAAATAAAACTGCCCTTTTCTTTTTTCTTTTTCATAAAATTTAGCACTTAACAAAATCGCTAACGCAGGAGAGTAACGATAGCCTTTAATATAGTTTCTAAGTATTTGAGTATTGATTTTATCCATACTGATGTAAGTAGAATAGAGGTCTTGAATCAAAATACTTTCTTCAGAGCCAGTACTTTCACGAGTATAATGAATTAAATCAATTTTTACAACAATGTCAATATAAACTGTCTTTCCTGAAACACTAGTTGCACGATTAATCAAGCTAAGCTTTTTTGTGAATTCTGTAAGTGTCATAGGTCTTTAGTTTGTAATGTTTTTAATGAGTATTGGTAATATACCGCGAAAATTTCGGTCAAGGTCTCTTTATTTTGGATAGGGTTATTATGTGTAAATCAATTTTCTTCATTATACAATTGAGAGTTTAATTATTATTTAGTCAAATTTAGAATATATGTTTGCTGCAAGAATTTTATCTTCAATTTTCCCTTTTTCATTAACTACTGAAACAAAGCCTAACTTACATTTGTTCTCACTTTTGTCATTAGACTTATAATGATATGTTCCAAATTTGGAATCCTTTTGATTTGTCTTAGGATAAAGAAGAATACTTTTTTCCGCTTGCCAACGCAAATTGTATGCGAAGATTTGTTTTAAATCATTGTCAGAAGGTTTCGTTGCTTCAATTACTTTCCACTTAGTATCAATAATAAAAGTATTTTCATTGTTGTCGTTAATTACTATATCTGGCTTGATTACTTTTGATTCCCAAAATTTCTTTTTATTTTGGTAGGATACAAAATAACCTGTCGGTTTATATTTATTTAATATTCTATAAATATATTCTTCCCAAAGTAAATTCATATCAAACAAAAGCGTAAGCATATTATCTTGACCTGAATTTAAGCTTGGAGAGTAATTTAAGATTAACATTTTGGCAATGTCTAATGCTTTTGAATAAGGAACTGTTTTTCTGTTTAATGTTAGTTTAGAAAAATGAGAGTTTGTAATTTCAACTTTATCAAAATCATTAAAACTAAGTTGCAATCTTTTAACTCTATTAATTAAAGTTGTAGGTGACAGCGATTCTAGAGCGAATAGCCCTTTAAGTAAAATTTGATGTAATAAATGGTTGTGATTATAAATTTGGTGCTCTATATAGAATCTCTCTTTGTGAATAACGTTTTTCTGAAGATGTTTTGAAAAAGCTAATCTACCTTTTAAAGCTAATTGATTACTCTCTATTCGGTTGTACTTTTTAATCAAACCATTTTTAACTAAATTCTCCAATTCTTTAACATACATTTCATAATAAACTTCTAAAATAGAATTATACCTTTTTTTTAGACTAGCTTCAGACACTTTATCAACTTTTACTTTCTTACAAACTCGCAACATATTCAAGAGAATTCCTTGCCAAATATCTTTATCTGTTTTTGATTTATTTTTTTCTCGATCTGCTTTGGGTAGAATTTCAATTGTAACGCCAGCAACTTGAATAACGCCTACATAATTGTTAAACTGAATACCTTTATAAATAGGTGTGAAGTATTTATTCTGGTGCTTTTCATTAAACATAACAAGTGTATCAAAGTGTTTTTTTTGAAAAGTACTTTCTGATGAATATTTTAATTTTTCATACTCAAAAACTTGTATAATATTGGGCTTACTCACTACTTATTCGTAAATTTTAATAAATGATTCTTTTTTCCAATTGCTTTCAGGGTTAATACTATAAATTAATCGTTCTTTTAACATTTCTGCATCTTCAAACTTGTCATTGAAATCGGCTACAAATGAAATTTTATTATCTTTTACCTGAACAAAATCACTACCTAGGATTAAGCCTATTTTTCCAAAGTCACCATAAAAGTATTCTTCTAATAAAGGAATGATTTTATCTTTAAAGGTACTTTTTAAATCACCAAAATCTTTTAGTTTTATAAAATAGGAATGTCCAACTTTATGATCCTTGTCTAGTAATAATTCAATCCTATCATTGATTGTTTGTAAAAGTTTTTCTAAATCTATTTCTTCAATAATTCCTTTATGTTTTGTGGTATCACCTTTTAATAATTTAGGGTCTGGAACTATTTCTTCAAAACTAAATCGTCTTCTTAATGCCGAATCCAAAGCTTCAACACTTCTATCAGCTGTATTCATTGTACCAATAATATATAGGTTACTAGGAACACTAAAAGGTTCTTTTGAATATGGTAAAATAACTTCAATTTCTTCATCTTTGCCTTTTCTTTTGTCTTCTTCTATTAACGTGATTAGTTCTCCAAAAATAGCCGATACATTCCCTCTGTTAATCTCATCAATGATTAAGACAACTGGCTTCTCTCCTTCATTAATGATCTCACCATTTTGTAACAAATATTTTGATTTTAAATAGTTAATAAGACTTTGTGCATACCCTTCCCAACCTTTAAAAATATCTCTGTTAGTATGAAATTGCATCAATTTGTTTTTAGTCAAAACACCTTGGTATTTTATGTTTTTTGAGGTATATAAACTTAAGTTTTGATTTGAGTTAACCGATACTCGAAACTCCTTTTCTCTTTTAGTTTTCAAAACCAAGTAATCATCTTCTAATTCAATAATATCATTAGTAAATTGATCGTATATTTTTTCAAAAGAATTTACATCCTTAATTTTAGCATTTTCACATACTCTTTTAAAAATGCCATCAACAACATCATAGGTAACTTCTCCTTTTTCAGTTATTGGTTTAATCCCTTCTACAAAGTCTTCATAAGACATACTCTGATGGAAAGTAGTAAACTGTATTTGTTTACTTTGTATTAACTCTTCATACCTATTTGTTATTTCGCGTCTTGTTCTTAAAGCAGTGCCATCTATAATGTTTATTGCAATTTCTTTTGTAGCGTATGTTTTCCCTGTCCCTGGAGGACCGAATAGAATTTGATTTAATGGAGTACTCATAATCGATTTTTTTGATGTTTCTAAAGTTTCATTATGATTATAGAAGTTAAATAATTTGGTATTACAATCGTCATAAAAATCGATTAATAGCAATTGAACTTTTTCAACGAATTCATCATTGATTTGTGAATCATTAGGAATTGGAACATAATTCTTAGATTTTATTTTTTTATATTTTCCGTTATCATATTTTCCTTTTATAGCGTGCTTCCAATTAACAAGAGTATGCTTATTATTTGATATTTCATTAATAAGGTTTATCAAATGTCCCTTGTTTTCTTTGTTCCCTTCTGGGTGTAATTCAATATATATTCCGTGAGTTTTAATCATAAACTCGTAATGAATTAGTCCTACATTAGGTTTTTCACCTTTTTCAAATATTGATATTTGACGATAATTATCTGAATCATTTTCAATCCATGAATGTCTAGCTAATGGGTGGTTTTGTTCTTGTAGTTTGTTCTGTAATTCGGACATTAGAGACGATAAAAATTCTTTTTTAATTTCACTAATTTCTCTTTTAGTTTCAGTTTTAACACCTTGCACCAATATTCTATAGATAATGTCTTGTACTATTAGTCTATCTGAATTGAAGTGAAAGCTATTTGGTGTGAAGTTTTGAGTTAATTCTTGTAATTTTGAATCTACAGTTACGAAATTTAAAAATGACTTAGCAAGTTTACTAAAATGAACATACTTCTGTCCAGTAGGCTTTGGGTCAACTTTTTTATATTCACAAAATACTTTGTAAATATTGTCCTTGTATAGATAGTATCCTTCTGGGTTTTTTAAGGTAAGTAAAAAAGACAATGTTCTTTCGTCTTGTTGATGTCTCAAATTGTCATTATTTAAGTGTTCTTTTAATTTAAGTAAAAACTCACTTGCTTTCTCTTTATACTTTTGATACCTTATTTCAAAAGAAACACTTTCATCATATATTATTGAAAATAATTCTTTTAAATCATTGGGGAAGTGTTTACCTAGTTTATCTAAGAAACCATAGGATATTTGATATATTAAGTTATTTTTTTTACCAAATGCTTTTTTAAACATTGCATAAAAGTCATTTGCGTCAATATTCCAATTTTTTTGAAAGTGAACTATTGCTTCCCATTTATAAATCTCCCCATTGTTTTTATCTACTTCAATTAGATCTATATATTTGTTTATTAGTTCTTGCATATTATTGATTCTCTCTTAATCTTTTAGCGATTCCACTAGTGCATTTTCTGAAAAGTTATTTAATACTATATGTGCTATTTTAATAATTTATTTGTGATATCCTTGAGTATGCTTTTCATGTCGTCCAAAATCGTTTTGTCTTTATCTGCTTCTTTTAGAACATAATTAGCAAAAGTTTGTTTCTTGTTCAATTTTACCTTTTTTAAATAGAGTTTTTCATTGGCATTTAAGCCCTTTCTTTCAAGGAATTCTGAAACATTTTCATCCATTTGATCCCAATCTTTAGGTGGAGTAATAAAGATTGGAGACCTATTTTCTAACCATCCTTGATTATCTGCGAATTCAAGAATTTTCAATGGTAAGAAAGTTTCTATTTCTAGTTCTATATGTAAGGATTTACTATAGAATTTTTTTGTTTGTTCAGAATGCTTAGGAGGTAAAGAATATATTTTAGAATGTCTTTTTTGATTAGGTGTATTTAGTTTGTTAATTGCATCATGTTTACTTTTAATTCCAGCGGTATCATTATCAAAAACACCAATACTCATTAAATTTTCCTTGAGTTCTGTTTTAGGCAGTGTATGTCCCCATATTATTAATTGCTGGGCGACCCAGTTCGCTCCTGCATTATTTTGAGATTTTAGGACATAATCTCCTTTCATTTCTTGATTTAGTTCTATTACTTTATTAAAATAAGATAGGTCTGTTAAACCTTCTAAAAACACTGTAGGTTTACTTAGTTCTTTTATTTGTCGAACCATTGAATCGCTTGATACTGTATCTATATGTTTAATTATTTTCTTTAGAGAAATACTCCAATCTGTTTTTGAAGGTGAATAAATAAGTTGTTTCCAAATATCAGAAAAATAAACATTATCGTCAAATTGTGTTAAGCCAATAATGAAGTTTGGTATTTTTATTGTTTTTGATTTTCTTTCTATTTCTTTAACTAATAACTCTCCTCCATTTTTTATAACTTCAGTTGTTCCCTTGATTACAGGGATCTGTTGGTCAACTATTAATAAATCAACTTTGTGTATCTTTAGAAAATCCATAGCTCCTTTTGTGTCTTCTACAGAATCAATCTTAGTGCTAATCCCCTTAATTATTAGCGATTTTGAAACATCATCAAATTTGTCAATACTATCATCTACTACTAAAACTCTAATCATGTTTTAAAAAATTAATTAGTTCTTCTTTCCATTTTGTTTCTCTTGAAGTGTATTGTACAGTTCCTTTGTAGAAATTTGAAAATTCACCACTTAAGTGAGAATCTAGTTGCTTTAAATCAATAAATGATTCTCCCATTCCAAACTCATGAAACATTGTAATAACAACAGTTGGTGTTTCTTTCTTTTTTCTTTTCATTTCTCGCATAATGGTTACTCCACCAAATCTTTCAAAGCCTTCATTACTATTTGTGTCCTTCACGTCCCATGTAGGTAGACTCATATCAAGTAATAAAAAGTCATAGTTTTCTTTTATAATCTCTCTTAGTCCAGCTCTAAATGAGCTACGTATAGTTATTTCAGATCCTTTTATTTGCTCTTTTACATAAGTTGACACATCATCAGCTTTTATTTGATTATCTTCTATGAACAGAATTTTTTTACCCATTGATTTTGAATTTATGTGTGATGTTAATTTTAAAAATAATTTCTAAATAATTACTATTTATGATAAAATCAAATTGATTATTAACTGATTTAATATCATAGAAAAGTATACGTTTTATTTTTTCAAAACCCGTTCCTCCTTCTTTGTTAATTGATTTATGATTAACCTCGTTGTTCCAATTATTCTTTATGAGTGTAAATTTATTTTTCAGTTCTTTTTCATTAACTAAAGATTTATGAAAGTTGTTTTTAACACTAAAGGTTAGAGTGTCATTTTCATAATCTGCGCTCATGTCAACTTTTAATTGATCAGAATTTAATTTACAATGAATTCTTATGTTATCAATTAAATTAAAAATTATAAATACATAATGTTTGTAGTCATAAATAAAAATTTTTTCAGATGCCTTTATTTTAGGGGTTATCGGGAAATTCGGGTGCTTAATATTATGAGATTCAAAACTTGTTTGAATTATTGTATTAATGTCCATACTTTTATCTATTTTACTGTCAGAGACAGTAAACCAGCCCGTGATATTGTTTATTTGGTTTTGAATATCAACTTTAGCATCTGTGATGTTCTGTGGTAATTCAAATGTAGATTGTTTATTTAAGATACTTAATAAGGCAGTTTTTAACGTTTCTAAATCATTATCTAAACCTTCCTTAAAATGACCATTAAAATAGATTCGAATATCTTTTAGAATGAGATCAGTCCTGGCTTTTAACTCCGTGAAAATATAATCTTTAAACTCTTCATATTGATCAATTCTATGATTACTATCTTTATAAAGAAATTTTAAATAACTATCTGTTAAATAATAGTCGAAAAATGAATATTTGTTAGTTTGGTAGTTTTCAGATATTACTTGAATTTGATTTTTCACCAAGAACTGTATCTTATTATCGATTTTTTGAGAAAATTCTTTTAAAATTCTTTGAATATTATCAATTTCATTTTTTGTACATGTGTTTTTTAAAAGAGTTCCCCAATAAGTAATGTCTTCATATCTATCTTGTTCATCTTTTTTTGAAATGAGATGATATTTGTCAAACACACTTCTTAATTGGTTCTCTAATTCACCATGTCTTATTCTTGTACTTAAATCTCCATCAAGTCCATTCTTTTTGTTAAAAAGGAAAGAATCAACCATTTCATTAACTAATATTTTAAAGGAATAAAATGACGGGTCTAATGATTCCGTTTTTTCGTCAAATGTTGATTCAAATAAATCTGCCAATAATTTTTTAGAATCATACACTAAGGAATCATTTGTTATAGCAAAATCAGATATTAACCTATATCTTTTATAATTATTGTCAAAATTATTATCTGTTGATGAATTAAGCATATCATTACTTAATCTAATTCTTCCCGAATTTACTTCAGACAATACTGTTTGTATTTTTTCTTTTTGAGCAATAGAACTTAATTCATCAATGAAACGATCAAAATTATTTTTTTCTGTCTGCAATAATATTTTTAATATTTTTTTCCTTTCATTAATTACATCCTCTTTTGAATCAAATAAGTTGTAAAATTTTTCAAGAACTTCTATTTTACATCCTTGATCTAGTATTAATGTTAGTTTTTCATTTTTTTCTGAGTAATTCTCAATGTTAAGCTGCGATGGATACTCAATGTTAATGCTTTCAAGCCACATTTCAATTCCAACAAATTGATAATAGTAATCTAAGTTTTCTAAGACAAAGAAAACAGCAGAATTAAGTGACCCAGACATATTATAATCAGCATCAATAATATTATTGATAACTGATTCAGTATTAATTCTAGAAAGTAAATTTTCATTTCTAAAATAGGTGTTTACGTACAAATCTATTGCTTCATCATTCAGTTCTTTACGTACCAGCGATTCATAGAAAATGAATGTTATTTCTTCTAAATAAATATTTTCTTGAAAATGGTTTAAATCAATTTCTTTTCCTAACCTAATACATTCCTCAAATTCACCGTTGTTATAATTCTTGCGCATAGAATACAAAATGATTTTAAATGCACTAATCCTGCTCTTATCTGGAATTGTTCCATTCCCCATTATATAATCAAGACATTTATAAGTTATTGAGTTTTTAATATCATTAGATGGTACTGCTTTTTTAGAAATGTTAGGTAGTAATGGGTTTGCGAAGTTGGAGTTGATGCTGAAAATCACTTTAAGTTGTGATGTGTCAATTCGGAACTCTTGTGGGAATTTTATAATTGATAGAAGTTGTTTTGAAAATTTAAAATTTGGTATTGAATTAATAGTTTTAAGTACTGAATTACTGACCTCAATAACGTTCCCATTTAGGGAGTATATTGAGTAAATATCTTCTAATATTTTATCTAGATAGTCAGATATGTTCGTTTTAATAAATTTTGATTTAGTTTCAACTAATGATTTAATATAAATATCCCATAATTCTATGTGATTGGGGTTTTCTAATAAAATAATAGGAATTTTCTCTATACACAAACTGTAATTTCCAAAACTAAATTCATCCAATAAATCATATATTTCAAGTACGCCTTTTTTTTCTACGATATTTATCCCTATAAATTCGCACAATCTCTCAATTCTTGAATCTCTTATTTTCTCATTTAATTTGGAAATTATTTTTGTAACTAATTCTGAGTTCTCTTTATCATTAATTAATTCAGTAAGGGTATTAATTACTGAAAAGTATCTGTCAAGCAATGAAGATGAACTATCTGCAAAAAGAAAGAAAGAAAAATGCTTGTATTTTGGTGCTAAATGAAATGCTAATCTAAAATTTAGAAGTTCAAAATCATACTCAGTTGTTTTTCTAATTTCATTATAAAGGGACCTGTGGTAGTCTTTGCTTGAATAACCTTGCTCTGATTTTTTACTAAATATTTGATTTAGAAAAAGAGAGTATCTATTAGTTATTTTTTCGTTTAATGAATTTTTTCGTTTCCAGTTACCTTCTGTACCTTCATTTAATTCTAATAAGTAATATTCAATTTCTAAAGCCCAATATGAATATCCAAATTCTACATTAATTTCATTAATTATTATTATTGCTTTGTCAATATTACCTAGTAAAATATTTTTTTCAAGTTTTTTTTCAAGTCCAACAAATTTATTAATTAATTCAAAGTGTTCTTTTAATGACTCAAGAATCCATGCGAATTCTCCACCCAAATTTTTAGAATAAAAAAATTGACTTTGATTTCTAATATCCTCATAAGATTTTGGTTTATAATTCCCATTAACATACCTTTTTGTTAAAGGATGTTTGTAAGCCTTTTTTATATTTTGAACAAAACTGGAATATCCATTATTTTTTAAAGAACATATGAACTTATACTTATTTATTTTTGGATTATATAATTCTGAAAACCCAGAAGGATTGTATTTTTTCTTTCTACTCATTCTACAACCCTTTTAAAACTTCAATAACACTATGGGCAGTATAAGTATTCTCAACTTTTAGAGTTTGAAAAACCATAAAATATTTATAATTATCTCCTGCTAATTTCTCCCATGTTTTACCTAAAATATTCTTACTTCTACTATCCTCATTTCCTCTGTCATCTCCTTTTGTTTCTAGAAGAATGATATTACCTTTTTTAGTGTAAATTATAAAGTCAGGGTAGTGTTTACTACTGAATCCATTTAGATGAAAACCTTTTCCTCTTTCTAAATTTCTATGCCAGAAGTCTACATTTTCTAATGCGGCAACATCCATAATCATAGTCTGTTCGTATCTGTTCATATCCGCTTCTTTTTCATAAAGCGATTTATTGATAGTTGTACTTGTTTCAATCAGAGTTATTGTTTTCTTAAATTCAAAGCTTTCTTTAACAAATATCTGATTACTATCTATTAATATTTTGAATCTATTTTTAGCATATTCAGAAGTTAAACTCTTAATTTTATCTTTTATTTTTTTTACATAAATGAAGTCATTATCTACAATGTCTCTGATTTGGTCATTAGATAGGTCCTCAAAAATTCGAGAAACATATTTTTTAAGTTCTTGTTGAGAAATTGGAGTCATATCTCCTAATTTTGAAACAACAATGCTACTTACATGATTTACTTGAGTTTCTTTTGGTGTAGATAATATTGTATCTACTAATAATGCTTTAGCTCTTTTCGATACCTTACCTGCCGTAGCCGTTCCTTTTGCTTTATTAAAATCTACAGCATAAATATCTTTTGAAAGTTCATCAAAGGTAACTTCTGTACTATGGCTTGATAGTTTAAATCCATCAAGTAGGCTTTCTTTGTTTAAAAATTGATCTTCACTTTTTAATTCTTCAAAAATGATAGCATCATTTAGTTCTTCATCATCAACTTTAATAAAGAATTGAGGTAGCTTTATTAGTTTTGCTTTATCGTAGAATTGAGAATCAATTTTATATACTTTAGGCGGAGTTTTCATAATGTTAGTAAAAATGGAGGTTGTGTCGTCAATTTCAATTGCATTTACTTTTTCTTCAAATGCAGCACCTTCAACCTTAGCTTTTTCAGTTAAGTCCGAAATTAAAGGGTTTTGATATGAAATTGAATCTAAAGTAACCTCTTCATTTGGATCAAAATTAACTGATTCAATATTAAAATCATCATCTGATTTAGGCTCACTATTATCTTCAATAGGTGTGTCAAATAAGTCTGTAGTTAATATTTCATTTGGTGTCAATTCTTCTTCTCGTAATTCTTCTGCATAATAATCATCTTTACTAAATCCAGACTCTTGTAATCCTTTAACTATACTATCTAGTGTCTCATTAAATTTTGATGAAGCGGTTAGAACAAAGGACATATTTAATAATGCGTTTTTATGTTTAACAACATACGGTTGCCTTAGCACACGACCTAGAATTTGTTCAACTTCAACCGCAGAAGATTTATCTGCAAGAGAAGCAAGAATATATGCATTTGGACAATCCCAACCTTCTTTTAAAGCGTTTACTGTAATGATGTATCTAACGGGACAATCTTTTGACATTAAATCCAATCCTTTTAATTCATCAATTCCACTTGTTTTAATTTTAATTTGTTCTTCTGGAATTTTAAGTTTTACTAACTGTTCTTTTATTTTTTGAAAAGTAGTATTATTCTTTCCTTTTATATTTGATTGAGCTTGAAAAAGAATAATTGGACGAATATATTTACCTGTTTCTTTTTCTTCCTCTTGTGCCGTTAATTCTAATTGTCTTTGTAGATGTAATGCACTTGTAATAACCTCTTCTTTTTTATGATGATTGTAAACTACTACAGGTAGTTTAACCATATTTTCTTTTTTTAATGCTAAGGCATTAACAAAGCTGATAATATTACTATTCTCTTTTGGTGTAGCGGTTAAATCCAATACTAAAGACGGGTTTAAGTTGTTTAGCATTTCAACACTTAAGTCACTTTCTGCATTGTGACTTTCATCAACAATAACAATAGGGTTAAGACTTCTAATTACATTTATTAATGCAGTTTCGTCTGTGTCAGGTAAAACTAAGTCAGGATCTACAATTGTATTTCTAAAAGATTCTAATGCTCCATTTTCTTGAAAAACCTTACGGTCATCCTTTTTTCGTGAATTAATACGTAAACTACTAAAGTTAAAAACAAAAATATTTAATTGTTCCGTCACAGAAGTTGGATTAAAGTTAGCTCCTTGCAGTAATTGGTCTTTTTCATATACTTCAACTCTATTACCAAATAAACTATTCAGCTTTTCTCTATATGGGTGGCTAGGGTTAGACAAACTGCTAACTGTTTGTTGTAATAAGTTCGACCAAGGCACAAGCCAAACTACTGTTTTTGTATGACCTTGATTAAAATGTTTGTTAATTGTATGTATTGCATTACAAGCTACAAAAGTTTTACCACCAGCAGTAGGTACTTTAATTGCAATATGTACCGCACCAGGAATATTGTTTTTATATGGTGTCATTCCAAAATGAGATCCATCAGGGTTTAACCTGTAGGGACCTATTTTATCCTCCCAATATTTATTAAATGCTTCTGACGGCTCTTTAAAATCTTGTGTATAAGACAGAAAATTTTCTAAGTCTTTTATTACAGTATGTTGATATGGTTTTAATTCCATTTGTAGTCAATTTAAAATCGGGTTATATCTCTAGGTATTTTTTTAAATACAATATTGTATTTATCCATTATCTCTTTATTCAATAAGCAGTTATCTGCATATATTATATATTGTTGAGCTTTAGTTTTTAATTTTCGTAAAAAACTTTCATCTAATGTTGTAATTACATCTTTATTGTAGAAAAAGTAATAAGCAGAACTATTTTTTTCTCCTAATAGGTATTCTTCTGTTTGTTTAGCAAAAGCAGACTTAGTTTCAGAATACCAAACATATTCTTCTATTTTATCTGAGCTAACTTCTTCATTTAAAAAACCATTTTCTAAAAAAAGAGATTGACCTAATTCATAAAAACTAAAGTCTCCGCCAGTACCTTCAACTGTTTTGTCTCCCTCTCCATATCCTGTTATGACATGTTTTATTCTTTCAGCAGTAACTTGATTTGCATATTCTTCCATTTCGATACAGATAAACCTTCTACTTCCTCCATCTTCTTTGTTAAGGTTTAGTGTTGCATGAGCAGTAGTACAAGTACCAGCATAAGAATCAAGAATAATATCATTTTTTGAAGTCGCCATTCGGATAATCCTCTCAATTAGACGAACAGGTTTTGGTGTGTCAAAGGCATTTTTTTTACCCAAAATTGAATGAATTTCTTTTTTAGCTTCATCTGTATGACCAACTTCATCATAGGGCCACCAAGTCCATGGTGCTACACCTTCTACTTCTGATAAATACCTTATCATATTTGGCTGTGAGTTATTGTTCTTGCCAAAATAAATTCGTCCTTCATCAAGTAAACGATTATATGTTTCTTTTGAAACAGCCCAACACCTCCCCTCAGAAGGGGTGTGAATTTTCCCTCCAGGTGATTTTATTTCGTAAAATTGGCTTGATGTTGCGTGTCCTGCTTGTGCAGTTAAGGGAATTGAACGCCATCTTCCTTTTGGATCATTATTGAGATTTCTATAAACTTTCTCTTGGGCTTTAGTTGGTGGTAATAATTTTCTATATTTTTTAAAAGCTTTTGGGTTTTTAGAATAGACTAAAATGTATTCATGAACATCTCCTATTGCTTCTCTATTTTCTCTTGAATATCTTTTTTGCCAAACATTTGTGGCAATATGTTTATTTTTTCCGAAAATTTCATCACAAATTAATTTCAAATTAGCAAATTCATTGTCATCTATTGAAATAAATATAACACCATCATCATGTAATAGTTTGTTTAATAACTTTAGACGTGGATACATCATACATAACCATTTGTCATGTCTGCTTAAGTCTTCTCCTTCTTTACCTACAACTGTATTAATCCATTTTTTTAATTTAATATCATTGACGTTATCATTATAAACCCAATTTTCTTCCCCTGTATTATAAGGTGGATCTATATAGATACATTTTACCTTTCCTTCATATTCTGGTATTAAACTCTTTAGAGCCTCTAAATTATCTCCATGTATAATTTTATTTTCACTTATTCCAGAATCAGACTCTAAACCATTATCAAAAGTATATTGTTTTTCTAATATTTTATAAGGAACATCTTGATGGTGGTTTATTACCTTTTCTTTTCCTATCCAATTAAGTGTTGGCATATTATTTATTTTATTAAAGCTTATGTTTTTATGTTTAACTCTATTTCATCCTTCATAGGAACCATAATTTGAGTTAAGGTTTAGTTATACTAAATTTACTATAAGTTATTGATGTATTATGTAATTCATAGGGCTAGTTTAATTAAGGGCTTAATATAGTAATTTGTGACTAATTAATATCAACTTAAATGAGGTATTTTGTGTTGTTATGACTTTTATCATTTACAATATTAAACTCCCAAAACGTAATCTATTTACGTTTTGGAAGATTTCCGTAATTGAATTACCATAATTTGTTTAACTCTCATTGCACCCTAGAATTTCAATTACTTTTTTAGTAAACTCTTCCCTTGGGTGTGGAATCTTAATTTTTTGGCATGCTGATTCAATTGCTTTCTTTATTTCATTTACAGAGTAGAATGGATATACTGATTGAATTTGTGTTACTAAAGATTTAACTTCCCAGTTTTTTGCACAAGAAAATATATCTTTATTCAGTGGATTCCAATTATCATTTATTATGTTATTTGACATTCAAACTTTTTTTAAAACACAATATACGAATTAACGAAAAAGGAACTTAATTCTGATGTGAAATAGGGTTTATAAACCCTATGCTTTGGGTTGAATACTCTTGTTTTGTAAGAAAATATTTATTTTTTATAAATTGTTTACCTATAACCACATGAGGTTACGTAAACATACGTGAGGTGTTGTGAAGTTTAGTGAGGTTGTGCTAAAAAACAAGGCATAAAAAAACTCGCTAATAAGCGAGTTTAAAATATGGAATTAGAGAATAATTAATTCTCTTTATTATTTAAGTTTCTATGATACTCAATTAACATTTCAAATGTAATGGTATCAATATAAAGTGTGTTTTCTTTTTGTTCACCTTGAATTAAATGGCTTTCATAAAATAGTTCAATATCAGAGATAGTCCAACCCATTTCAGTTTTAATGAAGGGATAAATTATAAAAACACTATTGATAGTGATCAGTTTCATTTCTGTTGATTCTAAAGTATAGTGTAAATGTAGGTAAATATCTTTTGTTTTGAAGTCTTTTCTATTTAAAAAGTTGGTTTTAATCATATAGTTACGTTTGATATTTAGATAGTTAAAAGTTCGGAAAGTCATCTTCATCAAAAAAGTTTCTTTTTTTATTAACGTAAGTGGTATATTTCATTAAATCCACAAAACTTTCTTCTAAAATCATAGATTTTTTCTCTTTACCACTAGTATATCCAACAAATAAACCACAACGATACATCATACCAATTTTCACAGCAGTCCACCCAATTTTAGAGACTTGAGGGTATAGCTCAACAAGTTCAGAAGGTGAATAATGTAATAGGTTAGACATAGAATTAAATAATGAGATGTAATTATAACGTCAAAAATCCAAAAAGTATACACATTTCACATGTAAAGGGTTCATTTTTAACATTTTTTGTCCAGAAAGTATAGTTTTTTGAAGTTTTTCATCAAAAAGCGGGTAGGTTCCCCCCATACCCCCCGTACTAGGGTGTCGTCCCCTTATTCTCATGTCCAGATATTTGTATCAAACAAACAGATATGGAAGAGTTAAGAGGCGGCATATTAATCACACCAAAGGAAATTCAATCTTTGACTGGGCTGACCTTAAATGCTTCACAAAAGGAACACAAATCAGTTCGAGACGCACTCGGTAAGAAAAAATCAAAACGATTAACAGTAAAGGAGTACTGTGAATATTTTGAATTAAACTGGAATGAAGTTGTGAGTTACTTAAATCCATATCGCTAAAAATATATGTTATGCGATTAAATAAAAAAGACATCAATGTATTCATTGAATTATGGTTAGAATCAGATCCAATATTATGGGCGAATTTTAGTGATACCCAAAGAGAAATTCTAAATCTAAGAATTATAAAAGAGCGCTCATTTAATGAAATAGCAGAGAAATTTAAAGTAGATGAATTCCTAGTGCGGTTAATTTTTGAATCTGTTCTAATTAAAGTAGAAAAAACATTTGATAAGTATTTGGCAGCGGTACTTCATCAAATCAATGATAGCATAGAAAGACCTAATACTAAAGTAATAGCAGCTGATTTTAATCAAATATTTCTAAACTGAAAATGGATAAAATGGCTCATTATGGTGGATTGTTTCAAAACGTGTTAAAAGGTTTCAAATAGCTGCTAACAGTGGCTGTTTGTAAAATGAAACTGATAAAACCTCCTCAACTTTGTAGAAACAAAAACAAGATATATTATGGAAGCATTACTCATTATCAATTCAATTTTAGTAGCCATCAGTTTGTACTTCATTAAAGATTTCCATTCGGAATTTAAGAATGTATCAAAGAAGGTTGAAAAACTAAATCACAAAATAACACTCATTACAATGAAACTGAATGAGCAAGTAAGTACACTAAAAAAAAAGTTAAAAAAACTGCATAATTAGAAAATTAAATATGAACGCAATAAAATACATAGCAATAGGCATAGGAACTTTTTTTGGAGGTAGATATTTATTATCTCTCAATAGAGCTAAAGATAAAATAGTAACTAGTGTAACTGCAAAGAAAGATAATATAAGTGCTCAAGG
>Ga0209395_1002822_pt1 | contig 22207 bp, 23 predicted proteins | sample GOMGulsemesocosm_3_FD_184635 | JGI IMG/M metagenome (GOLD analysis project Ga0209395, IMG submission 184635) | Methane-oxidizing microbial communities from mesocosms in the Gulf of Mexico - GOM9D Gulf of Mexico (SPAdes) (version 2) | ecosystem: Environmental > Aquatic > Marine > Cold seeps... | reverse complement strand
TATCCAGCATTATTAGCCGTCGACTTTATGGTTTGCTCTAAATCAAGTTGGTCTTGCGCGCCTGCTCTCGCAAACTTCCTGAGTCGCCTTAAGGCCACCTGCATATTACGGCTGCCTAGCAATTCATTATCACTGAGGTTTGAAAACTGACGCTTATCCCATACTTTGGCCGCACGATTATGCCGACTTCCCGCCTGACCAACACGCACACCTTGTGGATTATAGCCGTATGCACCAAACGGTGATGTGCCGCCAGTGCCAACCCATTTATTGCCCCCTTGATGGCGTTTTTCTTGCTCTTTGAGACGTTGTTGCAGGGTATCGAGTAACTCATCTAGTGAGCCTAAAGCTTTAAGCTGCTCTTTTTCCTCATCGGTCAGAAATTTCTCTATTTCTTTTCTCAGCCAATCATCAGGCAGCTCTTTATCAAATAAATCAATGGTGCTGATGCCTTGAAAATAATCGGCAAAGGCACGATCAAACTTATCGTATTGACTCTCATCTTTGATCATCACAATACGGGCAAGCTGATAAAACTTGTCGATATCGCCAAACACGACTTGCTTTTCGAGCGCACCAATGAGGTCAAGTAACTCTCGAACGCTCACTTTCAATTCGTATTTACGCAGGGTAAAGAAAAAATCTACCAGCATTATTGTTGCCTACGTGCCAAAAACGCTATTTTCTCAAATAAAGTCATATCTTGTTCATTTTTAAGTAACGCGCCATAAAGCGGCATAATTGAATCATCGTGTTGTTTATCACGTAACACTTCTGGTGCTATATCTTGGGCTAACAGCAATTTAAGCCAATCAAGTAATTCTGACGTCGAAGGTTTCTTCTTAATACCGCCCACCTGACGCATTTCAAAGAATCGAGTTAGAGCCTGCTCTAACAGCTTTGGTTTTATGTTAGGAAAGTGAACATTGACAATGTCTTGCATTTGTTTGGCATCTGGAAATTGAATGTAATGGAAAAAACAGCGACGTAAAAAAGCGTCAGGTAATTCTTTTTCATTATTTGAGGTAATAATGACAATTGGACGAATTTTTGCTTTGACTAACTCTTGCGTCTCATAAACATAAAACTCCATTTTATCGAGTTCTTGCAGTAAATCGTTAGGAAACTCGATGTCAGCTTTGTCTATTTCATCAATGAGCAATATAGGACGAACTTCACTATCAAAAGCCTGCCACATTTTCCCTTTAACAATGTAATTACTAATATCTTTGACTTTATCGTCACCCATTTGAGAGTCACGTAAACGCGACACGGCATCATATTCATACAAACCTTGCTGCGCTTTAGTCGTTGATTTGATGTGCCATTGCAATAAAGGAGCCCCCATTGATTTTGCTAACTCAAGTGCCAACATGGTTTTACCCGTGCCGGGCTCACCTTTTATTAATAGCGGTTTTTCGAGGATGATTGCAGCTTGAACGGCTAAGCGAAGCTCATCGCTCACCACATAATTTTCAGTACTTTTGAATGACATAACAACTTCTTTAGGAAGATTAAACAGATGTTTAAACAGTACCATAAATTGACGTCAGCGACTGTTACGTAATGATATAAGAACTTAGGTTTTTATTACATATCGTTATAACAAAATATCATTTCACTTATTTCTCAGATACTATAGGCTAAGAATTACAGACAAATTTAATCATAATTTATGGCAGATATTGTTGCCGTAAAAAACATTGAGGAATACTCATGGCTAATATCGCCCAAGACAATTCATTAACCGTTGGTAACACGCCATTGGTTCGCTTAAATAAAGTATCTAACGGTAACGTTATTGCTAAAGTAGAAAGCCGTAACCCAAGTTTTAGCGTTAAATGTCGCATTGGTGCCAACATGATTTGGGCATCTGAAAAAAGCGGTGAACTCACTAAAGATAAAGAGCTCGTTGAAGCGACTAGTGGCAATACTGGCATCGCATTAGCATTCGTTGCTGCATCACGTGGTTACAAACTATCACTAACGATGCCAGATACTATGAGCTTAGAACGTCGTAAATTGCTAAAAGCATTAGGCGCTAATCTAGTACTAACCCCTGGTGCTAAAGGCATGGGCGGCGCTATCGCAAAAGCACAAGAAATGAAGGATGCTTCACCTGAAACCGTTGTTTTATTAAAGCAATTTGAAAACCCAGCGAATCCAGAAATTCATGTTAAAACGACAGGTCCTGAGATTTGGAATGATACTGACGGTGAAGTTGATGTATTTGTTGCTGGTGTTGGTACTGGCGGTACTATTTCAGGTGTTAGCCATTACATTAAAAATATTGCTGGTAAAGCGATCACAACGGTTGCTGTAGAACCAACAAATTCACCTGTTATTACCCAAGCTAAAGCCGGTGAAGAATTAACACCTGGCCCTCATAAAATTCAAGGTATTGGTGCTGGCTTTATTCCAGGTAACTTAGACTTAGACCTTGTTGATTTAGTTGAGCAAGTTGATAACGATGAAGCCATTGAAATGGCGCAGCGTTTAATGGATGAAGAAGGTATCTTAGCCGGCATCTCATCTGGCGCAGCTGTCGTTGCTGCAAATCGCATTGCGGCTAAACCAGAATTTTCGGGTAAAAATATCGTTGTTATCTTGCCAAGTTCTGGTGAACGTTATTTATCAACCGCATTATTTGCTGATGTATTTAGTGACCAAGAAAATGTTCAATAATAGCTAGGCTATTATTGCTTTTAAAAGGGGAACTTAGGTTCCCCTTTTTTGTTGCTAAATAACAAGGTAGACTGAAATGCATATAAAGGTGTACTGATATTATTCTTGGAGCGATTATTGATGCCAAAGCAAACCCTAGCCGTCTTAACTCAATTGTTTACTATTCACAGTTTCACGCCTGATACTCGTCCACATGCCAGCATATTTGATCAAGATATTTACTTTATGAGTAAAACTGATGAGGAATTGTCAGTTGTCGTGCCGTCAGAGCTTGTACTCGATAGTTTAGATAAAGAAACAGATTGGCGCTGTTTAGAAGTTATGGGGCCCTTAAATTTCTCACTCACGGGTATTTTGTCGGGTATTGCCGGTGCTCTGGCCAGCGAAGATATTAGTATATTTGCTATATCTACATTCGACACCGATTACATATTAGTCAAACAAGATTCGTTATCTAACGCGATAAACGTGTTAGAAAAAAGCGACTACAAAATTAACCAGCTCGTTGAGCAACAATAATAAAATCATCAATGACTACTCAGCAGACAACAACAGAAAAAAAGCTCGTAAAATTAGACTTGCTCGCCCCTATAAGTGGTGAATCATTCCCCTTATCCCAACACCATGAACCATCTATTAGCCATGGTTTAAAAGGCCAAGGCGTAATGATAAAACCTCTTGGCAGCCGTATTGTCGCACCCTGTGATGGTGTCATCACTCAAAGAGCGGCAACCAGCCATCAGCTAGTGATGCAAATATCCCATGGCGCATTAGTTGAAATCACCTGTGGTCATATTGCAATGCAAACCATGGGCGTTGGTTTCGTCTCGAAAGTTCAAGTAGGCCAGCGGGTAAAAACTGGCGACACCTTAGTGGAACTTGATTTGCTCAGTATTAAAAAACAAATTACCCATCTAGATATTGCCATTCTCATGTCCAATGGCATATTAACAACGCGCCCTCAATATGGTTCAATACGCAGCGGTGAAGACCTCATTTTAACTGGCGTTGTAAAGCAGAAATAAAACATATTTAATCAACTTATAAATAAAGCAGGAACATCATGACTACCACAATCTACGGCATTAAAAACTGCGACACCATCAAAAAAGCACTAAAATGGTTAGACGCAAATAACGTTGCCTATACCTTTCATGATTACCGCGTCAATGGCTTAGATACCCAGCTGTTAGAACAACTATGCAGCATTAGCGATCCCCAATTGATGTTAAACAAACGCAGCACCAGCTTTCGCGCTTTAACAGACGATCAAAAAAACAATCTAGACAATGACGCACTTAAAGCGTTATTTTTAGAAACACCGACTTTAATTAAGCGCCCGTTATTGATAAAAGAAAGTGAGTCATTACTTGGCTTTAAAGACGCCCAATATCAAGCCTTTTTTCAGTAGAGAGCCACATGACTAATACCATTAACGATCAAGAACTCTTTGACTTGAGCTGCGATCTTTTATCCCGTCCATCAATCACACCACTCGATGAAGGTTGCCAAGAACTCATGGCCGGTTATTTAAAACCATTAGGGTTTAATATCGAATCTATGGATTTTGAAGACACTCAAAACATGTGGGCTAGAAAAGGGACAAACGGTCCTTTGTTCTGCTTTGCAGGTCACACAGATGTCGTGCCAGTTGGCGATTTATCATCGTGGATAAACCCACCATTTGAACCCAAACTAATCGACGGCATGTTGCATGGGCGCGGCGCAGCCGACATGAAAGGCAGCTTGGCAGCGATGGTCATTGCGACAAAACGCTTTGTTAATGAGCACCCAAATCACAAAGGCTCTATTGCCTTCTTGATTACCAGCGATGAAGAAGGTCCATTTATCAATGGCACCACGCGCGTTATTGATACCTTAGAAGCTCGAAACGAAAAAATACAATATTGCATAGTTGGCGAACCTAGCAGCACCACCAAACTTGGCGATATCGTTAAAAATGGTCGCCGTGGATCACTCACCGGTGACTTAATTATCAAAGGGAAACAAGGTCATGTTGCCTACCCTCACCTTGCTGACAACCCTATTCATAAAGCCCTACTTGCGTTAGATGAATTGGCTAAAACAACGTGGGATCATGGTAATGATTCATTTCCGCCCACCAGCTTTCAACTATCTAACATCAATGGCGGCACAGGTGCAGGTAATGTCATTCCAGGCAGCTTAAAAATACAATTTAATTTACGTTTTTCAACAGAGCTAACTTTTGATTTAATCAAGGCCCGTGTCATCACTATTTTAGATGCCCATCAGCTCACTTATACTATTGATTGGACTTATAACGGCTTACCGTTTTTAACCGACAGCGGTAATTTACTCGACGCGGTGTGCGAATCTATTAAAGAAATCACCGGTTATGAAACCGATCCACAAACGAGTGGCGGCACTTCTGACGGCCGATTTATTGCGCCAACAGGCGCCCAATTGGTTGAGTTAGGCCCTGTTAATGCCACCATCCATCAAGTGAATGAATGTGTAAAATTTTCAGATCTTGAATTATTGACTGATGTTTATCAGCGATTGCTTGAAAAGCTATTATTGGATTAACAATTACTACATTAAGGAAGATAACATGACACCAACGCAACAATTGATTGTAGGGCTCAATCAGGCACCGTTATTTGAAGTTGCCGTGAATCAAAACATTCATCATGCGATTACCGATGACTGGCATGCGTTGGTGTTAGGTGCCCACAATGATGGCATAGACTTAACCATTGCCAGTGCTTTTCGATCGTTTGATCGTCAGCAACTCATTTGGAATCACAAAGCTAATGGACTGCGCCCTGTAAAAGACTTTGACAACAACCTTGTTGATCCTAAATTGGTTTCACAAGAGCAGCTTCTCAGCTTTATATTGCATTGGTCAGCACTACCCGGTGCTAGTCGTCATCATTGGGGGACAGACATGGATATCTACGCCCCGTCGATGCTAACCGATAAACTTCAGTTAGAGCCGTGGGAATATCAAGCTGGCGGACCTATGGAAAAATTAGGGATTTGGCTTGATGATAACCTAACAAACTATGGCTTTTATCGCCCTTATCATCAATTTAATGGGGGCGTTGCCATTGAACCATGGCATATTAGTCATGTAGAGCAATCACAAATATTATTTGAACAGCTCAATATAGAATTATTAGAGCAAGTGATTACTCAGCACGACATTGGCTTAAAAGAACTGGTATTAGATAAACTTGACCACATTTACAATCAATATGTCATCAACGTAGAGCGCCCATAATTATGCTTTGGATTATTCTCATTATCGCCGTAGTATTAGGCATCGTACTATCACAACTCGCGTTAATAAAAGCGAGTAACAAAGTGAAGATGCCGCCCAAAAAAGATTCAACTTATGATGATAAATGGGATGAAGACGAAGACAAGTGGTAATTATTTAACTCATAGTTGTAATAAATACATTTAATAAAAATAACAAAGAGAACATTATGAAAAAAACATCTATTGCCCTGCTTATTTCAGGGATGGCCGTGCTAAGCGGTTGTGGTGAAAAAACGACAACAACACAGCCAAGCGTTAAAGCACCTGTCGCCAAAGCTCAAACAGGCCCAACATTGCTACCCGCCTTTAACGATCGTTTAGGTATTTACCAACAAGTCACTTTAAATACCGACCTTTCTCATCTATCAGCTAATCAAAAACTTATGCTTGGTAAACTTATTGATGCCAGCATAGTTATGGATGACCTCTTTTGGATGCAATCCTTTGATGAAGACAAAACGGCTTTCCTTGCTAGTATTAAGGACGAAAAAACCCGAGAGTTTGCCAAAATAAACTACGGTCCGTGGGACAGACTTCAAGCAGATGAAGCATTTCTTTCGGGTTATAAAGAAAAATTCTTAGGGGCGCAGTTCTACCCACACGACATCACAAAAGAAGAATTAGAAAAGGCACCTAAAACCGTTGACAGCAAAGGCCTTTATTCTGTTATTCGCCGTGACAAAGACGGTCAATTAGTTTCGATTCCTTTCTCAAGAATTTATGAAACACAGCTTAAAAAAGCCAGTAAATTCTTGCTTGAAGCTTCAGCATTGGCTGACGATAAAGAGTTTGCTAATTACTTACAAATGCGCTCAGTTGCCTTACTTAATGATGATTTTCAAGCATCAGATTTTGCTTGGATGGACATGAAGAACAATCCCATTGATGTGGTTATTGGCCCGATCGAGACTTATGAAGATCAATTAGTGGGTTATCGCGCCGCTTATGAAGCTTATGTCTTAGTCAAAGATCAAGTGTGGTCAGATCGCTTAGCAAAATTTGCTAGTTTTTTGCCTGAATTACAACGCGGTTTACCCGTAGACGATAAATTCAAACAAGAAAAGCCAGGCACCGATGCCGACCTTAATGCCTACGATGTAATTTATTACGCCGGTCATTCAAACTCTGGTGGTAAAACAATTGCTATCAACTTGCCAAATGATGAAGAAGTGCAGCTAGAAAAAGGGACCCGCCGCCTGCAATTGAAAAATGCGATGAAAGCAAAGTTTGATCATATTCTAGATCCTATTGCTCAGGTACTTATTGCCCCTACCCAACGTAAAAATGTGACTTTTGATGCATTCTTCGCCAATACTATGTTTCATGAAGTGGCGCATGGCTTAGGCATTAAAAATACCATCAACGACAAAGGCACTGTGCGCCAAGCGCTAAAAGAACACGCTTCAGCCCTTGAAGAAGGTAAAGCCGACATCCTAGGGCTATACATGATTACTGAGTTGTTCAAGAAAGGACAAATTAGCGAAGGTGTTATCGAAGACAACTACGTGACGTTCATGGCCGGCATATTCCGCTCTGTACGGTTTGGCGCAAGCTCTGCTCACGGTAAAGCCAACATGGTTCGTTTTAATTATTTCCAACAAGCAGGTGCATTTTCTCGTGATGCTAACGGATTATACTCAGTAAATTTTGAAAAAATGGCTAAAGCGATGGCCAGTTTGTCTGAGTTAATTTTAACGATTCAAGGCACAGGTGATTACGCGCAAGTTGATCAATTAATTAAAGACAGTGGTCTCATTAATGCAGAACTGGCCAGTGATTTAGCCAAACTAACCAAAGCCAATATCCCTGTTGATATCGACTTTAAACAAGGTAAAGAAGTGTTGGGTTTAAAATAACTTAATGGCTATAAACTTTACGTAAAAGCACGCCAATTGGCGTGCTTTTTTATGAAAAATTAATCATTGAGAAGCAATATGAAATTTATCTCGACTCCCCTACTATTACTTATTTTTTCTACGGCAACTCTAGCTAACGAAAGCCTAGGAAAAAGAGAGGTTTTGCTCAACAATTCTGACGTTGAAGTGGTTCGCTTAACTTACCCCGCTGGTGCTGAATCAGGAATGCATACACACATTCACCCAAACAGAGTTGTATACTTTGTTAAAGGTGGAACTTTAAAATTGATTCCTCATGACAAAAATAAGCAATCAAGAGTTATTAATGTGACTGACGGCCAGACCCTATTTTTACCTGCAACGACTCACAATGTGAAAAATATAGGAAAGACAGAAATTGTGATTGTTGAAACTGAAATAAAAAATAAATAAAAATGACATCACTTAGAGGCATGCATGAAATATTATATTTTACTATTTGCAGTTTTATTCACATTACCATCAATGGCGCACGAACTTTGTCCGGTTAATAAAGCAATAGAGCCTGACATGAGAATACCTGAGTCTCATTATTCGAAAAAAAATGCTCAACTTGCGTTAAATAAACTTAAAGGGATCATAACTAAGAATGACCAAGCTTATGAGTGGATGACGGTACCTAATGCTTTGCAAACAATCGAAGGTTACATCCTCAAAAAAGATGCGAGTAAAGCTGAATTTAGATTAACCCAGTTTTGTACATTCATGAAATCTAGTGTCTGGAACGATTGAATCTGAGCCTGATACAAGATTAACCTGATTGTTAGACATTACATGGCCTATAACAACTGATTCATGTACCCTTAAGCGACATTATTTACTGCAAGTTAAATCGATAAATTAATGACCACGATTGACCAAAACAGACAGTTTGACTCATCAGAAAGTGATGTTTTAAATCAAATATTAAATGCGCGTCGCGACGTCCGTGGCAATCGATTTCTTTCGACGCCAATTCCCCAAGCTGAACTTGAGAAAATATTTTCCGCAGCGCTTAGTGCGCCATCGGTTGGTTTTTCTCAGCCATGGGAATTTGTCACTATTGAAGATATAGCTATACGTCAAAAAGTAGCTAAAAGTTTCACCCTTGAAAATAAAAAAGCAGCCGCGTTGTTTGAGGCTGAAAAGTTAGATCAATATCAGCAATTAAAACTCGAGGGCATCTTGCAAAGTCCCCTTAATATTGCCGTTTTTTACAATCCTCAAAAAGGTCCAGTACTTGGTCAAACTAGCATGCCAGACATGGGCAGATACAGCGTTGTTTGCGCGATACAAAACATGTGGCTAATGGCCCGTTCGCTTAATATAGGTATGGGCTGGGTTAGTATTTTAGACCCTGAGCAGGTTAAGAATATTATCAAAGCGCCGCAAGACCGGGAGCTCATTGCTTATTTATGCTTAGGTTATGTCGATAAGTTTTATGATAAACCAGAGCTAGAAACCTTAGAATGGCAAACGCGTAAAAAAACCGAGCAAGTCATTTTAAAAGAGAGTTATTAGTGCGGAAAGACTATCCAAGTGATAATGCCTTTAGCTTCTAATTTTTTGAGCGCGTCGTTTATGCCATTTAGCAGTGATGATGAATACCTCACGCTAATGTTCTCAAACTGGTTTTAAATACTATAAAACTCTTGATTCATTATTCTTTATATCTTACTTTAACTGATTATTGTATTGCCTGATAACAGGCCATAAGCCTTATGTCATGTACCTGTCGTTAAACTGACGTATACATGTCGTATACACACTAGGAGATTTTTCACAGGATATAGTTTCAATTTATTAATGTGAGAAACACAAATGGATATGAAGATAAACGCTGAAAAAGTTATTGCAGAACGTAAAAGTAGAGCTTGGAGTCAACAGCATTTGGCCGATGCTTGCGGTGTAAGTATGAGAACAATACAACGCGTAGAAAATAACGGTTCAGGGTCATTGGAAACAATTAAAGCCTTAGCATCTTGTTTTGAGTTAGACGTTGCCAAGTTATTTGAAACGGCGCCAGACGTTAAACAACAAGTTGATCCAGTGGTAAAAACACCTATAAAAATCACTAAAACAAAATCAAAGTCTAAGATTGTAGCCCTATGCTCAATGGCACTAGCACTAATGAGCAGCGCGATCTTTATCACCCCAACCAGTATGGCATCTGATATAACAATTCTTGCACAGAAGGTATCAACAAATACTAGCGAGAATTATATGGTTTATAACAACAACGTTGAAATATTCTTACCAGCAGGAACTGTTTTTGAGGTGTCTAGTTATTCAAATGAGCAAATAACTAACGGATCGGTTTTTAGCGGTAGTGTTGAAGTATATTTGGACGACTCAATTCTTTTAATGAATAAGGCGTTAATTACAACAATGGAAAATGGCACAAAAATAACAACTGATTACGCTAAGCTTTCACACAAATAGAAGAGTTTAATTTTGATGTTTAGCGTCCAAATTAATGGGATATAAACCTAATATTAAAGGCGTAAATTTGACATTTAACCAACTAATAAACATTATTCCTTCTTTCTGTAAAGGGATTTTAATTGGCATTGGCTTAGGCGCAATACTATTTAGTTTGTTAATTTTCATGGTCACTTTAAAAAGTACCGACTCAATCAATGGAGGGGCATTACTTGCTTTGGGTGCTGGTGTTTTGTGTCTTTACCTAGGGTTTGCTAAGAAAAGGTCATAACGGCCTCTCGTCTAATTCCCAAATTACCTAGTATTAATAATAAAAAAACCACAATAGATACTATTGTGGCTTTATTAAACTTGGTTACCATGACTTTGGCTTGGAAATATTTAAGGTAACGCGTTAATTGACCTGAGAATATCTTTGGTAATCGCTTGGCGTTTAAACAGAGCTTTACCGCGCCTTGGCGTATCAATATTTAACGCGAAAAAAACAGGGCCTTGAGGCCACTCGACCCAACCAACCCACCAGCCATGTTTGCCCTGCCAGCCTGTTTTTGCTCTTAAAATCCAATCATTATCAGCTTTTACAACCATAATATCTTTGACAAGTCGTTGATGCGATATGCTAAAAGGCAATTGATTACGATATAGTTTGTCTAGAAAATCTATTTGCTCTATGGCTGATATTTCTAAATCACCATTTATCCAATAACTACCCTGCTTCGTTTTAGGAGTTTGGTTACCGTACTTAATAAGCTCTAAATAATGCTGCGCTTTATCTTCACCCAACTCTTTAGCAAAAAGATCAAAGATCCAAACAACGGAGTTTCGCATCGCTGAACGTAAATCATGATCGCCATTGTGAGGTTTATAACTGCGCTTTACACCGTCCCATTTGATTACCTCAAACTCATCTTTCACGACACCAGCATCAAGCGCAAACAGCGTGTGCGGGATTTTAAACGTAGAAGCAGGTGAAAAACGCTGCTTAGCACGCTTAACATTAAAAGCTTGTAGGGATTGGTTTGAAGTGCGAGTGTCTAATATGGCGATGGTACCTTGGGCATCATATTTTTTAAAATAAGATTGCCAGTCGTTCTTCTCAATTAAAGGCGCTGTTAATGGTGCGCCAAAGCACTGATGACTTGTTAGTAATATTACAACACTAAGGAGTGCTGACTTAACGCTTATATTCATTTTGTTTAATCATTTAAATTTCGTGATGATGAATATAACCTTTCAGAATGAATATGACCTTAATTATTCCATCAGCAATGTTTGTGTAAGCTCTTGTAAATCTTGCTTTAATTTTACCAGATTTTCGATGTCACCCTGATGGTTACACATCATTTTTTGACGCATATCTATGGCTTTCATCTTAAGTGATTTACCTTGTTGGGTGAGCGTAACCAAGACAGTACGCTCATCCTCTAAAGAACGATTACGATTCACTAAACCTGCAACTTCCAAGCGTTTTAATAGCGGTGTTAGAGTGCCTGAATCTAGCATTAAACTTTCACCTAACGCCTTCACACTACAACCATCTTGTTGCCACAACGACAACATAGCAATGTATTGTGGGTAAGTAAGTCCCAACTTTTTTAAGTGTGGCTGATAAGTTTTGGTCATTGCTCTGCTTGCATTATAAAGCGCAAAGCAAAGTTGGTTATCTAGGGCCAGCTCGTTATATTCACTCACCCGTTAAGCCATTAACAATCGTTTGATATCAGCATCAATGGACTCGGGTTTTGTGGTTGAACCATAGCGTTTAACTACTTTGCCATCTTTACCAATTAGAAATTTAGTAAAATTCCATTTAATACGTTTAGATCCAAAAATACCGCGAGCATTGGTGGTTAAATAATTAAACAATGGCGCGGCATCGTCGCCATTAACGTCAACCTTTTCAAACAACGGAAAAGTCACGCCAAAATTCAATTCACAAAATTGTGATATTTCATCGCTATCGCCTTTCTCTTGTTCGCCAAATTGGTTGCAAGGAAAGCCTAAAACACTAAAACCTTGCGCTTTATTGTCGTTGTATAGGTGTTCTAATCCGGCATATTGCTTAGTGAAACCACATTGACTTGCCGTGTTAACAACCAAAACAACGTCACCTTGGTAATCTTGCAGGTTAACTTCGTTGCCGTTGATAGCGTTAACGCTAAATTCGTGAATAGATTGTGACGTGGCTGACTTTGACATAACTGACTTAGACATAAAGAGTGCTCCATATAATGATGAGCACTACTTTACGCCACAATTAGATTGCGCACAATTAAATTGTGAACACTAAAATCACATTTTAACAATAAAACGATAAAGCACTACAATTAAAAAAGCGCTCAAAGTGAGCGCTTAATTTTCTATAACGATTCGTGCGGGCCAAATATTTCATAGTGAATTCTACCGTCATCAATACCTTGATCCAGCAGCGCTTGTTTTGCGAATTTCATGAATCCGATAGGACCACATACATAAAAATGTCCCGTAGCACGTGGCAAGGTCTCACATTCAAAGTGCATAAACCCATGGGATTTATGACTATGTTCACTTTTTTCATTGAGATACCACACCTTGTATTCCCACCCCTGTTTATCACAAATCTGTTTGTTGTGAATATCAAAAGAATGTTGCTGTATGCCTTCACATGCATGATAAAATTGAACATCATGTTGATAATTCTCCTTGTCGAGACTCTCTAACATAGATTGCATAGGTGTTATGCCAACCCCTGCCGAAATCAAAACCACAGGCGCGTTGTTAGCGACAAAAAAGAAATCACCCGCTGGGGCATATAGGTTAATCTCATCTCCTTCTTTAACTTCATTATGTAAATGATTAGATACTAATCCTTGTGGATTGTCCCCACCTAGCTCTTTTTTCACACTGATACGGTAGTTAACATCATTAGCGGCTTGCGAAATTGAATATTGACGAATTTCTGTATACTCAGTCCCTAAAGGCATCACTTCCACCCCTAAATACTGTCCACTATTGTAGGTAAGCACTGACTTTCCATCTACAGGCACAAAAGTGAAACTAGTGACAAGTTCAGACTCTTTTACTTTGCTTGCAACTTTGAATGCACGCTTGCCTTCCCATCCACCATTAGCTTGTTGGCGCTCAAGGTAGAGCTCTTTCTCACGGCCGATAAAGATGCTAGCAAGGAATGTATAAGCCTCACCCCATGCTTCTTCAACTTCACTAGTAAACGCTTCTGGTGCTAGCTCACGTAAAGTCTCAATCAAATGATGTCCAACAATTTTATAATGGGCTGGTTGAATATTAAAACTCGTATGTTTTTGAGCTATGCGCTCAACAGCCGTAGAAAGATGCGCTAAGTCTTCAATATGTTTTGCATAATTAGCAATGGCTTCAAAAAGCGCAAATTGCTGACGGCCGGTCTCTTGATTAGCTAAGTTAAAAATATGCTTAAGTTCAGGATTGTGTTCAAACATACGCTTATAAAAATAATCCGTTAACGCGCTGCCTGCATTTTCAAGTAACGGGATAGTGCTTTTGATAATACTAATGTGCTGATCTGATAACATAATAATTCCAATGGCTAAGTTAATTCTAGACACGACTTATCCTTAAAATGCTGTTCGTGATGTTAAAACAGCATTCAAATATCTGAGCGGTCTACTGGGTTGTTAGCTAGCTACAATGTAGCTAGCATTAATAAAGGTTATTGGCGCGGTTCATTACGCCATAATATGGGGGTGTAAATAATGAGAAAGATAATACTGGCAACAATCCAACATGTGGCACTCGCCAACCACCCCACAAGATGTAGGTTCAGCATCGGGAGTACCACACGAATAAGCGCCGCTATAGCAATGAGTAGATAAATAGCGCTCACCCATGTACTTGGCGCAAGTGCCCTGCCAGTGTGTCCTAATGATACGCGTGTCATCATGGCAAAGATCATGAGCCCCATCGCGCCAATCGTAATCATGTGCAATGCATCGCTAAAGGCTAAACGTGGCGTAAAATAACTAACACCTAGCAATATCATGCCCATCGCCATCAAGAAATACGATAAATGTAATGACCATAGCAAAGGAATTTTTATTGTTTTTGCTGTTTTCCAAAAACTCAATCGCCACAGGTGCAACACGCCTCCAAGGATCATAATGCTCGCTGGCGTAAAAGGGAGTGAGAAAAAATATCCAATAAAATAGAGCGTAGCCCCCACAAAAGAAACGATAGCCACCAGCGGTGTTAACCAGGACGGCGTTGTCGGCGCAGGAATTCTAGCCCCTGATGCCGTAAAAAATGGAATGACGCGCCCTCCCATTAACCCCATCAACATTACAAAAACAAGTACTGTTGTCCGTGAAAAGTGAAGCAGCACAGCCGATGATTCAAATAAAAAATTATTTGAGATAACCGCCATATTAAACACGGCAATCAACATCATAACGGGCACAAGCACATAATTTCGTTTGTTTTGGCTCTTAACCAATAACCGAATAAGCGTACCTAAGGTCAGTACCCACCATAACAATTGCGCAGCTATCGCTATAATTAAGCCAGTGGACGAATTTATATATAAACCCAGCCTTACCAATAACCAAAGTACAATTAAACCAAGTACCCATCCTTTAGATAAACTGGGCAATTTAGTCCACGTTTGCGCAGCTGTTAATACAAAACCAACGGCCACTGTTGCAGCAAAACCGAAAATCATTTCGTGAACATGCCACACAACAGGCGTCATCATTTGCTCACCAGTAAAGCTTTCCCCTAAAAAATACCCCATCCAGACTGTGAGGCTAATCATTGAGAACAACACTGCCAATAAAAAAAATGGTCTAAACGCCAACGTTAAAAAATCATGATTGAGCACAGACTCAATTAATGACTGAGACGGTGTGTCGAGATTAGCGGTTGGATCTTGCGGTTGTAACACTGCCATGATTAAAATGCCTTATGACCTAAATTAAATGCACCAACACAGCGGACTACATAACCCACTTTAAAACCTGCTGCGCTGAAGATAGTCATTAAATGCGCCATAATTTGAATCTTGATAGATAAATATTCACCAAAACCAAAAGAGGCCATTAATGCTGTAAATAACAATAAACTCGTCACAATCATCACACTATTACCAATGAATATGCAGCGCTGATAACGTGCAATTAACTCACTATCCAACTGATTATCTGCGGCTAAGATCATTATATATTTACCCCGTTATTGTATATATACAGCTGATATAGCAACAGTGATGCCAACTATTAAAATTGATTTAGATCAATAACCTAAGTTATACCAATGATACAAGGGTCAAAATGACACTATTATTTTAGTGTCATTTTGACTACAATGATTCAATACATCACATTAAAGATTGCAAATTTATGTCTCAAATCACTTTAAACTCGTTGTTGGAATTATCTTTGGACTTGGCCACAAGTTTAACCAGCAAAGACCGATTCGCTCGATTGCTAAATACCGTTCGTAAGTCCATCACCTGCGACGCTATAGCCTTACTATCTTTTAATGACGACAAACTCACACCACTAGCACAACAAGGACTAAGTAATGATACGTTGGGCCGCCGCTTCACCTTAGATGACCACCCTAGATTTGAGATAATTTGCCAATCACAACACCCTGTTCGTTTTAGTAAAGACAGTGAGCTGCCAGATCCCTACGATGGGTTGTTAAGTGATCATGATGGCGACTTGCCAGTTCATGCATGTATGGGACTACCACTCTATTTTGAGCAACAGCTTATTGGGGTATTAACCCTCGATAGCCTTTCCCCAAATGTATTTGATGACATAGCCAATCGCACCCTAGAAATGATTTCTGCTTTGGCCGCTGTGAGTCTCAATACGGCTATGACGCTTGATTTGTTAGAACGCCAAGCGCTCCATTCACAACAAGTTGTAGAAACTTTGGCGCTGCAACCGGGCAATATAAAATGCCAAGAAATAATTGGCAGCAGCGTTGCGACTAAGCAACTGATGCGAGAAATAAGGCTGGTTGGCCCGTCACCTTTTACAGCACTTATTCAAGGTGAAACTGGTGTTGGTAAAGAACTAGTCGCCAGTGCTATCCATGCAAACTCCACCCGCGCACATGCCGCAATAGTTCATGTAAACTGCGCCGCTATGCCAGAAAACCTCATTGAAAGTGAATTATTTGGTCACGTAAAAGGTGCCTTTACAGGGGCAGAAAAAACACGCGCCGGTAAATTCTCAATTGCCAATGGTGGCACACTATTTTTAGATGAAATTGGTGAGTTACCACTGAGTGCACAAAGTAAGTTATTACGCGTGTTACAAAACAACGAAATTCAAGCTCTGGGTCAAGATAATACCGAGACTGTGGATGTAAGGATTATTGCAGCCACCAACCGCGATCTGGCAAAAGAAGTTGAAGCGGGACGTTTTCGCGCCGATCTTTATCATCGTTTAAGTGTCTACCCCGTAAACGTACCACCACTAAGGGAGCGGTTAACTGACGTTCATTTACTGGCTGGCTATTTCTGCGAACGATTAAAGCGCAAATTAGGCATCATGCAGATATCACTGAGTAATGATTTTATTCAGGCGTTAGAGGGATACGATTGGCCAGGAAATATTCGCGAATTAGAACACTTCATCAACCGTGTAACCCTCAAGGCGAAGGTTAATGTTAGTAATAACGGGGTAATCAAACTGCGCGGCGTTGATGCAGCAGAACTTGTTGTGGCAACTCCAGTCCCCTCTTCAATGAAGATAATAGGGGAACTATCACAAGTCACCTTACAAAATGAAGATTTGAAACTCGCTACTAATCATTTTCAGCGTCAATACATTGAAAATGTACTCACGCAAGAGCACGGTAATTGGACAAGTGCTGCCAAACGTTTAAACACCGATCGTTCCAATCTAATGAGACTAGCTAAACGCCTAGGATTAACCTTAACAAAAGTTGTGAACAATAATGCTAAGACTTAGCTATAACACTGCAATTACGGCCGTTATCTTTGGCTTGATATAGTGCTTTATCCGCTAGTTTAAATAATTCATCAAAATTGGTATCGCTGTTATTGAGCTCAGCGATGCCAATTGACACCGACACTGGCGGTAGTGATGAAAATTCTTCAGCTGCAAGCACACTAAATTGTTGCCTAATCCATTCAGCTCTAATAAATCCACGATCGATTGGCGTATTAGGTAGAGCAATGAGAAACTCTTCGCCGCCATAACGGCAAACAAGGTCACCAGAGCGGCATTCTTTTTTCATCACTTTGGCCAAAAATTTTAATACATCGTCACCCACTGAATGGCCAAATTGATCATTGATGCGTTTAAAATGGTCAACATCAATCATTAAAAGCGACAGTGAGTTGGTACCACGTTGTGCCATTAATACGTCTATAGATTGTTCGAAGTGACGTCTATTATGCAGCCCTGTTAAAACATCTTGCGTCGCTTGTGTTTGCAAAATATTTTTTAAGGAAGTGATTTCAGCAACCTTCTCATTCAATGCTTCATTGAGCGATACGAGATCATTTTCTAATTCTTTTTGCTCCGTAATGTCCGTTGATATACCAATAAAACTGTCAATGTCACCATCTTCATTTAGCAACGGTATTTTCACTGTCCAATAATAAAATGTCATATCGGGGAGTTTAAAGGTTTCAATACAAGTCACTTTCTTTCCTGTTGAGAAGACTTTCCTGTCTGTTTTTGAAAACTCTTCACCTTGCTCTTCACCGAGCAGTTCGACATTTGATTTATTCAGAATTTCATCTTCAGTCAGTTGAAATAGTTCTTGAGTACGTTTGTTGATGTACTTAAATCGAAGGTCTTTATCCTTGATAAAGATGTAAGCACCCGCGTTATCTAAAATTGTCGACAGCTTTTGTTCATTTTCAAAATTTTGATGCTGTAATTTTTTCTGTTCGGTAATATCTAGAGAAATGCCAAACAAGCCTTCATGTTCACCTTTATTATTAAACAATGGTTTTTTTATAGAGAGATAATAACGATATTCATTGAGGTGGGCTAAAAAATTACATTCTTCCTGCTTGATGATTTTACCATGCTCAATAATTTCGTGGTCGTATTCATCTTGTAGTTTCTTGCCCGACTCCTCACCAAATAACTCATAGTCTGTTTTACCAATAATCTCTTCAGAGGAATAGTTAAACAATTCACAGACTTGCTGATTGGCGTAGGTATAGTGATAGTTTTTGTCTTTGCAATAGACATAAGCACCGAGATTATCGAGTAAGCTATAAAAGTAATCGACACAATGAACTTGATCGTTAATTGCTTCAACAAAAACAGCAATAACAGGTTTGTCTTCTCCCTCTATCAACGAACTTTCTAATTGATAGGTTCGATTGCCCATTGAGAACTTTTGACGATCATTAGTTAACGATAACTCGACAGTTGGTAGCAGTAACGAATGCCAAGTTTCATCATCGATGAAGTCTTGCTTCACACCAAGTAATTGTTGCGCACTTGGGTTCATATAAATAAGTTTTTTAGTTTGAGGACACACTATTAGGTAGGCTTGCTTTAATAGAGCAAAAATATGCATTGGCATTACCTCATAAAAATGACAAATAATTCTAGGTGTTATCCAAACTACTTAAGGGGAAGTGTATGTAATACATTTAAGTAATAAGGTTATATCAAGAATGAATTAAATATCCGTTTTGTACAATCGAAAAATACGAATTTAAATTGATAATATGCGAGAAATTATTTTGGAATGCTAGAAAAGCAAAAACCCGATAACAATTAAGCTATCGGGTTTTCTATATTTTTTGGCAGGGGTGGAGAGATTCGAACTCACAACATCCGGTTTTGGAGACCGGCGCTCTACCAATTGGAGCTACACCCCTGCGAACGAAATGAATTATACATAAGCCTAGATGAAGGTAAAGGGCTTTTTAATTAAAAACATTTCAAGCGCTTGGTTTTTAGACAAAACGCTGTATAAACAAACTTTCACACTGATTTTTCAGAATTATGTTTAACATTGTCATCAGTGAACCTACGAGCTTCAGCATCATCTATGGTCTCATCAGCCAATACGTCATCATCATTTTTCGATTCATGCTCTTCTTCAGTGATTTCTAGCAACTGATTTAATAGCATTAATTCTGATTGGTAAAAATTACTATTATAACCACGGGAGTATGAAGGCAAACTTTCCACAAATATATCGATCCTCTCTTGTGCAAGCTCAACATCATCATGAGTTTGATAATGTGCTAACAACGCATTATAACTTTGAGACATTTTTTTGAGCGACACTTCAAACAACCCAATATTATCTTCATTGATAGGTTGATAGACAAAGAAGTTGTTCGCAATCATATATAATTTATCACGGATTGGTTTAGCTAACTTGACCTCTTCACATAGTGTTTCTACATCGAGTTTATAACGATGCTTAAAATCATTAATCAATTCATTAAACGCTTGCTTTTTTTCTGCCATTTTTTTCTTTCGATTATGTTCAAATAAAAAGAAAACAATAAACATCAAAAGCAGCAGCGGAATTGTAATCGCGGCAATACTACTTAACATTAAAATCCTAGGGGGAAAGTTATAAAAATATTCAGCCGCCACGATAACAACTAATATTGGGCGGTTCAATTATAAAAGCGAAACTAGTCATTTAAGCGTATAATTTATCGTTTAATGCGTCATTTTGGTCATAAATTTATGTTTGAATGCCCTATATGCAACACACAAAATCATTGCGGTGTTAATCTGCCAAGTCAGTGTTGGTGTATGAATATTGATATCCCAGCTGAGATGTCCACGTTGTTTTCAGATAAAAAGTCAGATAAATCTTGTTTTTGTATACAATGCGTAAGGCTTTTTAAACAAAACCCTGAGATAATACACACCTTGTTACAACAGAAATCAACTATCAAAAAGGTGTGAAGTGAAAACAACACTCATCTCATTAATTTCATTATTCGTTAGCTGCTTTATTTTATTCTTTGCTAATGGTCTTATTAATATTCTACTTCCTGTTCGAATGGGATTAGATGGTGTCGATACTGGCACTATTGGCTTTGTGCTCTCACTCTATTTTATCGGCCTAATTCTTGGCGCTATCTATAGTAAAAATCTCATCAAGAAATCAGGTCATATCCGCATGTTTGCCGGCTGCGTGGCATTAAGTGCCGTGAGCATTTTGGTGTGTAGTCTCTATACCGATCCCATTTTATGGGGTGTCATGCGTGTTTTATTAGGTTTTTGTAATGCTTGTGCTTTCACAGCTATGGAAAGTTGGCTGAGCGATAGCGCTACCAAAGAAAATAGGGGCAAGTTGTTATCGGTTTATCACGGTACTGCGTTGAGTGGTTTATTTGCTGGACAGTTTTTGATGAACGCCGCCGATCCACAAGAAAGTGTGTTATTTGTTTTATCGGGTATTTTCCTATGTATAGCGATTACGCCCGTCGTATTGAGTCGTCATAAAGGCCCCGTGGTTGAAGAAGTCACGACCATGTCAATTAAGGCGTTAACGTTTATATCCCCACTGGGTATGATGACTTGTTTCATCTCCGGCATTGTTTACGCGTCAATGTTTAACTTATTACCCCTTTTTGCGAAAACCTACGCCATCACAGGTTTCGACCTATCCATTTATGTCGGTTTTGCCATCTTTGGCGCTTTTATCATGCAATTCCCGGTGGGGTATTTATCGGATAAATATGATCGACGTACCGTATTATTAGGCATGATTTGTTTGTCATTGGTCATGTGTTTTTCAATCACCCTTTTTGCTGATAAAGGGCTAAACATTCCTCTAATAATAGCCACCGTATTTGCAGGAGGGACGCTAGCCTGCCTATATCCATTAAGTGTGTCTGAAACATTGGATAAACTCAAACAAAGCGAAATGGTTGCTGCCATGAGTACCATGATCCTAGTGCAGTCAATTGGCGGCGTTATTGGGCCCTATACAAGCTCACTTTTAATGGAATCAGTGGGTACCAATGCATTGTTTTACTTCATTGGTATCGTACAAATAATACTGGCTTTATTTGTTGTATATCGCATGAAAGCAAGAAAAGCATTGCCGATTAGTGAGCAAGAAACTTTTGTTATGCAAGCGGCCAGCATGCCCGCGGTCTCGGTATTAGATCCCCGTACTGAATTTATAGAGCCAACACATGAATTATCCAATCACGCTCAAATGGCGCAAGAACTGGCCGAGCTTGATCCTGGCGCGGCGGTTAAAATGGCACGTGCTATTACAATCGACAATCCAGAACTGGGTGTTGAAGTCGCCAGTGCCGTCGCTAATGTAGAGGGTATAGATGTATTACGCTTCTATGAAGTCATGAAAGAAGCCGCACCTCTGCAGTTATATAATGTCACCCAAGCATTAGTCACCACCAAACCAGAACTGGCCTATGAGCTAGTATCAAAACTTGCTCAATGGTATCCCACACAAGTCGTGTTAGTGGCAATGCAAATTGGTGAAGCATTACCTGAACTTCGCAGTGAAATGGCACGCGTAGCCGTTGAGTCAGCACCAGAATCAGCAACGCAGGTTGCCGAGTACTACGCACAAGTATTAAGTGACGAGCAGCAGGCTATGCGCCCTGCCGACAGAGAAGACGATACCAGTGATGAAGAAGCTATCTCAATCGCCACTCAAATTTGGGAAAGTGCGCCAGATCAAGCCGTAGATATTGCTGTTGTGATGGCTGATAGCATGCCTGAAGCGGCAGCAGAGTTAGCTGGCGAGCTGGCGACAAGTTTCCATGACTCTTCCTCTTCAATTATCGAGCAATCAACGCAGACTTGTGAAAATGACTTAGCTGTTGAGTTAGTACAACGTATTGCCGAAGTTGCGCCTGATAACGCCGCAGAAATCGCCGGCGCCGTTGTTGACGTTGTTCCTGAATTTGCCTC
>Ga0209395_1002821_pt1 | contig 22214 bp, 19 predicted proteins | sample GOMGulsemesocosm_3_FD_184635 | JGI IMG/M metagenome (GOLD analysis project Ga0209395, IMG submission 184635) | Methane-oxidizing microbial communities from mesocosms in the Gulf of Mexico - GOM9D Gulf of Mexico (SPAdes) (version 2) | ecosystem: Environmental > Aquatic > Marine > Cold seeps... | reverse complement strand
AGCTCCGGCTGTGTCAGGGTTGAGAAACCTATGCAGCTGGCCAGAGCGCTGCTTAAAGGCAAGAAGAATTGGGGCAATTCGCGCATAGACTCACAGCTAAAGAGCGGGGAGACACGGTACGTAAAGCTACCTAAACCCGTCCCCACCTACCTTGCCTACCTCACCGCATGGGTTGATAAAGACCAACTCATTCAATTCCGCGATGACGTCTATCAACGCGACCAGATCGTTAGCAATGCCGAAAAGACCGCTATAGAGCTCTAACTTATTGATAAGCAAAGCTTTCCCTCCTCTCAACACTCCTTCCATATTCCCATCCTGAATATGAAGTAAGTATTTATTAACCTTCCGCTATACATATGCTCTGGCTCTTGGCATAATTTTGTGCGCTCGCTCACCGTAAGCGACTCGTATTTTTCACAATAATAAATCTATTTTTGAGCCCCTTTTTTTATGCCTGTTTCTCGCCGTCAACTCCTCAAGTTTTCCAGCATCGCAGCTCTGACTAGCCTTAGCCCCCTAGCCCTTGCCAATCAACAGGCACCGACGCGCAGCCTAGCGCTGCGAAACTTACATACGGGTGAGGCTACCAACGCCACCTACTGGGCCGATGGTCAGTATCAGATGGATGAATTAGCACAATTGAACCGCCTGTTGCGCGATCACCGCAACGATCAGGTGACAGAGATGGACCCGCTGCTGCTCGATAATATTCACCGCTTACAAGCGCAGATGGATCACAGCGGTGAAGTCCACATCATTTCTGGTTATCGCTCCCCAGAGAGCAACGAGAAGCTGCGTAAGATGGGGCATCGAGTAGCCAAAAAGAGCTTTCACCTGCAGGGGCGCGCCATTGATTTGCGTCTGCCAAAGCAAGCGTTACCAGAAGTGCACCGCGCCGCATTAAATTTGCGCGCAGGTGGCGTGGGTTATTACCCGCGCAGTAACTTCATCCACCTGGATACAGGCCGAGTACGCCGCTGGGGCTAACCGCCAAGCAAGAAGCAAGGGTAAGCGCAGAACCCTTCTTCCTGAGACATAAAAAAACCGCCAACTGGCGGTTTTTTATCAGCCATGGCTTAGGACTTAGGCCCCAGTAGCCGAGTGAAACCTGGCCGGTTCAATACACGCTCCATACAACGGCTGACAGACTCGGCGTCTGGTTGAGTCATCACGTCTGCAAGCAGAGCTTGCGCCTCCTGCAAACTGATACCGCGAATGGCGGACTTCACCTTCGGCAGGTTGGTGGCGTTCATCGACAGCACGTCATAGCCCATTGCCAACAACAAAACCGCCGCACCTGGATCACCCGCCAGCTCACCGCAGATACTGACACTCGAGCCCTGACTGTGAGCCGCCTCTACAATGCTCTGCAGCGCCTGTAACACCGCAGGGTGAAAAGCTTGATAAAGATCCGCGACCTGGGGGTTGTTGCGATCTACAGCCAACAAATACTGGGTTAAGTCATTACTGCCCACCGATAGGAAGTCAGAGCGCGATGCCAACTCCCGAGCTTGATACACCGCCGCTGGCACTTCAATCATCACCCCGATGGGCGGCAGCTGAATTTGATAACCCTCTTCTAAGAGCTCATGAAAGGCGCGATGAACCAAGGTCTTAGCCGCATCCAACTCGCTGATGCTGGTTATCATCGGCAACATAATACGCATGTTATTGAGGCCTTCACTGGCCTTCAGCATTGCACGCACCTGCGCCAAAAAGATCTCTGGGTGGTCAAGGGTCACACGAATACCGCGCCAACCAAGGAAGGGGTTTTCCTCATCGATAGGAAAATAGGGCAGCGATTTATCCCCACCCACATCCAGCGTCCGCATGGTCACCGTGTGCGGGGCAAACGCTTCCAGCTGCTCGCGATAGATCACACGCTGCTCCTCCTCAGAAGGAAAGCGGTCGCGCAATAAAAACGGGATCTCCGTGCGATACAGCCCGACACCTTCAGCACCCCGTTCCAGCGAGCGCACCACATCAGCCATCAAACCGGTATTAACCCAGAGCGGCACACGATAATTATCGGTCGTTTCACAGGGTAAATCTTTAAGCGCCTCAAGCCCTTTAACCAGCTCGCGCTCTTCCTCGCAAATAGCTTCATAGTGTTTACGAAGGTTGGCACTCGGGTCCGTATACAGCACACCTCGATAGCCATCGACCACCAGTTCACGGGCGTCAACTTGCCTAAAGGGTAGGTCGACGGCTCCCATGACGGTTGGCACCCCCATCGCACGAGCCAAAATAGCCACGTGGGAGTTGCTCGAGCCCTGCACGGAAACCATACCCACCAGTTTATCCTGTGGGATCTCGCCGAGCATCGAGGCCGTCAGCTCCTCGCCGACCAAGATAGTGTTGTCAGGGTAGACGCGGTCTTGGTGGGCCGACTCCTGCAGGTGTGCTAATACGCGCTGCCCCAAGTCTCGAACATCAGCCGCCCGCTCGCGTAAATAGGGGTCGTTCATGGCATTGAATGTACGCTCGTGCTCGAGGATCACCTCACTCCAAGCGTAGGCAGAAGAAATGCCCTCACAGATTCGGTCTGTCACCTCGCTCGCCAGCGAGGCATCGTCCAACATCGCCAAGTAAGCGTCGAACAGGGCCTGCTCTTGAGTATTCAAGCGCGCTTTAAGCTGCTCGCCTAGGCCACTAATCGTCTCGCGGGCGGCGATCAAAGCGGCTTGAAAAAAAGCCAATTCAGCCGCTATATCATCCACTTGGCGAAAAGGCACCGCGCGCAGATCCGCCGCCTGAGAGATCACCACGGCCTTACCTATGGCGACACCCGGCGCCCCAGCTACACCACTGAACTTTGCCTCTGAGGCCTGCTGCCCCATATTTTTAAGCGCGCCCGTCGCACGGGCGTGGGCAATAACACCGGCCAACTGCGCGGACATGGTAACGAGAAAGGCCTCATCACCCTCATCAAAGCGGCGCTGCTCATGCTGTTGAATAACCAACACACCGAGCACTTCACGGTGGTGAATGATGGGGGCGCCAAGAAATGAGCTAAAACGCTCTTCGCCCGTTTCGGGAAAGTATTGGTATTTCGGGTGGGCCGTGGCTTGCTCTAAATTGATAGGTTCTTCACGCACCGCCACATGACCAACCAAACCCTCATCTAAACCGAGGCTCACCTGGCCAATTGCGTTGGCGTTCAAACCGTCCGTCGCCATCAACAGATAGCGCTTATTCGCATCGAGGAGGTAAGCTGAACACACCTCGGTTTTCATCACCCCTTTAACTCGACGGACGATAATATCGAGTGCCGATTGCAAATCACGCGCCGCGTTAACTTCCTGAACAATACTACGCAGTGAATTGAGCATCGGTGATTATCCTCCTGCCGCGCTGGCTTCTAAAGTCGAGTGCGCCACAGACAGCTCTTTCAGCGCGCGTCGATAAACGTCGCGCTTAAAACTCACCACCTGATCGAGCGGGTACCAGTAACTCACCCAGCGCCAGCCATCAAACTCTGCTGGGCCATCATGGCAATCCACCGCCACACTGCTGTCTTCACTGATCAATTGCAGCAAAAACCACTTTTGCTTTTGACCAACACAAAGGGGGTTCGAACCATGCCGTAATAGGCGTTTAGGCAGACGATAGCGCAGCCATCCACGGGTGCGAGCGATAATTTTAACGTCTTTTTTACGCAGGCCCACCTCTTCAAACAGCTCTCGGTAGAGCGCTTGTTCGGCACTTTCGTTATCATTAATACCGCCCTGAGGAAACTGCCAAGCATCTTGGCCTCCAACGCGGCGGGCCCAGAGCAACTGACCTTGGGCATTGGCAATGACAATACCTACGTTCGGTCTGAAACCGTCAGCGTCTATCACTCAGGAACTCCCTTTAGTTGCATTCACCTTTACCAACACTCATTGTTCCACAAATATTTAATTTTCACCAATATAACCAATAGCTTAGGGAAACTAGCAAGCGAGCCCGCGCAAACCAACTCGCGCTCTGAGGTAATTTTCTTGTTGCCGCCGAAACGGCTCTGTATGCTTGCGCCCCAGACCCCACGCCTGCATCGAACGATGACAGCCGCAGGCGCCCACTTAAAATCCGAGGTAGATCCCCGTGAGCCTGGCCATTTTCGATTTAGACCACACCCTAATCGCCACCGACAGCGACCACGGCTGGGGGGAGTTCATGGTCGAGCAAGGTCTGGTAGACGCCAGCGTGTACAAAACCGAGAACGATCGTTTTTACGCCGACTACGAACGCGGTGAGCTCGATATCCAAGCCTATAACGAGTTCTCACTAGAGCCATTAACACGCTTTAGTATGGACGAACTAGCCAGTTTACACGCCCGATTTACCCGCGAGAAAATAACCCCTGCGATGCTGCCAAAGGCCACAGAGCTGTTGGATAAACACCGCGCTCGTGGCGATTTCATATTGATCATCACCTCAACCAATCGCTTTATTACCCAACCTATTGCCGACTCACTCGGAGTTGATGCCCTCCTGGCGACAGAGGCCGAAATAATCGATAACCGCTACACGGGTCGCATGATTGACACCCCCTGTTTCCAAGAGGGCAAGATCACACGCCTGGCCAAGTGGCTAAAAGAGGAGGCGCCGGCACAGGGGTTTAGCGGTGATGACAGTGACGCCTACTTTTACAGCGACTCGATCAATGATCTACCGCTACTGAAGCAAGCCAAACACCCAATCGCGGTCGACCCAGATGAAGCCCTGCGCGCCGCCGCTGAGACCCACGGCTGGCCGGTTATCAGCCTGCGTGACTAACCCCGCGAGCCCGAACTGGATAGGTAACCCGCATGCCGCGCTTTAACTTGTTTAAAATGCCCAGTTTCCCCACACGCCTGCTGATCACGTTCGCGGCGGCGGCACTGCTCAATGGCTGTCAATCCGAAGACCCCCCACGAGAGGGTGACACCGCCACTGACGTCGCTCCGGCTGAGTCCTTTGACGCCGAGCTTGAACGAGCCAGCAACGGCGTCTGGCACCTAGCAAGCGTAGAGCTCAACGAAACACAACGACAAGCCCAGCAACTGCAACAGAGCATTGAGCTACTACTCAGCACCCCCAGTGAACTGACCCTCGGTGACGCTCAGGAGCAGTGGCACAAAACCCACCAAACTCTGCAGCAAATAGCGCCATTTTTCAGCCTCGCGGATATTAACCCAGGCCTGTTTGGTCAACTGAATGACAGCCGCTTTCAATTGGACGCATGGCCCATCCAGCCCGGTTACCTCGACTACTTTGACGTCTATAGCCACTCCGGCCTAGTCAACGATATCGCCGTTCCCATGACCGCAGAAACGCTGCGCAATCAGCACGGTTTCAGTGATAACAGCGATATCAGCATTGGCTTACACGCTATGGCCTACCTACTTTGGGGCGAGGGTGGTCAGCGACCCATCGAAGACCTCAAGGCGTCAATCGAGCTCAGTGCGAGTCAAAAGCAAAGTGGCATGAGCATCGTAGACCTAGCCAGCAACCGCCGCCGCACCCTGCTTAAGCTGCACGGCAATCTGCTGCTCGATGACCTCGACGCGTTACAGTACCGCATGAAACATCGAGCCAGCGCGGTATCCAGCAACTACCACAGCCTCAGCCCCAACGCGCGTTTGGCGCTCTGGCGACAGTCTTTACAACAATTATTAACCGACGATCTATTGGCAACCCAGCTGGCCCCCAAGCTCTCCAACAGCGAAGACTTTATTGAGCACAACCAATTCTCTGGCCACCGCGCCCAAGCACTGCAACACAATATTGCAGGCGTAGAGCGCCTACTCTGGCATCAAGTTGAAGAGCGCGATCGTGCGCTGATTGACTGGTTAGTGGAAACCGAAAAACAGCTGACGTTGCGCCAGCAGCTACAAGACCTACAACAGCGGCTAGCTGATTTGGACGGACAGTGGCAACAATTGCCGGCCGCCACTCACGCTCAACTACTGCAACAGCTAGAGCAGATCATTGAACTGTTGCAGCCCGCCTAAAAGGCTGGCGCCATCAATAACACGGCGCCAAGTTTGGTGTGGCGTTAAACCCACCTTCAGGGCGTATAGACCCGAGCAAAAACCGCTTTCAAGTAATCCGTTTCAGCAATTGCCGGGTGCACAGGGTGGTCTGCACCTTGACCGCCCTGTGACAAAATCTGCGCGTGCTTATCAAGCTTGCGCGCCGCGCCGCGCACCACCTCAACCAACGTGTGTTTTTCCAGGTGCATAGAGCAAGAGCCGGACACCAACAAGCCGTCGTCGGCAAGCAAGCGAATACCCAGCTCGTTGATGTGACGGTAAGCCGCCTCTCCTGACTTCTGGTCTTTTTTGCGTTTGATAAACGCCGGCGGGTCCAACACCACTATGTCGAACTTCTCACCTTTACTGATCATGTCCTTCATGACCTGGATCGCCTTACCCTGAACGCAGCTCACGCGCTCAGCCACGCCGTTGAGCTCGGCATTCTCACCCACCCACTCAAGCGCCTGAGCCGAGGCATCGACGCATACCACTTCCGAAGCACCGGCGGTCGCCGCCTGCACACCCCAGCCACCCACATAGGAGAATACGTCAAGGACTCGCTTGCCTGGCGACAAGCGCTGCAGCAGGGCACGGTTCTCACGGTGATCGTAAAACCAACCGGTCTTCTGTCCTTCGACAATTGGCGCGATAAACTTGGTGCCATTCTCAATCATCTCAACGGCCTCCGGCACATCGCCCACCGCCTCAACTTTCAGCTCAAGACCTTCAAACTCTCGCGCCCCGTGATCGTTGCGCAGCAGGATACCGGTTGGTTTCAGCACTTCTTGCAGCGCCTCAACGATGACCCCTTGCAGCGCCTCCATGCCTGCGGTGGCAATCTGCACCACTAGGTAGTCATTAAAGCGATCGACCACCAACCCCGGCAGCAGGTCGCTGTCACCGTAGATCAAGCGGTAGCAGGGTACATCAAAGCAGGCTTCACGCAGCGCCAGTGCCTGCTTAATACGCTTAAGAAACAGCGCTTTATCGAGAGGTTCTTTTACCGACCGGCTGACAATTCGGCCACAAATCAGCCCGCTCGGGTTGATCGTAGCGATGCCCATGACCTGCTCACGGTTATTACAGACCAATACCTGCTCACCCACCGAAAACTGCTTGAGAGGTGTTTGCTTTACATCCACTTCATTGGAGAAAATCCACAGGTGCCCCAGTTTTAAACGGCGATCCGCTTGAGACTTAAGGATCAGCTTGCGCAGTGGTTGGGCTTCAGTAGTCATGGGTGTTCCGCCGTAGCAGTCAATGGGAGGGCGCGCATTATAGCGGGCTTTGACCACGAAGATATCGCTTAAAGACCGAAACCGTCTTTTCGACAAAACCGGACAAAAATATCACCTGCTACCCGCTGAGCTTAGCTACACTTTATGCACTTGTAGCGATGAAGCTAAAAATACCAACATGCATCCCTACCCGAACCTTGTAAACTCAGGCTCGATCGACACAGCCGAGTAAAACCCATCACAAATTGAAAGACTGTTGCATTCATGCCTGAGCTAACCTCGGAACAAGTACAAAAAATCCTCCAAGGTATTACCATTCCGCCACAGCCTCAAATAATGGTGGATTTACAAATGGAGCAGATGTTGCCTAACTGCGACATCAACGAAATCGCCAAGCTAATCGGGCAGGATGTCGGCCTAGCCGGCAGTATCCTCAAAACCGTCAACTCGCCTTTTTACAACCTTAGCAACAAGATCACCTCCATTAATCAAGCCGTTAATTTGCTTGGCGTGAACTCGGTCGTCAATCTCGTCAATGCACTGTCCATTAAAGGGGAGCTATCCAACGATCAAATCGTGTCACTGGGTAAGTTCTGGGACAACGCCATGGAAATAGCGCAAGCGGCGGCCGCAATTGCCAAGCAGATCGGCTTTGCTGCGCCAGACGAGGCATACACCCTAGGACTATTTCACAACTGCGGCATCCCCTTACTGATGATGCGCTTCGAGAATTACCCAGAAGTGATAAGCGAGACCTATGCGCGTGAAGAGGCGCGTATTGTTGACCTTGAGAACTCGTTGATCAACACAAATCACGCGGTGGTGGGTTATTACGTGGGCAAATCGTGGAATCTGCCGCGCTACCTGTGCGAAGCCATTCACGAACATCACAGCATAGAAAAGATATTCCTCGACGACACCGCCAACCCCACCAAACGCACCCTGCTGGCGATTTTAAAGATGGCCGAACACATTTGCCGCAGCTACCGAACACTGGGCAACCAAGAAGTCGATTATGAGTGGCAGCGCATAGAGGAGCTCATCCTCGTGTACGTTGGCATGAGTCAGTATGACTTCACCACCATGGAACAACAAATTCATGAAATGGGCCTCGGTGCCGGTGACTACTACTTTTAAGTGGCGTCGCCAGCAGCCCAGCTATTAAAGCCCTAGACCATGCTTCTGCTGAGCCGCAAAGGCCTGTAACTCAGGCATCAAGGCCTCGAACTGACGAGCCAAAAATGCGCCTTCGGCGCGCAGAGCCGGCATGATAATGGTCAAGCTCGTGCGCCGACTCAAGCGTTGATCAATACGCTTGAGTACCGCCTCGACAACCTCTAACTGCGCATAACTTTCAAACAACTTGTGCTCTTGCGCGCGCGCCATCAAGGTCGCGGCGCGTACCGGTAGGCTGTCGGAATGCTCTGCACAATGGGCATAAAAATCCCCGCTAAAGTCTGACAAACTGCGCGGGTGAAAACGTGACCACTGCAAGGCCAACAGGTGATCAAAGAAAACATCCAGGGCGATGCCGGCAACTCGTCTATGCTCGGAACCTAACCGCTCAATACACGTTTTAAATAAGGGGTGTTGATCAATATACGCATCAATTGCACGGTGCAGATAAATACCCGCCAAGAGCTCACGCGACCAAGGCTTGCCACTGCGATCGAATAATAAAGGATGAGTACTCGCCGAGGCGCCGGCGGCGCTCAATGCTAGTTGCTGGGCCTCAACAAGCGGTGAGGCTAGACTGGGATCCAGCCAAGCCAGTGGCAGATAGCCTTTAATAAAGTCGCCCAACAACCCTCCTAGCTGCGCATCAGCGCGGTCGCCAGAAAGGTAAACATGGGCTAGATAATTCATGCCTTTAGAGCGCGCATGCGCCCAACCCTTGCTTGGTGTACGGGAGGGTTAAACGAGTATCAATGTGAACACTGATACTGCTGGTAGTAGGCACGAATGTAGTCATCGAAGTCCTCCTGGGGCTGAGCATCGAGACCCTGCTGCTCACGATGAGACTGCTCAGCCAGCTCTTGCATCTGTTGTTGCACCGCCTCAGACAAGGGAGCCTGCTGATAAGCTTCCGCGTGCTGTGTGGATAAACGCATAGCCAGTGCAAAAAAGGTTTCACCCTTTTCGCCCATCTCCCGCAGAATGCGCGCCGATGGTGTCAGGTCTGGATTATCGAGTTTCTCGCGCTGCGCTTGCACCGCGTCACTGTAGCGTTTGGTCTCATAACTGTTGTCGAGGATAGCCGCTACCAGCAGCATCTCATCAAGCAGCGCATGCCCCCACTGCGGCAAGCTCTGCTCACCCACTGAGCTCAGTAAACGAAGATCTGGGTCACGCCCTTCGTATACCATGCGGCGCTGGTTTTCGAGCGAGCGCTGATACTTAACCGCATCGGTTTCCTGACTTGAATCTAGCAGGCAATAAAGTAAAAACACGTCGAGGAAATACATCTGCTCGGCATCGATACCCAGTGGTTCGTACGGATTTAAATCGACACAGCGCACCTCAATGTATTCGACGCCACGCGCCTGCAGGGCGCTGAGTGCCGTTTCACCGGAAAAGCTGGTGCGCTTCGGGCGAATGGTGCTGTAAAACTCGTTTTCAATCTGCAGCAAGCTGGTGTTGAGCTGACGGTGTTCGCCCTGCTCACTTTTCGTACCCATTTCCACATATTCTTGAAACGGTTGCGTAATGGCACCACACAAGGTCTGCACATAATTTTCTAGATTGTTGTAACAGATCACCAGAGAATCTTGTGCGCTGCTCTGGTAGCCGAGGTCCCCCATACGTAAAGAGGTTGCGTGCGGGGCATGCAAACTGTGCTCATTGCCCTCGAAGGGGCTCAGGTTATGCGCTCGGTCTTTAACGAAGCTGTGGCACACCGCAGGCGAGGCTCCGAACAAGTAGAGCAGTAACCAAAAGTTGCGGCGGAAGTTACGGATCAAATCAAAGTAGCGACGATTTTTAAACAGCTCAAGGCTTTCGCCTTCCTCACCTTCACGCGCCAGCCAAAACGTCCAAAACTCATCACCCATGGAAAAGTTATAATGTATTCCGGCGATGGTTTGCATCAAACGACCATAGCGCTCGCCCAAACCCTGACGGTAAACCGTTTTCATACGCCCAGCATTGGAGTCGCCAAAGAGCGCCAGCGGTACTTCGCTGTCATCGCCCAACATACACGGCATCGATGCCACCCAGAGTTTTTCATCGGTGGCTTGCAACTGACTGTAAGTGTAGCGCTGCACATCATCGAGTTGCGCAATCAACGCCTCGGTATCTTCGGTTGGCTGGGTAATAAACTCCAACAGAGCTTCAGAGTAATCGGTGGTGATATTCGGGTGGGTCAAGGCAGACCCGAGGCCCTGCTGATGACCCGTCTGAGCCAAACGCCCCTGCGGCGTTATCCTCAGGCTTTCTTTTTCCAGGCCCTTAATAACACGCGCAACCTTCTCATTGCCGCCTTCAGACAGGACCGCGATACGCTGACTCAATAATGACAAATGCTTTCTCCTTGCTGACGGTTCGGCCGCGGCCTAACCCCCTTCACGCAAAATACTGCACATTAAACAATGAGGTTGCACGCGCGACTGCCCATGCGACCAATAAGGTTAAGGTTTATTACCTTCCAATAACTGCGCCTGCGCGGCCAACATTGCCTCAATTTTCGCAGCAATGGCGGCCTCATCACCACCGTCAACGGCGGGCTCTACTGGCGCTTCAAACCCAGTCGTCGCAGCTGTCACAGTTACCACGAGTTCATCTTCGTCAAGCGACCTATCCGCGACGAGCGCCTCTGTACTAGCGGGCGGTTCTACATCTTTTGCCACATCCGCTTTCACCGGAGTTGAGGTTAGACAACTTCCTAATGGGGGCAAATCCTCATCCTTCAAGAGAGGCACGCCCTTATCACTGCGCTCACACTCGAGAATAGTGATACGCAACGTGTAGTCTTTAGCGTTCACTTCAATCTTATGGTTGAGCGCCTCATCGTGATGCAGCGTACTAAACAAGCTGCGTGTATCACGACCATCGACCCATTCGCCGCGTTTATTGAGCAAACCCTGATGCTGATTTTGCAGTAAAAAAACCTGAGCCATATTGAGCCCCTACCTCGCAAAGTAAACCAAAAGTGCCTTAACGGCGGCCTTTCTTACTGTTCTTGTTCTGCGCCTGACTAAACAGTGCCGCCATCGTGCCCTGACCGCCGCCCGTTTCTTTAGGGCCAGTGGACATGTGTTTGCGCGCCGGACGACTGTCACCGCCGCGGTTGCCGCCACGAGGCCCAGAGGTCTTCTCACCCGGCTCATCACCCATGCGCATAGACATGCCAATGCGCTGACGCGGCACGTCCACCTCCATCACCTTGACCTTAACAATGTCACCGGCTTTCACCACTTCACGCGGGTCTTTAACAAAGGTGTCGGAGAGCGCCGAGATATGCACCAAGCCATCTTGATGAACACCAACATCGACAAAGGCGCCGAAGTTGGTGACGTTGGTGACCGTACCCTCGAGCACCATGCCCGGCTCTAGGTCCGAAATTTTCTCTACACCTTCTTGAAATTTAGCCGCCTTAAACTCGGGGCGTGGATCGCGGCCCGGCTTATCCAGCTCGCTGATGATATCGGTGACGGTCGGCACACCAAACTGCTCACTGGTGTAATCGGCGGCTTTCAGCCCGCGCAGAAAACCGGTATCGCCGATCACCCCCTTGATCTCACGACTGTGCTTGCCGGCAATCGCTTCAACCACCGAGTAGGTCTCCGGGTGCACCGCAGACGCGTCCAACGGATTATCACTGCCCGCCACGCGGAGGAAGCCGGCCGCCTGCTCAAACGTCTTGGCACCAAAACGCGTCACCTCTTTGAGCTGGTTGCGGTTTTTGAAGGCACCATGTTGATCGCGAAAGTCGACAATATTATTGGCCAGTGTTTGGTTCAGGCCCGACACCCTCGCCAGCAGTGGTGCTGAGGCGGTATTAACCTCCACCCCCACGGCGTTCACACAGTCTTCGACCACCGCATTCAAAGAGCGGGCGAGCTGAGATTGCGACACATCGTGCTGATACTGACCAACCCCGATGGATTTCGGCTCGAGTTTCACCAATTCAGCCAGCGGGTCCTGCAGTCGGCGCGCAATAGAGATAGCACCGCGAATGGTCACATCCAAGTCGGGGAATTCTTTGGCAGCAAATTCAGACGCAGAGTAGATCGAGGCGCCCGCTTCGTTAACCATCACCTTCTGCGCCGCAATGTCTTTGTGCGCTTTAAGCAGGTCACCAACGAACTTATCGGTTTCACGCGAGCCGGTGCCGTTGCCAATGGCGATCAAGCCCACATCGTACTTTTTACACAGAGTAACAATCACCGCTTCAGCTTCGCGGATTTTATTTTGTGGCGGAGTAGGGAAGATCGTGCCCTGGTCGACAAATTTACCGGTGGCATCAACAACCGCCACCTTTACGCCGGTACGCAAACCTGGATCGAGGCCAATAGTGGCTTTTTGCCCTGCTGGGGCGGCGAGCAGCAGATCTTTAAGGTTGCTGGCAAACACACCGATGGCCCCCTCTTCGGCGCGCTCACGAATTTCACTGAGCAGGTCGGTTTCGAGGTGTGTTAACAGCTTCACACGCCAGGTCCAGCGCACCACTTCATTCAACCAGCGATCCGCCGCACGGCCCTGGTCTTTAACCTTCCAGTGGTCGCCAATCATGCCCTCACAAGGGTGACTGGTGCGCGGCGCATCATCGTCTTCACCCATGGTGATCGCAATGCTCAAAAAGCCCTCATTACGGCCACGGAAGAACGCCAAGGCGCGATGTGAAGGCACGTTTTTCAAGGGCTCATCGTATTCGAAATAGTCTTGGAACTTAGCCGCTTCCTGCTCTTTACCCGCGATCAGGCGAGCGGAAATAACCCCGTCTTCCTTGAGGAAGTGGCGCAGCTTGCCAAGCAGCTCAGCGTCTTCACTGAAGCGCTCCATGAGTATCTGCTTGGCGCCATCGAGCGCCGCCTTGGTATCGGTAATCTTAAGCGCTTCCTCGCTGCCATCGTTGAGTTCGGCGCCTGCGGTAAACTTAACGGCTTCACTTTCCGGGGTCAGACTAGGGTCTGCCAAGAGACCACTGGCCAGAGGCTCAAGGCCCGCTTCGCGGGCTATTTGCGCCTTGGTGCGGCGGCGTGGCTTATAGGGCAGGTACAAATCTTCTAGACGATTCTTGGTATCGGCGGCATTGATGTCCGCTTCCAGCGCTGGCGTCATCTTCTCCTGTTCATTAATGCTCTTAAGAATTGCCGCGCGACGCTCCTCAAGCTCACGTAAATAGCGCAAGCGCTCTTCCAAGCTACGCATTTGAGTGTCGTCCAGGCCACCCGTTACTTCTTTGCGGTAGCGAGAGATAAACGGCACAGTCGCACCTTCGTCGAGCAGCTCCACAGCGGCCGCCACCTGACGCTCATTTACATTTAGTTCTTCAGCAATACGCAGGGAAATACTTTTCATCGGGGTACTCATTGGAGACGCTCATTGAAAGCCTGGCGAAGGGCGAGTTAACGGCCCGTCGTCCCGCTTTAAGTTATGCTCTAGGGCAAGCTAAGCTGTGTTTGGGTGTTTGGCTCAGCAAGGCATTGTGCTCGATTATTATTGTTCACTCTAGCGCTCTGCAGGGGCTTAATAACAACGCCCTCGCGGTGGGGCCTATGAACCTCACATGCCGCAGGCTTCAGCGCATTATGCGAAAATCCTCAGCGCTTAAACAGCCTTGTTTTTAGCAAATAATTGTGGTTTTAACCTGCCCTTCAAATTACCCCCAGTATCCCACCTCCCCCCCTCCATTTGCTCTGGGTGAAGATGCGTAAATGCCTGCGACAGATATTGGCAAAGCCGCTACACTGCGGCCTTAGTCTGATTAGACTACAGGGCTGCACGCGCCTACCACCAGTCCGCCAGCAAACTGATGGATCAGTACCCGATATTGCTCAGTCACCGAAGTTAAGGAATACTCGTTCGTGAATCTGCCACCGCGTCTCGCCCAACTGCTGCAAGCAACCCCGAAGCCTGTATTAATACTGGCTGTTGGCGGCCTTGCCGTCCTCGCCCTAGCCAACCTCAAGCCCAAACCCGCGCCGATAGCCGTCGAGGCACCCAAACCCCCGATCGTGAGCACTTGGGTTGCCCAACCGCACACCAAAGTCTTAGACGTTTTTACCCAGGGCACGGTGGCCCCAAAGCGCGAAATTGAGCTGGTTAGCGAAGTGGCCGGGCGTATCGTTCACACCAGTACAGATTTCGTCAGCGGCGGCTTTGCCCAACGCGACAGCACACTGGTGCAAATTGATCCACGCGACTATCAACTGGCGCTGGTACAAGCCGAAGCCAACGTCAAGGATGCTGAGCAGCTATTGGCCACCGAGCGCGGCCGCGCTCGCCAAGCTAAGCGCGAGTGGCGTGACTTGGGCAACCCTGAGGCCAACGCGCTGTTTTTACGCGAACCACAGCTGGCCGCCAGTGAAGCCCACTTGCTGTCAGCACAAGCTAACCGCGACAAGGCCAAGTTAAATTTAGAGCGCAGCGCCATCAACCTACCCTTTGACGGACGCATCCGCAGCACCCATGTCAACCTCGGCCAATATGTGACGCCCGGCACGCCTATTGCCCAGGTCTTTGATACTCAAGTCGCGCAGATTCGCCTGCCCCTCACCGACCGCCAAGTCGCGTTACTGTCGCTGCCAACAAACCCCCAGCAAAGTACTGAAGCATCGCAACCCGCTCACGTCATCATCCGTGGCACAATCGGCGGGCAAAAACTGAGCTGGCAGGGCCGGCTAGTACGCACCGACGCCAGCATCGATACTCGCTCGCGCCTGTACTACGCGGTTGCCGAGATTGATGACCCCTTCACCGCAACCAAGGCGCAACCGACGCCCTTGGTGGTTGGCCTTTTCGTTGAGGCGCAAATACGCGGCCGCGAGCTGGAAAACGTCACCGAGCTACCTAAGAGTGCGCTTTTCAAGCGTAACCAGCTTTACATACTGACCGATAAGCAACAGGTAGAGCAGCGCCAGGTTGAGGTGCTGCACAGCGACGCGAGCCGCGTATGGGTCAGGGGACCATTGCCCTCTGGCACCCTCGTGGTCATTGATAAACAAAATCGTCTCAGCGAGGGGCTGGTCGTCATCCCCGCAGCCGCCACCAACGGATCAACGACCCCCATCGATGAGCCGACTACGGCCTTAACACAAGTCGGGGGTTAAGCCATGAACCGCCTCATTCAATGGTTTGTTGAAAACCCCATTGCCGCCAATTTGCTGATGGCCGTCATCGCCCTCGGCGGCTTGTCCAACCTCGCATCGCTCAATAAGGAGGTGTTCCCCGGCGCCGAAGTTGGCATGGTGCGGGTCGAAATGGCCTACCCTGGAGCGGGGCCAAAAGAAGTAGAAGAGCAGATCGTCAAGCGCGTTGAAGAGGCTATCGCCGACCTCGACGGCATTGAGCAGATCACCTCTACTGCACGCCAAAGCATGGGTATTATTTCTGTAGAGAGTGTCAACGACTACGACATGCAGCGCCTGCTCAATAATGTCAAAGCCCGCATTGATGCTATCTCGACCTTCCCCGTTGATGCCGAGCGCGCCACCGTTACCGAGGTCCTCTGGCAGTCCGAGATCATGAGCATCGCCATCTATGGTCATGCCGGTGAAGCGGTGCTCAAGCGTACCGGTGAGCAGGTGCGTGACGAGATGGCATTGCTGCCGGGCATTTCTACCGTGGAACTAAAGGCTACCCGCCCCGACGAGATGTCCATCGAGGTCTCCGAGCAAGCTTTGCAGCGCTATAATCTCAGCTTTGAGCAGGTTGCCAATACCGTACGCCAATCGTCTTTAAACCTGCCAGCGGGCACCATAAGAACGACATCAGGCGACATACAGCTGCAGACCCGTGGCCAAGCCTATAGCGCGGAAGACTTCCGCCTGGTCGTGATAGACAGCCGTGAAGACGGCGCGCAGCGCTTACTTGGCGACATCGCGACGATTACAGACGGCTTTGCCGAGCAAGATATAGTGGCCCGCTTCAATGGCCAACCTGCGGTATTTTTGGAAGTGCTCAGCTCCGAGCAGCCGGATGTATTAGAGTCCGCAGCGATCATTCAGCAATACATCGCCGATAATGAACACCTACTGCCCGACGGCGTGCACATGACCGTCTGGAGTGATTGGTCCTACCTGTTTGAAGGGCGTATGAATCTGCTTCTGAAAAACTCCATCAGCGGCCTGTGCTTAGTGTTCCTCGTGCTGATGCTGTTTTTGCGACCCGCACTCGCCGCCTGGGTCAGCGTCGGCATTGCGGTGTCGTTTCTCGGTACCCTATGGCTGCTGCCCTACTTCGGTGTCAGCCTCAACATGATTTCAATGTTTGCCTTTCTGTTAGTACTCGGAATCGTGGTCGACGACGCCATCATCGTCGGCGAAAGCATTTACACCAGTCAGCAGCATGGTATTCAAGGCAATGCCGCGGCGGCCAGCGGTGCCAAAATGGTCGCCAAACCCGTGCTGTTTGCCGTTATCAGCACCATGCTGTTCTTTGCCCCCCTTCTTGTGACCCCCGGGGCGATGGGGGATATGAGCTACGCCATTCCCGTTGTCGTGATCCTCTCTCTGTTCTTCTCGCTGATTGAAAGCCTGCTGATCCTCCCCGCTCATTTGGCGCACCTAAAACCAGAGAAACCGAGTAAAGGCTCTGGGCTATTCCACCGGCTAGCGGTCATGCGCACTCGCCTAGCCGAGGGTTTAGAGCATTTTGCCAACCGCCACTACGCCCCTCGACTGAAGGTATTACTCAAGCAAAACGGCTCAACACTGGCGGGTTTTACCGTCGCCGTAGCACTGTCCGTTGCCGTTTATAACGGTGGCTGGCTGGTGCGTACTTTTATGCCCATAGTGCCGTCGGACTTTATACAAGCCACAATCACCATGCCAGAAGGCTCGAGTGCCCAGCTCATGGGCGCCACACTGAAACAGGTGGAAGAGGCCGTAAGCGCACTTAAGCAAGACAAGACCCTCAACGGTGGCAAGGATATTATTCGCGACCTACAAAGTTGGAGTTACGGCAATACCGTCGAGGTATCCCTGTCATTGGCAGACGGCAAAAACCGCAACCTCTCCGCGGACGACATTACCGAGCACTGGCGAGACTTGATCGGGCCCATCCCAAGCGCCGAAGAAATAAAATTAAACTACACGATCAACGATATCAGCGAAGACATTCGCCTAAGGTTAAGCGTTGGCAACGATGACGCCGCCGCACTGCAAGGCGCCGCCGACGCTGTCATTAACCAACTGTCGCGCTACCCTGGCGTCTACGATATTAGAAACAGCCTGACTGCCGAACGCACAGAGATAGAACTAGACCTCAAGCCACACGCAGAAACCCTCGACCTCAGCCTGCAAGACATTGCTCGGCAAGTACGTCAGGGCTTTTACGGTGAGGAAGTGCAGCGTATCCCGCGGGGCCGTGAAGACGTCAAGGTAATGGTTCGCTACTCAGAAGCTGAGCGCACACAAATAGAACACCTCAGCGACATGCGTATTCGCACCAACGACGGCCGGGAAATCCCATTAGAGGCAGTCGCCGATATAACCTTTGTACCGGGCTACACCAAGATTGAACGTGTAGACCGCAAACGCGCCATCATCATCAGCGCGGAAGTAGAGGAGGGTGTGAGCGACTCAGCATCCCTCCTAGCCGACCTAAGGCAGCGAAATACGGCAGCTTGGAAGCAGGCATTCCCAGGGTTTGACTTAGTGGTGGATGGAGACATGAGGGATGAAGCAGAGTTTTTAGCATCGGCACTGCGTCACTTCGCGCTGGTTATGTTGATTGTCTACGGGCTAATGGCCGTTGCCTTTCGTTCTTACTGGCAGCCATTCCTAGTGCTTACCGCCATTCCCTTTGGATTCATGGGCGCGGTGATCGGCCACCTGATTATGGGGCGCGAGGTCAGCATGATGTCGATGCTGGGTTTCTTTGCCTGCGCCGGTGTTGTGGTTAACGATAACCTCGTGCTACTCGACCGCATCAATCAGCTGCGCAAGCAGGGGTTAGAGGTGTTCGATGCCGTAGTACAGGCGGGGCGTGATCGCTTTCGCCCCATCGTGCTGACCTCCTTGACCACCTTTATAGGTCTCATGCCAATCATGGCTGAAACCAGTACTCAGGCGTTGTTCTTGATTCCCATGGTGATTTCACTGTCATTTGGCGTACTGTTTGCCACCGCCGTCACTTTAATATTGGTACCGGCCATGTACCTCAGTGGGGAGCAACTTCGAGCGGCGCTAAGCAAGACAAAAGAGCCGTTGACGGAAGCTGGGGGGGCCTGACAAGAGATCAGCGCAGCATCAAAAAAGCCCCAACACCTTTAGTGGTGTTGGGGCTTTTTTAGCAGTCGTTACCGATAATATAATCGCAAGCCTTAAGACCCTGGGCGAATCACCCGAAAACGATCGGCATCTTTAGCAAACTTCTCAATGATGGCTACACGCAGTATGCGCCGCTGCTCTATTTTACTGCGTGCATTCACTAGCTCTTTCTCCAACGCCGTCAAGGTGTTGAGCACCGCCTTGGAAACTTTGCGACCACTGCGCTCGGTGTTCGCCGCACGTGCGTGCTGATCGGCGATTTGCTTACGCAGATTGCGCACATTGCTGTCGAGAATAGCAAGGTTGCCGTCAACCTCAGCCAACTTACGCTCTTTGGCCGCCTCGATATCCCTGACACTGCTGTAGCGACGGCGCAGCTCTTTATCCCACACGGCCAGCTCGGCGTCGCGCAGACGCTTTTCTTCCAGTAGCTTGGCATCTTCGCCACTCAGAGCCGCCTCGACCACCTTAACCACTGTGCCCGATGCCGTCACCAGCTCGTAACCAAGCTGTGCAAATTTAGGCGGCAGCGTGTGATTGATCACCCTGCTACCCTGCTCATTCACATAGCGGTAGTAAAGGGTCTCGCCCGACGCACTCTTAATGGCCCAAGCCGGCGCAGCCAGCAGCAACAGAGCCAGACAACCGCTCCCCAGACTCGCGGCTCGGGAGCTTTTTTTAGATTTGAAGCAAAGTTTCATCATGCTCATTATTTTACCGTTGATGCCTTAACCCCGACTGAACACAATTCATACTGTGCGCCACAGCGGCTTGATATGCAAAGGGCACAAACCGCCAGGAGCCAGATGACTCAGACTCCGTAGTTCTGCCGATAGCCACGAATCTGAGCCACCAGAGCATCCTGCCCTTTTTGCTCGTCGAGAAAGCTGATGATGTCATCAAGCTTGACGATACTGATCACCGGGATGTCGTAGTCCTGCTCAACCTCTTGGATAGCCGACAGCTCACCACGACCCTTCTCTTGACGGTTCAAGCCGATCATAACGGCTGCTGGCTGTGCCTCCGCAGCCTCAATGATCTGCATGACTTCCCGCACGGCGGTACCGGCGGTAATGACATCATCAATGATCAGGATTTTACCCTCGAGCGGGGCGCCGACAAGGCTGCCGCCCTCGCCGTGATTCTTAGCTTCCTTGCGGTTGAAGCAGTAAGGCATATCACGCTGGTGTTGGTCGGCTAAGGCCACCGCCGTGGTCGCGGACAGAGGAATGCCTTTATAAGCAGGGCCAAACACCACGTCGAATTCAACCTTTGAATCAACAATAGCGTTCGCATAGAAACGGCCCAGCGCTGCCAGCGCGGCGCCACTGTTGAACTTCCCAGCATTGAAGAAGTACGGACTGACACGACCAGACTTCAACGTAAATTCACCGAAGCACAGAGCTTCACAATCGATGGCCAGCTGAATAAAGTCGCGCTGATACTGCTGCATAGTGGTTTCCTAATAAAACGTGCAAATGACCGATACATTATAGATACCCGCTACCATCCCGTGCGGGCATTAAAGCGGCTCATAATACCAGACTCTGGCCTCGCAGCTAATTGTGCAACGCACCTTAATGAAGCAAAACGCCAACTGCGACTAAAAGAGTTATAAACTTTTTGGCAATCACAAATAAAATGTTCTAAGTTTAACAAGCGCTTCAAAAGACGCTTCGCCACCTGAACAATACTTATAAGTCAACGTGGCGCCACAATAACAACTATAGAAACGCCTAAAGCTCGAGTATGATACGCGCCTCGAGATCAAGGGACTCCCATGCGAATAATCAGTCTTTGTGTAGACGGTATACACCAAGCAGCACAGCGCGGCCTTTACCAGTGGCTCGCAAGCCAAGATGCCGACATCATTTGTCTCCAGGACTTAAAAGCCCTGGAGTACGAGCTGGATGGCGACGCCTTTCAGTTAGAGGGCTATTTTGCTTACTTTTTCGACTCGGGCATAAAAAATCAAAACGGTGTCGCTATCTACACGCGCGAACAACCCAAGGCGTTAATCTTTGGCCTGGGCTTCAACAGCGGTGTTGATATGGCTGGGCGCTACCTGCAGGCCGATTTTGACAACATCAGCGTCGGCTCACTGCTGGCCCCGATTGCCGGCCATGACATTGAATCCCAAGAAACCAAAGCTCAATTCTTCGACGACATGCAAAATCACCTGCATAAAATCACCCGTAAACGCCGCCAGTTTATCTTCTGCGGCGACTGGGGCATGGCCCATAAGCGGGTGGATGTCGAACATTGGGAAGACCATGAACATGAGGCCAGCTTCCTACCCGAAGAGCAGCAGTGGATGGAGCAACTGTTCACCCAGCTCGAGTACAGCGACGGGTTCCGGCGAGTAAACCGTGATAACGATGAATACAGCTGGTGGCCAACCGGCACCATCGGCGAGGGTGATGGCCTGCGCACCGATTACCACGTCATTTCTAACAGCCTTGCCAGTCGTGTTGAATACGCCGTATTTTATAAAACCAAACACTTCTCTAGTCACTTGCCACTTATCATCGATTACGACATCGAGCTAGGGCAGCTCTAACAGGTTGTTAAAAAAGGCATCCTGCCTGCTTCAAAACACGAAAAGAAAAAAGTGTCATTTTCTCTTTTCTTACAAAATCAACGACTTAGCAGTCGCTGATTTTGACGAAACATCCATGTTTCACAATCAGGTGCCGAAATCCTTCGAATTTCAACAGCCTGCGAAGGCTTCACCGAGTAGACGAAAAAAAGCCGCAACCTCGTGAGAGATTGCGGCTTTTTTAGTGGCTTGCCCAATATCGGCTATTGAGCAACTCGGTTTTACTGACTGCCATCCAGCATGTGATCAACAGCGGCTTTCACTTCATCGTCAGAACAGTCCATGCACAGGCCTTTCGCCGGCATACCGTTAAAGCCTTTCAGCGCGTTGCTGTACAAGGTCTCAACACCCTTGCCGACACGAGGGGCCCAAGCAGCGGCATCACCAAGTTTAGGCGCGCCCGCAGCGCCGCTGGCGTGACAGGTGAAACACTTGGTGCTGTACACTTCTTCACCTGTGCGGGGACCACTTGGCGCGGCAGCGACAGGTGCCGCAGCACACTCATCACCGGACATACAGAGCTCACCAACCGGCTTGAGGCGTGTTTGCATCGCCTCTTCAAGATCGCTCGCAGCGAATACGCCAACTGAAATAATAAAACTCAGGCCCGCAGCCAATAGGCTAAATGTCTTGTTCATTTGACTCACAGTTAAGTCCTCTAAATTCATTTCGCATAGGCCACACGGCCACAAGCGCGCATTATAGCCAACAAATACGCAATCAGTCCAAAGACCTTAGAAAACTTCAGGGTAAAACCCTCAAAACAGGGCTCAACTAAACCGTCGCGCATCGATCGATGGATTGCTAGCCCTCGCCGAGAAGCGCCGCTGGCGCGACCAATAGCGGGTAGCCCTCGATTGCTAAGCACCGCCTCAAACACCGGTTTAAACATAGACTCTCCGCCAGCAGATGAGTATGATTGCGCTCAGTTTCAGTTAGC
>Ga0209395_1002820_pt1 | contig 22214 bp, 18 predicted proteins | sample GOMGulsemesocosm_3_FD_184635 | JGI IMG/M metagenome (GOLD analysis project Ga0209395, IMG submission 184635) | Methane-oxidizing microbial communities from mesocosms in the Gulf of Mexico - GOM9D Gulf of Mexico (SPAdes) (version 2) | ecosystem: Environmental > Aquatic > Marine > Cold seeps... | reverse complement strand
CAATGAGGCATCCATACCACCGTACTTAGAGCGCCATTTATAAAACGTTGAATTACCCATTCCGTGTTCTCTGCACAACTCTGATACTGGAACGCCTGACTCAGCTTGTTTTAAAATCACCAGTATTTGACTGTCACTAAACGATGCTTTTTTCATGTGAATCTCCTTGTAATTAGCATACGAGAAAATTCTACTTATGACTTCTATTATTTTAAGGGGGGATTACCGCTGCACTTTGAACAGCATTTGTTTTGGGGTGCAACCAAAGGCACGCGCCGCTTCAATTTTGTCTTCTGGAACTTGCCGAATACCTAAATTGGTCAAGCGTACCAAGGGTGGCAGGGCGAAAATAATGGTCACCAAGATCCCCGGCACATTACCGATGCCAAATAACATCACCACCGGAACTAAGTAAACAAAGGCAGGTAAGGTCTGCATTGCATCGAGTATCGGACGAATGATCCGTTCAGCAGTGTCGTTACGCGCCGACAATATGCCCATAGGAATACCAAAAACCAGACAGAAAAATAGTGCTGTTAGTACCAATGCTAATGTGGTCATCGCCTCTGGCCACACCCCAATAAGCCCGATTGAAGACAACACAATGGCACAAAATGTTGCCATTCTTTTACCGGCGACTTGCCAACCGAATAAACTCGACATAATGATCGATATGGTCGGCGGAATTGCATGTAAACAGTAATCAATAAAGTCCAACACTTGGTCTATCGGCCAACGAATGGCACGAAAAAAACCGCGAAAGTTCTGCACGAGGTAAGAGAGTGCATCTTCGACCCATGTTCCCAGTGGAATATGAATAAACTGGAAGGGATCTAATATAGAGAATTCTGACATTTTTCTGCCCTGTATTGTTAGGTGTAAGCTCAGTGTTGACCGAGAGTTTGTAATAAAATGTCTTTGGAGATAACCCCAAAGAAACAACCGTCTGCATTAACAACGGGTACTGGGTACGGACTGTCCGCCACGCTTTTTATTAGCTCTTTTAATGGCATATCAACGTGAATTTGACAGTGTGATTTACTCAGCCCATTAGTCGCTTTACCAGCGTCGTCTAGTTCAATATCTTGCGCCGCTACCACGTGCTTTAGCTGCTGCTGACCATTAGTCAGATAGACAAATCCTTGCGTCGAAGTAACGTCAATGGTTAACGGTTTATCGACATTTTGTGTCACGACGCTATCACGGCAGGCAATGTCGCCAGCTTTGAGAATTTTGGTCACATCAACACCTTTAAAAAAGGTTTCAACATAGTCATCAGCAGGGTTTTGCATCAATTCTTGCGGTGTGCCTACTTGAACAACCCGACCCCCTTCCATAATCGCAATTCGATCGCCAATCCGGATTGCTTCATCGAGATCGTGAGAAATGAAGATAATGGTGCGTTGTTGCTCTTTTTGCAGTCGAATTAATTCGCCTTGCATTTCGTGCCTAATCAATGGATCTAACGCAGAAAAGGCTTCATCCATTAACAAAATTGTTGGATCGTTGGTCAACGCCCGTGCCAAACCAACTCGCTGTTGCATACCGCCCGACAGCTGATGTGGATAGCTGTCGCTGTGCCCGCTAAGACCAACCTGTTCAAGCGCCGCTTGAGCACGTCTATTGGCCTCTTTTTTCTCAACACCTGAAATATCTAAACCAAAAGCGGCGTTGTCGATCACCGACATGTGTGGCATTAAAGCGAAAGACTGAAACACCATGCTCATTTCTTTGCGCCTAATCTGCAGTAGCTCTTGATCATTGAGGTTAGTGATATCGATGCCGTTTAGGGTAATGCTACCGGCAGTTGGCTCAATTAACCGGTTAAGCAAACGAACCATAGTCGACTTGCCTGACCCTGATAGCCCCATAATCACAAATATCTCACCGCGATTAACGCTAAAGCTGGCATCTAATACCCCAACGGTCTGACCGGTCTGAGCAAATATTTGATCTTTAGTCGCTCCCTCACTTAACATCCGCATGGCTTTTTCGGGTTGCTTACCGAATACCTTGTAGATATTTTTAATCGACAGAATCTCTTGATTTTGCGCCATACCAGCCCTCATTTTTATTCGTTTATTATATTTATGACTACACAGCAGCAATGCGCTGGCGGATAACTATTGAGCTATTAAACTAGCGGTTTAAAAAATAACTGTCCAACGACATAACTAAGGTAAAAAGCATAACCTTAGGTTATCAATAGTAAAAAACGCCACCACAGCGAAAACCCAAGCCCATGAAACTAAACGAAAATATTAGTGAAAAATATAATGCCTATTAAAAATAGTATGATAGATAAGATTATTAGCGGAAAAACAACAGTGGGGTAGCGCGTACTTGAACGTGACGAAAGAAGTAATAACAGGGGCAATAGCAGCGGCTCTATTAGTTATAGTTCAGTCTTAGCAATAAATAATAGACGACAGCACACCTTATCAATGACAGTAATGTCATCAATAAAGTGTGCTAATTATACAAATATTTTATGGCTGTTTCGCTAACGCGCTGGCGGCGATTAACACCAATACGCCGCCCAAGACGGTGCTCCAAGTTAAAGACTCGCCGACCAGTAACACCGCAATCGCTATAGCAACAACGGGTTCTAAATTAGACAGGGTCGCTGCGTTTGCCGCACCTATGCTGGGTGAACCACTGATAAAACAAACAATAGGTACTATGGTGGCAAATAAAGCGAGCCCAACGACGGCTGTCCAGCCAGTTACACTTTGTGGCAAGCTTACATCTTGCATTAATCCGGCGCAGATAAAAGTGCCAACACCCCCCAATAAAATGACCCAAGCAGCAGCCAAAGGTTGGGTAGTATTCGGTTTGTGAGCACCATAAATTATCGCAGAGCCATAGCTAATAGCGGCAAATAAAGCCCAAACAACGCCACTGATATCACCTTGAAAGTTATTACCAGCAGCAAGTAACACCCCACAAAAAGCCAGCAACATAGCGCAAATTCGTATCGGTTTTATCGACTGTTTAAGGACAAACATGCTGTATAAGCCGACAAAAGCGGGGAACGAAAACATCAATATCACCGCCAAACTTATCGAAGAACTTTGACTCGCAGTGTAATAACCTAGCGCAGCGCCAGCGTAACCTAATCCGATCAAGAGATATTGACCAAATTCTTTGCCGCGTGGTAACGCAATTTTTTTAATCCGTAACCACAGCAGCAGCATCAGATTGGCCAAACAGAATCGAGCAAGCAATAAACCAATCGGAGTCGCGCCATCACTGTAAGCAAAAAAAGCGAAATAAGGTTGCAAGCCATAACTAAAAGCCGCCGCCAACACCAATAAATAACCTTTTAAATAAGTATTATCGCTAGCAGCGCCAGCCTGACTCACACGTGAATTAGACACCATAATCAACTCCACAATAATCGAAGAAGCAACGCCACCAAACAGTCACCTGTCTAGTGGTTTATTGCCTCTTCGTTTTGCTATTCGTTAGTTTTTACGCTTGATATTAGAATTGCGTTTTATCTTCGGTGAGTCGTTGCTCCATTAGCTCACAATACCAATCAACAAACTGGCAAACCCCATTTTCGGCAACGTCTGAAAACGGCCCGGGGATATAGGCGGGTGAGCTAACACCACGGAAAGTCTCTTCAACCAACTGTAAGTCCTGATTATTCGTCGCGAGCCAAACTTTGGTTAAGCGATCTAAATCATAATCAACGCCTTCGACAGCATCTTTGGCGACGATCCATTTGGTGGTCACTAACGTCTCACCACTGCTCAAAGGCAGGATGCGAAAACTGAGTGCGTGATCGCCCAAAAAGTGGTTCCAAGTGGACGGGTATTTGAAATAAAGCAACGCCCCGAGATCGGCGACATCTGACTCGTCCATTCTGGTGTTAACCGCTGGCTTACCATCCATCGTGTAGCTAACAGCGCCATCAGACAACGGGATACGTGTCATGCGATAACGACCATTTTCATCCATCACCAAGCGACTCGGAAATCCTGCCGCTTCACACTTATCCCAATGAGCGACTAACTCAGGATCATCTGCCCCTCCGACCCCAGCAACAGAGAGATTTTCAACAAAAGCGTTCAGCAATTCAGGATGATTAGCGTCGCAGTGAAAGCATTCACGGTTATTTTCGAACACTAACTTCCAGTTGCCTTTTTCAACGATATTAGATTCAAAAGCGACCTTGCCCTGCGCTAAATTATGCGGTTGGATAAAAGGCCCAACATCGCGGCTAAAAGCAGAAAAATCAGGGGCCTGATCAGCGACACAAACATAAATGTAGCTATGGATAACTTCGCAGTGGACAGGTTGTAAATTATGCTCATTGTTAACAAAGTTTTCGCCCATATTACCCGCAAACAACAGTTTGCCATCGAGACCAAACGTCCACTTGTGATAAGGGCATACTAACTTGGCACTCTTGCCTTTAGCTGCCGAGCAAATGCGCGAGCCACGGTGACGACATGCATTGTGGAACGCATTAATTTTGCCGTCATCGGCACGTACAATCACCACCGGATAATCACCAATTTGCAGCGTAATATAGTCACCAGCCTTTTCAACTTCAAAACTGTGCCCAGCAAAAATCCAGTCACGATGCCAAATTTGGGCCAGATCTTGTCGATAAACTTCTTCGTTTCGATAGAGCTCTCGGCTGAGTGCATGGCGCGACTTACGCTGGCGGATTAGCTCCAATGTAGTAGTTTGAGTGCTCATTTTACGGCTCCTAGGGTAACGACGTTATTAACAATTGACGATTATTTTTTCGTTAAAAGAACTCTTGGTTTGGCACAAATAATCGGTTGTCTTTATTATTTATAATTTATTTGCAATGAGTATATTTTGACCTCACGCTAGGGTAAAGTGACTTTTTTACTAGATAATAGATTACGTTAGGTTATGGTTAAACATGTCGATCCAGATCAGATCTTGGTGAAAATGCCTTCGCTTAGAGCAATCAAGTCTTTTGTCGCCGCCGCAAAATATCAAAATTTTACTCGCGCAGCAGAAGCCTTATGCGTTACTCAAGCGGCGGTAAGTCGCCAGATCAGAGAACTAGAAGCTAGCCTAGACGTTAAACTGTTTCGGCGCGCAGGCCGAGCTGTCGAACTAACACCAGCTGGCAGTATTTTTTTTGATGCCTGTTATTTGTCTTTCGTCAATATTGCGCAAGCGGCGCAACGTATTCAATATGATCATTCGGCCCGCCAAGAATTATGCATCTGCTGCACGCCAGCATTCGCTACTTTTTGGCTGTCAGACCGGCTGCCAGACTTTATCGCCACCCACCCTAACATAGATATAAATTTAGTAACGACTAACAATTTTTTGCATATGGAACCGGGGGTTAAGCCCGATGTTTATATTAACAAAAGCAGCGATCCGCGCGAGGGTTACCACGGCATAGCATTATTTTACGATTTAATTTATCCGGTCTGTTCGCCTCAATATTTGGCTGACAATCCGCAGTTAACCAACCTCGAATCATTGCAACAGGCAACCTTGCTTAACTTGAGCCCTTACGGTCGCTCACAAGTCGCTGAGCATATCGACTGGGGGGTGTGGTTTTCACTGCAAAACAAAGAATTACCACCAGCAGATCCGTTAAACCATAACATGCCAAATTCTAATGATTACAATATGTTAATGAAAATGGCCCTTAATCATCAAGGCGTCTGTCTCGGCTGGCAGCATTTAGTCGGTTCACTGCTAACCGAAGGAAAGCTCGTACGTATTGGTCAATTTGAAGCGTCACTGCAAGAAAAACGGCACTACCTAAGTTACGCCGTTGACAAAGAAGCTAATTCAGCATTAAAAGATTTTAAACAGTGGATGTTAGCGCAGGTTCAAGATGAACCCACCTCTGTAGTGCCAAAGAACCAAACAACTGACTAAACAGCCTGCCCGCTAAGTAAAAACCAACACAGTTCACCACCAAGCGTCAGAACTGTGTTGGTCACCTAAACTTGGTTACTTAATTTATTAAGTGTTTAACACCAGCCATACCATGTCTAATTCACCGCTTTAAATTGAATTGATTAGCTCAACAGATTTAGTTTTTGCTCACCAACGATAACCTGCCGTTATGTTTAATCCACATAAAAGGTTGATTGTGGCTCACTATGCTCGCTCGGTAATATTTGGTCATTAACACGAGGTCACCTACCCCTCGTTGTATCACTTTAATATTAACAGGAGTATTTCATGTATTTTGAAGGTATTTATACCCCAGTAATTACACCATTTTCAGCCAACCAAGCCATAGACTACGACGCCTTTAGCGCGCAAGTTCAATACTTAGTTGACGCAGGCGTTCAAGGATTAATGGTCGGCGGCACCACTGGTGAATACTATGTCGAGAGTCACCAGGAACGCATTAAACTGCTCGAAATATCTAAGCAAATTGCGGGCGATAAGTGCATTGTCATTTTTGGGACCGGTTCGATCGACCCTACAGCATCAATTAAGTTAGCCGAAGACGGCGCTAAGTCTGGCGCCGACGTATTACTCGTTGCCACACCGCCCTACTCGTTGCCCACTCAGCACGAGTTAGCACTGCACGCGCTAAGCATCGACAGCGCGGCCGACCTGCCAATTATGCTTTACAACTACCCCGATCGCATGGGCGTAAACATGGAAGCTGAGTTTCTCGATGCAATCTCGCAATCTCGCAATTTTCAAGCGATTAAAGAAAGCTCTGGCGATATCAACAGATTGCACATGCTAGCCAATGATTACCCGCATCTTCAAGCCGCCTGTGGCATGGACGATCAAGCGTTAGAGTTTTTCGCTTGGGGCGCTAAAAGCTGGGTCTGCGCTGGTTCAAACTTTTTGCCCCATGAACACTTAGCGCTGTATCGTGCCTGTGTAATTGAAAACGATTTCAATAAGGCACGCCGCATAATGGCAGCCATGATGCCGCTAATGTCAGTGCTAGAGCAAGGCGGTAAATTTATTCAAAGTGTTAAGTACGGCGTCACCTTATCTGGGCGTACTGGCGGCGAAATGCGTCTGCCATTGCACGGCTTAAATGACAGCGACCAGCAAGCAATGACTGAGGTTGTCACAACCCTAAAAACCACTATCGCCGAGATCGTAGCAGAAAAATCTCCGCTGGAGGCTTTAGCATGAGTGACCTATTAACCCTTGAAGCATATCAAGCAATTGCAGCGTCTTTAAAGCCTGCGGGTAATAGCTTTATTGCGGGTGAATTTCGCCCCGCCAGCACCGGTGAAACAATCACCGTGACTAATCCTGCAACAGGCGCTGTCATTACTGAACTCGCGGCCTGTACTAAACAAGACGTCGATTACGCCGTTAAACAAGCCCGCGATGTCTTTGACAGTGGCAGCTGGAGCAAAGCGCACCCAAGTGAACGCAAAAAAGTGCTGCTTGAGCTGTGCAAACTCATTGAACTTAACGCCAATGAACTCGCGGTATTAGAGTCGATCGATTCGGGCAAGCCAATTTGCGACTGCGTTGAAATCGATATTCCAGAAATTATTAATACCATTAGCTGGCATGCCGAACTAATTGACAAAATTTATGACCAAACGGCACCGGTTGGCTCGAATGCTGTTGCCATGATCGTGCGCGAACCGATTGGCGTAGTGGGCGCGGTATTACCTTGGAACTTTCCTATTTTAATGCTCGCTTGGAAAATAGCCCCAGCACTGGCTGCAGGTTGCTCTATGGTCGTAAAACCGGCCGTGCAAACTTCATTAACCGCGCTACGTGTCGCCGAACTTGCGATTGAAGCAGGCCTGCCCGCAGGTGTATTAAACATCGTTACTGGCACTGGCCCAGTTGTTGGAGAAGCCATTGGCAGCCACATGGATGTCGACATGCTGACCTTTACTGGTTCAACAGTCACAGGCCGTCGTTTTCTGCATTACTCAGCCGACTCCAACATTAAAGAAGTGGTGCTTGAGCTTGGCGGAAAAAATCCATGCATAGTGCTTGATGATGCTGAAGGTCTCGATAACGTCGCAGAGCAAGTCGTTGCCGCAGCGTTTTGGAACATGGGCGAAAATTGTTCGGCGGGTTCGCGATTAATCGTGCAGCAAGGCATTAAAGACCAGCTAATGAGTAAAATTAAAGCCCATGCGCTGGAGTGGAAAACCGGTAACCCACTTGATCCAGCCAATCAATTGGGCGCATTAATCGACCAGAATCATTTTAATAAAGTATGCAGCTATTTAGACAACGCCAAAAACGACGGTCACGATTTAGTACTTGGTGGTGACTCGGTCGATGGCGTTTATGTGATGCCAACAATTTATGACAACGTCAAAAATAGCGACCGCTTGGCCCGAGAAGAAATATTTGGCCCTGTACTGAGTGTTATCACAGTCGCAACCTATGAAGAAGCAATAGCTGTCGCTAATGATACTGACTACGGCTTAGCGGCCAGCGTATTTACCGCTGACGCAAAACGTTCATTACGCGCGGCTCGGGCCATAAAAGCCGGTACGGTCACGGTGAATTGCTTTGGTGAAGGTGACATTACAACGCCTTTTGGCGGCTATAAACAGTCGGGGTTTGGCGGACGTGATAATTCAATTCACGCCCATGATCAATTTACCCAGCTCAAAACTATTTGGCTCGATCTTAGTGACCATGCCGTCGATGGCAACATCGACTAAATGTAAACAGCAAGCTAATGATTTAGCTTGCTATTTCTTATAGCTTTCGCTTGGATCTTAATATGACCAAAAACATTAATGTCACTCGCACTCCCCAAGAGACAGGCACCGCAGGTTGGAAAGCTCTGCTTGGTGACAACCAGACTGATTTTGCCAAATTAACTGCTGATATCGACACCGACTGGCTAGTGATCGGGGCAGGTTTTGCCGGTATTGCAGCGGCGCAGCGCCTGAGTCAGCTGGTGCCAAATCACGAACGAATTGTGATGATCGATGCCTGCCAGTTAGCCGAAGGACCTGCCGGGCGAAACAGCGGTTACATGATCGATTTACCCCATGATTTAAATTCAAATACCTACGCTGGTGCCAATGAAGCAGACTTAAAGCAAATACGTTTTAACCGCTATGCTATCGAGTTCGCTGCCACCATGGCTAAGCAATACGCGATGCCTGAACAAGTATTTTCGCGTAGCGGCAAAGTGACCGCAGCCGCCAGCGAGCGCGGATTAAAACAACTTGAAAGTTATCGTTGCCATTTAGATAAGCTCAATGAGAGCTATAGCTTATACGACGCAAAAAAAATGCAGCAATGGACTGGCAGCGATTATTACCAACAGGGTCTGTTTACGCCAGGCGCCGTGACAATACAACCCGCAGCATTTATCCAAACGGCAGCGACCGGGCTCAGCGCTCGGGTTGATATTTTTCAGCAAACGGCTGTCGTTGCGATCGAACCTGGCAAACCTCATCAAGTAAAAACGGCCAATCATACGATAAAAGCTAAAAAAATCATTCTAGCGGTCAATGGCCATCTTGAATCGTTCGGTTACCTAAAGCGCCGACTGCTGCATGTTTGCACCTACGCGTCGATGACTCAGGCATTAAACGATGATCAATTAAGCCGCCTAGGCGGTAGCCCTGATTGGGGCGTGCTGCCTGCGGATCCAATGGGCACGACGGTCCGCAAAATATCTAACTACCAGGGTTCAGGTGACCGCCTCACGGTGCGCAACCATTTTACGTTTAACCCAAAAATGGTTATTGATCAGCGTGACATCAATTCGATTGTAAAAATGCACGATAAAGCTTTTGCCGCCCGCTTTCCAATGCTTGACGACGTTGCCATGGAGCACCGCTGGGGGGGACGACTTTGTTTGTCATTAAACTCAGTGCCAGCATTTGGCGAAGTAGATCCTGGCATTTATTCGGCCGCTTGCCAAAACGGTTTAGGCACGGTAAAAGGGACGTTATCTGGCATGCTGGCGGCAGAGTTAGCCGTTCTAGGCAATACCGAACTAGTCACCGAATATAGCAGTTATGATCGACCTTCAATATTACCACCTGAGCCCTTTTTATCGCTCGGTGTTAAAGCCAATTTAGCCTTTAAAGAAAAGTTAGCAGGTAAAGAACTTTAATATATTTATCCGATAGGGAATATCCAATGACAACAGTATTAGAACAGTCGACCCAAAGCAAAAAAACTAATTTCGACGATATTCCCGTGGTAGATATCGGCTCATTGGTTGATGGTTCAGACATTGATTCGGTAGCAAATAAATTACGCTTTGTTTGTGAAAACATTGGCTTTTTATATGTGAAAAATCACGGCGTTGAACAAAAGTTAATTGACGACATGTTTAACATTACCCAACAATTTTTTTCACTGCCCATTGCAGAAAAAAATAAAATCCATATCAAAAACTCTAACCTGACTTTGCGCGGGTATATCGGCATGTACGAAGAGAATGTTGATCCCGAAAATACCAAAGATTACAAAGAGTGTTATGACATGGGCGCTGAAACACCATCAAACATCCCCTTTTTTGGTAAAAACTTTTTTCCCACCGATACCATGCCTCAATTTAGTGAGATTGCGACAAAGTACCACGATGCCATGTTAGATTTAGGGTTAAAGTTAGCGCGAGCAATTGCTCGTTCATTGGATTTACCACTCAACTTTTTTGACGATAGAATGACCCAGCCGATCACGATCCAACGGCTGTTACATTACCCACCGCAAAGCGGAAAGATTAACATTCAAAAGATGGGCATTGGTGCACATACCGATTATGGTTTTCTGACCATCTTATGCCAAGATAATATTGGTGGGCTGCAAGTACTTAATCACAATCAAGAATGGATTAGTGCCCCGCCAGTCGATGGTACATTTATTATTAACATTGGCGATTTAATTCAAACCTTAACCGGTGGTTTGTATGTTTCGACCACGCATCGCGTTATCAACGAGAGCGGGCAAGAGCGATATTCAATGCCATTTTTCATGGATATGGACTTTAACGCGCTGATCGATGTCGTGCCAACCCGCAAAAACTTCACCACAGAAACAGTCGAACCATACCTCTGTGGCCATCATAAATTCTCACGATTCGCAGACAGTTACGCCCACCTTGAAAACGTTGATATAAATGATGTTTTAAGCAACTATGATCGTGCTTAAGCCAAAGAATATAACCTAAACTAAGCCAGCTATAGAGCTGGGTAACAGCATGTTATTTGAACCATACCTTTAACACTATTACCGCTGTAGGGATTACCATGAAACCATTTAATACTGCCGATTTTTTAAATCCAGTTGCCACCAAAACCTGGGGCAATGGTCGCCACCCAGTACAATGTGTCAAAGTCATTCGCGAAACCAGCGATGTTACTACGTTCACTTTTGGGATGAGTCAGCCGATCTTATTCTTTTTTAAACCCGGTCAATTTGTCACACTTGAGTTAGAAATAGACGGCGAGCGAGTAATGCGCTCGTACACTATATCTAGCTCTCCTTCTATTCCTTATAGCTTTTCAATTACGGTCAAACGCGTTGAAGGCGGACTGGTGTCAAATTGGTTAGCGGATAACTTAAAAACCGGCGACCAACTTGCTGTTCATGGCCCGACCGGCCAATTTAACTGCATGGATTTTCCGGCCGACAAAGTATTAATGCTCTCGGGTGGTGTCGGCATTACGCCGGTGATGTCGATGGCACGTTGGTGGTTTGATACCGATTCTGAAGTCGATATGGTGTTTGTGCACAGCGCCCGCACCCCTGCTGACATCATTTACGCCCGCGAACTGGAATACATGTCGACTCGGATCGATAATTTTCAACTGCATTTAATTTGTGAGCGCACCAATATTGGCGAAGCGTGGGCCGGTTATCGCGGTTACCTTAATGAGCCGATGCTGAAATTAATAGCGCCTGATTTTTTCGAGCGAGAAATTTTTTGCTGTGGCCCTGCAGTTTACATGACTGCGGTGCGAAATTTATTAGTCGCCATCGGCTTTGACATGCAGCACTACCATGAAGAATCTTTTGGCGCCACGCCCAAAGAAGATGCTAAAGACGCCGAGCAGCACGCAATTGCAGCTGACGAAGCGCAGGTAAGCGGCGATAAAGTGTCGGTTTATTTTAGCCAATCAGATATCAGCGTCGAGATAATCAAAGGCAGTAATTTAAACGAGGCCGCCAATGCGGCTGGGGTTAATATCGCTAAAGCTTGTGGCATGGGGATTTGCGGGGCTTGCCGCATAAAAGTAAGTGCTGGCGACTATGACATGCAACACAATGGCGGGATCACAACCGATGAAGAGGAGCAAGGTTATGTGCTCTCGTGTTGCACCAGTGTCATGAGCAATCTCAAGGTCGAGTATTAACTCTTTTGGCTCTGTTGTACTAAAGTGTTGTTATTAGAACAGAGCCAACTCTTTTACTAGCCACAAATATTGCCTCGTCTAACGGTGATTGCGACAGATCACCGTTAACAACAACGACAGTAGGCAACCTGATTTCAGCGAAAGTATTGCCTATTTAAAACCGATAATTTGGTAATTCCCTTTCACTTGCAATTGAATAGTCACCGCAGAACTGCCGTTATTTTTCCAGTACCAGCCATGCGCGCCGTCAAAAGGTGCCGTTAACGTGCCCCTAACATTATTAGCAGTGCTGACGGTATAGCTTTGAAAATAACCGGTCGTATCACCTTTAGGCTCGCCGTGAAAATCAAAAAACACATCGCCGCCCGTTGCTTGCCAACTATAACGAATGACACTGCCCTTTAGTGCGCTAAGTTTATATTCTAAACCGACCCCCGCAGGTACGGTGATGACTTGATTGTGTAATTTAAAATTAGCCGCTGACGACTTGGTTACTTGTTTTTCAGCTGCTGGTTCTGCCAATGTGGTCAACCCCAGCACCGCTCCAATCCCCGTCGGATCAATATTGTACTCGGCCGGTAAAATCGCCACCAGTAACACCAATCCGCCAAAAAAACCGGCAAAAATACTGGCCTTGGCTAAATTTTTAGTTGATTGCATTGCCTGCGCCAACTTATGTTCGGCACTGGCTGCTTGTTCTCTTTGCGTCATGTGTTTACCTTAAATTGTTGTAAAATAGCCCGTCAGTTGAAAACCAACCAGCATTACTCCGCAGCTCATCAGCAGCGCATTTGTTGCGACTGAAAATCGTAAAAAACTCGGATGCCGACGCCAAAAACTCAATGCTATCAGCACGATGATTAAGGCATAACACTGCCCTAACTCGACGCCAATATTAAAGGCGATCAGGTTTTCGACTAAACCCTCTTGAGGGATTTCCAGTTGTTGTATTTTGGTCGCTAAACCAAAACCGTGAAATAGACCAAAGATCATCACTGCCGCTTTAGCATTGGGCTGGCAACCCAGCAGTCGCTTGAAACCACCGAGGTTATCAAAGCCTTTATAGATGATCGAAAAACCAATAATTGCATCGATTAAATAGGCATTAATCACCACGCCATACAGTACCCCAAACATCAGAGTAATACTGTGACCAACAGTAAAAAGTGTTACATAAACCATCACGTCTTTTGAGCGATAGAGAAAGAAGATAACCCCAACTAAAAACAGTAAATGATCGTAACCGGTCACCATATGTTTTGCACCAATATACAAATACGGAATCACAGAGATCCCTTGATTTGTTAGTAAAAACTGTTTGGTACTATCGTCGACACCATGAGCCAGCGTTGTCGCTGCAAAGCAACAAGTGGCCAGCAGAATCAACAACCGTTGCAACGAAAGGGATTTAAACAACATCACAGATAATTTCCTCGTTATTGTTTTACTAAATTTATTACGCAATTAGCCTGCGAATTTGCCGCTAAAATTTGCACCCAAATAACTGCCTTCGTTGCTCAGTAGAACATAAAGTGTTTTTTGCGCTTTAGCATGAGTAACAGCCACCACATAATGGCGTAACGATTTTTCGTAAATAGTAGAATCAGTGATTTTTTTCCAGCTGCTATCGAGAGGTTTTCCATCAATGGGTTCTGCGTTATCAACAATAACCGCCACATCACGCAGCGCTTTGGCAATAACTTGCTCATTGGTCGGCGCAAAATCATGGTTATGTTCACTGCTACTAACAGCAATATTAGAAACCAATGAGGCCATTATTAATAATATAACCGCAGTAATCTTTTTAAACATCTAAGGTCTTCCTCGTTATTTCAACACTATGGGCGATGCGTAATTGAGCGCGCAAAGTATATCGCCAATAAAATGATTATCGAACTGCTTTTTAGTATTATTTACACCAAGATAAAATCAACAGATTAAGGTTAGAAATAAGACCGTGGATGATAATTTAGCTATTATTAGCGTCAAGCCAGCGATATTTAGCCGCTTAAAATAGCGCGAAGTTCGTGCGCTAAGCACCGTCTTTTAACCCCAATTTAACCCCCTAATGGTTACACTTTGACCTTATTAAAAAATATGGGGTTAATCGTGAAAAGTTCATCTTTGCTGTGTGTCGTTGTCAGCCTTTGTTTTGTCACTTCGTGTGCCACATTCGAAGACATTCATTATGATCAAAAAGCTAATCAACAAATAAACAAACTCGCGGCGACCAATATAGAACTCAACGAGAAGAGCGAAACCGTACCGCTGTCTAAGCTGCTGGCGATAACTGACCTTAATCGCCTAATTGACACAGCCTTAGTCAATAATCCGAATTTACAGCAAACCTTGCTAACCCTAAAAACAGCCGAGCAGCAATTATCAGTTACTGGATCATCGCAATGGCCAAGCTTGTCAGCCGGGCTTAACACCACCAAAAATCAAGCCGCAACCACCAGCTATAGCTCAAGCATTGATCTAACGTGGACCCTTGATCTGTGGCAGCAACTTGCTAACGCCACAAGTGCCCAGCAAGCCGAAGTAATGACAACAGCTTACGCTTACCAAGATGCCCGCGATTTACTGGCGGCCAATGTCATGCAGGCCTATCTTGGTTTAGTGCAATACGCCCAATTAATTACCATTGAAACCGACAGTGTTGCTGCGCTGAAAACCAATGAACAAATTATTGTTAATCGCTATCGCAAAGGCTTAAGTCAGTTAAGCGACCTTGATACGGCCAAGTCGTCAACCCAAAGCAGTCAAGCCACCTTGGTCGAATACCAAGCGCAATATCAACAGGCGTTAAGAAATTTATCCTTGCTGACTGGGCTTAGTGATAATCAACTCAATTACCGCACCACCTTCCCAGAAGTGGTGATGCCATTAACTGAGCTCGCGCAACAAAATTTAGCCAGACGACCTGATTTGCAGCAAGCCTACCAGCAGATTATTGCCAGCCAATACCAACACAAAGTCGCTTACAAAGCGTTATTACCCAGTTTTACCCTGAGTGCCTCAATCGGCAATAGCAGCACTAACTTACACGACGCCTTATTTGGCAGCAGTGCATGGCAGCTATTAGGCCAACTGTCGGCCCCTATTTTTAATGCCGGTAAGTTAACCAGCGAAGTTGAAATTGCCAAATTAAGCGCTGAAAAAAGTTATTGGGCGTTTCAGGAAACATTGCTAACCGCAGTTAATGAAGTCGATAACGCGATTGCACAAGAGCAAGCAATTAGCCAACGGATCACATTAACCCAAGCGGCGTTAGCGAGTGCCAAGCGCAGCGAAACAACCTATACCGAGCGTTACCGCCAAGGCACCGTCTCATTAATTGATTTATTGCAAGTTCAACAGCAAACCTTTTCTTTACAAGGTCAAGTTACGCAATTGATTTACCAACGATTAACCAACCGTATTACCTTGGGTCTTGCATTAGGCTTTGGCGTTTAAGGGTTTAGGAGTTTAAATTATGAAAATTATCACCAAAACATCGCTTGCCTCAGTCGCCGGGATCGCCAGTATTTTTTTAGCCGTTGCCTTTAACTCGGCATCATCGACTGGCCACCAGCAAGCCCAACCACCGAAAAAAGCCGTGCAAAGCCCAATGGTCTCAGTTATTCAAGCAACGCCAATATCCCACCAAGCGACAGTGACAGCTTACGGTGAAGTTAAATCGAGCAATCAACTGACATTAACCTCACAAGTCAGTGGCAAGGTGACTTATTTATCACCGACATTTTTAACCGGTAATCGCGTTAAGAAAGGTCAGTTGCTCGCCAAAATTGAGCCGATTGTTTATGAGCAGGCCTTAGCAAATGCTCAAGTGTCTTTGGCAAACGCCAAGCTGGCATTGGCCCAGGAACAATTAAACAGTGAACAAGCTGCTCAAGAATGGCAACAATCGGGCTTGGCGGCAGAGCAAGCGTCTGACTTAGTATTGCGCAAACCGCAACTGGCAGCAGCCAAGGCTGAATTTTCATTAGCCAGCAAGCAGGTGGCTAAAGCTAAGTACGACTTGTCGCAAACAAAAATACGCGCACCCTTTGATACCTTAGTGGTCTCTAAAGCAGTGCAAATAGGCAGTAACCTGCAAGCAGGCAGCCAAATAGCTCAGTTATATGACATTGCATTATTTGAAGTGGCACTGCCACTATCACCCCAGCAATGGCAGTTATTACCAAGCAACCTTGAGCAATTAGCTAATATTGAAGTGCTGTTAACCGATCAAACCAGCACCAATCAATGGGTCGCAACCGTCAACCGCTTTGAGCAACACATCAACAGCAGCAGTCGCCAACGTTCATTGATCGCAACCATCAAGCGACCTCTTTCGCTCGACACACCGCTATATCCGGGCACCTTTGTTAAGGCGGCGATCAACGGCCTCGCTATTTCACAGTTATGGCAACTGCCAGCGTCAGCATTAATCGATAACAATTCGGTATGGCAGGTCGACAACGACGGCTTACTTAATCAACTCGCCGTTAATGTTATTTTTTCACAAGGCAATCAGGTTTACGTGAAACCGCAACAGCCACTAACGCAGGCTAGCATTGTAAAAAGACCGCTCGCCAGCTATTTGGCCAACATGAAAGTGCAAGCAAACAATGAGCAGCGCTCTCAGCAAATGAGTCAGCTTGGCGCCAAAGAAACGCAATCAACTCAGTCGGTTCAGGTGACTAAATCAAGCGCTGATGTCGCGCAGGAGTTATTGTAATGTCGTTACAAAGCCCCTCAAATAACAGCAATACCAAGCAAGGCGGCATTATCGCGTGGTTTGCTGGCAACTCGGTTGCGGCCAATTTACTGATGTTAACCATTATCTTTTTAGGCTTAATGTCGTTTAACCAGTTACGCAAAGAAGCATTTCCGGCATTTGACGCTAACTCTGTTCGCATTTCAATGACTTATGACAGTGGCGATGCCAAATTGTCTGAAGAAGGCATTGCGATAAAAATTGAAGAAGCACTCGCCACAGTGCAAGGCATAAAGCGCATTACTTCAACGTCTAACGCGAGCGGCAGCTCGGTCGTGGTTGAGGGAAAATCTGACTACGATATCGCTATTTTATTACGCGATATAAAAGCCAAAGTAGATGCCATTCATAACTTCCCGCAAGCGGCTGAAAACCCAGTTATTGAAGAGGCAACCAATTTACAACACGCTTATTCAGTAAAAATATTTGGCGACAGTGACCGTGCAGCATTACAAGCCATTGCCCAGCGTTTAAAAGCAGATTTGTTAGCGCAATCGGCTATTTCGAATGTTGAAATTACCGGCGAAGCCGAGCCGATGATGTCGATTGAACTCGATGAGCAAAAGCTGCAAGCCTATAATTTATCATTTACTGATGTCGCCACGATCGTCAACAACGAGTCAGCAACTGCAATCTCGACCAGCTTACGCAACGCCGACAAGGTCATGCGATTAAAAGTGGCTGAACAAGCTTATCAGCAGCAAGAATTCGCTAATATTCCGTTGCTAACCCAAGCCGATGGTAGTCAGGTTTTACTGGGCGATGTCGCCAAAATTAATGATCAATTCGCGGATGATGTCTTAGTGATTGGCCGCTACAACAGCCAACCCGGCATTGGGGTTGAAATTAATGTTGATGGCAGTGGCGATGTCTTAAAAATTGTCGAACAAGCCAACAACATCGTCGCTAAATGGCAACAAAGCACCTTATTGCCACAGCATGTTTTTGTCGAAACATGGAATGATGGCGGCACTTTAATTCGTGACCGTTTGGCATTGCTGGTTAAAAATGCCCTGTCTGGCATTGCGTTAGTCTTTATTGTTTTGGCGCTGTTTTTAAACCTACGTGTCGCCTTTTGGGTTACCGCTGGCTTGCCGTTTATTTTCTGCGGCACCTTATTTTTTATGACCGACAGCTTCACCGCGATGACGATTAATGAAATGACCACCTTTGGCTTCATTTTAGCGCTCGGTATAGTGGTCGATGACGCCGTTGTGGTCGGAGAAAGCATTTACTCGACCCGTAAAGAACAAGGTGACAGTATTGAAAGCACTATTTTAGGGACCAAAAAAGTCGCGGTGCCGACTATTTTTGGCGTGCTAACGACAGTGGCTACCTTTGTTGCTTTGGCGAATGTTGATGGCATGATGGGCCAAGTATATTCGCAGTTTGCGGTCGTGGTAACCATCTGTTTATTACTGTCGATGGTCGAGTCTAAGTTAATATTACCGGCTCATTTAGCCCATTTAAATACTCATAGCAAAGCAAAATCAGGCTTAGGGCGCTTATGGTCTCGCATTCAGACTGGCGCAGATAATGGCTTGCAATGGTTTAACCACAAATTATATTTACCTGCGGTTAAATGGGCAATTAGCTACCGCTATGCGGTGGTCAGTGGTTTTATTGCGATCTTTATTTTAGTCATTGGCATGTTGTCCAACGGCAGTGTGCGCACCGCGTTTTTCCCTGATATTCCCGGCAGTGTCATCCAAGCTAGTGTGTCGATGCAAAACGATGCCAGTTTCGGCCAAACCACTAAAAACTTAGTCGCTATCGAACTCGCCGCCACCATGGCAGATCAACAATTAATGGCGCAGCATGACCAATCTGGCAGCGCCATTGACACCATTGAAGTGATCGGTGAAAGCGATTTAGCAGGCTCGATTACGGTGGAGCTCGACAAAAACGCGCCGTATTCATTAAATGACTTTGCCAGCGCCTGGAAAGCTATCGCAAAAATGCCTGAAGGGGTGCGTAAACTCGATATTCGTTCTGGTTTTGGCGGTGGTGATAACTTTAAAGTTGAACTCAAAGCGTGGAATACCGACACGATCAGCACCGCGGGGCAAGAGATAAAAGCCGCCATTAGCCGTATTGCTGGCGTATCTGGCATTGATGATAATTTTGATTCAGGTCAGGCGCAGCTGCACTTGGCGTTAAACGAACAAGGCTTGGCACTAGGCTTAACGACTCAAGGGCTTTCACGCCAAGTACTGCAAGCGTTTGGTGGTGAAGTTGTTCAAAGCTATCAACGCGATAAAGATCAAGTAAAGGTTCGCATTCGTTACCCGCAAAGTGAGCGCCAAACCCTCAGCGATGTCACCAACGCCACAGTTAGATTAAGCAATGGTCAAGTGGTGCCGTTGTCGGTGGTAGCAACAATTACCGAACAGTATCAACAAAATGATATTACCCGTATTTCAGGCTTACCGGCCGTATATGTGAGCGCTCAGGTTGATAAGCAGGTCATTTCGTCAAGTGAGTTAGTCAGTCAATTGCAAAAGTCTTTGATACCGGATTTAGCCAATCGTTATCCCGATTTAACCATTCATTTTGCTGGTGAAGCGGAAGAACAAGCCGAAACAGCAGATTCTATGACCCGCTTATTTATGATGGCAATGGCGGCAATTTATATTCTGCTAGCCATTCCATTGCGCTCGTATGTTCAGCCGGTCATCATTATGATGGTGATTCCCTTTGGTTTAGTCGGTGCTATCTTGGGCCATTGGCTTAATGATATGGTGTTAAGTATCTTGTCTTTTAATGGCATTGTTGCTTTAAGCGGCGTGGTGGTAAATGACAGCTTGTTATTAGTGTCTCGATTTAATCAGGTTAGAACCACCAAAGACAAGATATCTGATGCGATAGTGGCAGCTTGTACCGGACGATTACGGGCGGTGTTATTAACGTCAATCACCACTTACGCTGGCCTAATGCCATTACTGAGTGAAACGTCACCGCAAGCCCAGTTTATTATTCCTGCCGCGGCATCGCTTGGTTATGGTATTTTATTCGCGACCTTTATTACTTTGCTATTAGTACCGTCATTATTAATGATCCATCAAGATGCGATATCGGTTATCGATAATCTAAAAGCCAAGTTTAGCCAAACACCCAACGGGAACGTGCAACATGAGCATTAGTGTATTACTGGTTGAAGACGATATTGATCTGGCTGCAACCGTGGTTGACTACTTTGAGTTTGAAGATATTCACTGCGACCATGCCGCCAATGGGGTGCAGGGCTTGGCATTAATCGAGGCTAACCCCTATCAGGTAGTTATTCTCGACCTTAACTTACCGCGCATGGACGGCTTGTCGGTGTGCCAAAAAGTAAGGGCTAACAGCAATGACACGCCAATACTAATGCTAACGGCGCGCGACACCTTGCGTGACAAAATGGCCGGTTTTGACGCTGGCACCGATGATTACTTGGTAAAACCCTTTGAAATTGAAGAGCTATTAATGCGAGTTAAAGCATTATCGACTCGGCGCAGCGGTCAGGTAAGCAGCCTGACCGTTGGTCAGCTTGCACTGCAATTAAAAGAAAAAACCGCCAGCTTTAACCATAAAGCGTTAAAGCTGACACCAATTACTTTTAAGCTGTTAGAAAAGTTAATGCGCGAGGCTGAAAAACCTGTTTCGCGTTTAGCTTTAATGCAAGCCGTATGGGGCGACGACCAACCCGACAGCAATAGCTTAAAGGTACATATTCATCACTTACGTAAACAACTTGAACGTGTTGAAGCTGATATTTCAGTCGCCACTGAAACCGGTTTTGGTTTTTCGTTAAAACAAGGTTAACCGCCGACACTAGCCCCCCAACAAATAGAGTTTTTTATGAGCATTCGTACTTACATTTTTAGTTTGTTGACCAGTTTGGTGCTGATTATTTCAGTTATTTATTCCTATCAAAGTGGCCGATTGTTTATTGGCGCCCTCGATATGGCGGTTGAAGGTTTAATGTTAGATATTGGCGCCCAATATCCGAAAAACGGTAAAGACGAGCAACAGGTATTACAGTTTCACGTCACCACGGATTGGAATAAAGTGCCACAACCCGTGCGAGACAGGTTTAAGACCATCCCGACACAAAAGAACGTACATCACTCAATCTTTGTTGATTGGATCTATATTGCGCCCCCTGAAAAAGCCTATTCATTAATGGTGGTTGAGCGTGATAATAAACAAATCTATATTTCACGTTTTAATGAACGACTACGTCAACATCTTAACGCTAAATACGGCTTCGCGATAGATCCTATGGTGTGGGTGCTTATTGTCGGTTGCGCCGGTATTACGCTGTTCGTGATGACGCTATTAACTATTTTTAAAAAAGTCGCGCTGCCAATGGAGTCATTGCAACAATGGGCTAAAACGCTAAAAATAAACGACTTATCAGCGCCACTTCCTGACTTTAAGTTTAAAGAACTTAATAGCTTAGCTAGCCTAATCCACCAAAATTTAGTCTCAGTGGCGCAATCGATTAAACGTGAACAAAGTTTTTTAAATTACGCCAGTCACGAATTACGCACCCCAATAGCGGTGCTAAGAAGCAATAGCGCCTTACTTGAAAAGGTTAATCCGACACCATCCGATAAAGAACGCATTATTCGCGATAGAATTGAGCGCGCTAGCCTAACAATGAAATCAATGACTGAAACCTTATTGTGGCTCAGTCGTGAAGGTGAGACAAAAATGAGTGTTGAGTCGGTTTGCTTAGGCGAATTAGTTGAACATGTCACACACGAACTCAATTATTTACTGGCTGGCAAGTCAGTTGAGGTTAACCTTAAGGTTGATCAGCAATTGATTGAACTGGCTAAAACCCCGGGCGTTATTGTGCTAAACAATTTAATTCGCAACGCATTTCAACATACCCAATCAGGACATGTCGAAATTGTGCAACAGGGTCATCAGGTGGTTATTACCAATATTGAATCAAGCACCAATGACCACAACCAAACCAATGATGAATTAGGTTTTGGCTTGGGCATGTTGCTGGTTGAAAAGCTAACAAAGCAATTTAACTGGCGTTATACCACCGAGCAATTAAGCAATGGTTATCAGGTAACGGTTTATTTATCTGATTAACAATAACTTGTTATATTAATTTAAAGGCTCGAACACAATTACGGCCATCTGAT
>Ga0209395_1002819_pt1 | contig 22216 bp, 19 predicted proteins | sample GOMGulsemesocosm_3_FD_184635 | JGI IMG/M metagenome (GOLD analysis project Ga0209395, IMG submission 184635) | Methane-oxidizing microbial communities from mesocosms in the Gulf of Mexico - GOM9D Gulf of Mexico (SPAdes) (version 2) | ecosystem: Environmental > Aquatic > Marine > Cold seeps... | reverse complement strand
TACTTTGTGGGTTCGCAACCGAAGTCACGATTGGTTCGGTCACCATCGGTGCGTTCTGGGTTCTGCTGATGTGTCGGGTCGGCGTAGGTATTGGCGAGGCGGGCTGTACACCACCGGCCAACTCCCTAATCGCTGACTATTATGCGCCCCGTGACAGGTCGCAGGCGCTGGGTGTCTACGCCATGGGCGTAACCCTTGGCACTATGTTCGCCAATCTGATCGGTGGTTGGGTGACCGACGCATACGACTGGCGCACCGCCTTTTTGGTGGTAGGACTGCCAGGCCTATTGATTGCCATTGTCTTCAAATTGACTGTAAAAGAGCCGCCGCGCGGTTATACGGATCCCCCCGGAACAAAATCCAAAGGTCAAGTCGAGCTGAGTGAAGCTATTCGCGAACTGACGACGAAGCCAGCCTTCTGGTTAATGACCGCTGGCGCCACTGTAGCTTCGTTCTGTGGTTACGGTATCTCCTCGTTCCAGTCGATCTTCCTCGTTCGAGCTCACGAAATCACCACCGGTCAAGCGGCCATCTGGATCAACACACCAGTATCGCTGTCTTCAGCGGTCGGCACCTTTGCCACAGGCTGGCTAGCAACCAAACTGTACAAAAAGCACCCTGGTGCCATCGCTTGGCTGCCTGCATTGGGTCTGGCCTTGTCGGTTCCGTTCTATGTTTTTGCCTTCACGACACAGAATCTGCTTTACGCCGCCATCGGCCTAGTCATCGGCGGTTTCGTGAAGTACGGCTATCTTGCCGCTCAGTACACTATCGGTCAGGGGGTAGTGAGCATGCGTGTGCGCGCGATGGCCACTGCGGTGCTACTGTTCGTCGTCAATCTGCTCGGCTACGGCTTTGGTCCGTTATTCATCGGCGCAATTTCTGACATATTCTTTACCAGCGGCGTGGCCGAACTCGGTGTGGCAGCAGAGGAACTGGTTCGAAATCAGTGTCATCCCAGGGTTATCGCGGAGTTGGGCGAGAACCTGCAAAATGTCTGTGGACAGGTATACGCCCAAAGTTTGCAGAAGGCGATGGTAATCATGGCGTTGTTGTACTTTGCCAGTTCGCTGTTCTTCCTGCTTACTTGGCGTCGGCTCGACAAAGATATGGTGGACAGGAACTAAAACCTAGAAAACAAAAAAATACGGAGCCTATAACGACGGAATTTTTACGAACACCGGATTCAAACTTTGATGGATTAAGAGATTACCCCTTTAAGCCTCATTACCATGATTGGCATGATCTGCGTATGCATTATCTTGATGAAGGGCCGAGAGATGCAACTGTCATGTTGGTGTTCTGTGGTTTAGATCATCTGGATAATTACTCTAAATCGCAATTACTTGATTACGGCCGTTTTGTTTGGCTTGATAGAGCGCCTTATCCGCATTGTTGATCAGATCATCGATACTCTCGCCTTTGGCGCACAGATGGGCAACCCCGACACTCAAGGTGATGTTAAGGGTGACATCATCAACCACGAAGGGGGTATCTTCAAACTCGGCCCGTAAGCGTTCGGCTGTTTGATTGATACCGTCGATACTGCCGGTCAGTAGTACTACAAATTCCTCGCCGCCAAAGCGGGCAAAAATGTCGATGTCCCGTAACAATCGTTGGCATCGCTGTACAGCTTCGATCAGCACCCCATCGCCCACCCGGTGACCATGGCTATCATTGACACGCTTGAAGAAATCGATGTCTGCCATAATAACCCCCAGCGGTTGTGATTGACGCTTAGCTCGGCTTATCTCCAGTTTCGCCATTTCATAGAAACTTCGTCGATTACGCGCCCCGGTCAGCGGGTCAGTGGTGGCCTGAATAGCCAACGCTGCCTCGGCTTTTTTCATCGGCGTGATGTCGTGACCTACGAGGACATAACCCAAGGTTGTGTCATCGCTTAATTGCGACACCGTTAGATGAATCCAGCGCTGCTCACCGTTGACGTCAATTTGTACATCTAGCTCTGGTTCCTGCAAAAAATCCAGGTTTTCACTGCCGCTAAAGACATTATTCACATGTTTTCCAATAGGCTCAGGATGATTGGTAAGCCCGCGCGCAAAAGGGTTAATGTCGATCACCCGTTGAGTTGAATCCAACACCACAATACCCGCTTGGATGCTTTTAATCACCTGATCGTGAGCGATGGGTAACAGTTCCATGGCGTTAAATCGAAAAATTGCATATCCAAACAATAGTGTCGATACCAACAAGCAGAGCGGCACCTGGTCCACCTGATCCATGAATTGGATGTCGAAGACGCTGTCTAAAATATGACCCAGAATGGGAGTCAGACCCGCTAGGAAAAACACCAGTGCCTGGCGTCGATAAATTCGAGTAGTTCGCCGATAGAAATCCCAATAAAGCAGGCCACTGCAAAGGAAAAAGAGATAGAGTACTGCGCCATAAGCTGTAAACATGACGCCGTGTACCGACTGTGCTTCGATTAGGCCCGGGATTAAACGTAATTCTTGCCAGAATAGATGATGCCAATCATTGCTCAACACCCCTAGGAAGATAACCACCACCCAGCCCCAGATCAGTGTCAATACAGGTCGTGTTAGCCACTCATTATGGTCCGTCAGTTTGAACGCCAGCATAAACCACAGGGCCGGTCCGGCGGTGGCCCCAAGGTATTTGAGCTGGGTCCAGGAGGTCTTCGTTTCGATGGAGGTCGAGCTAAAAGCCATCACATAACTCAGAGTCCACAGGGTCAAGGCGAGCATAAGCCAGCCAAAGACACGCGCCGTTGGGACCTCCGGCCGTTTGAGCGCGTAGGTGCCCAGGAGACCAGAAATGACAATCGAAACCAGAAACGGGGTTATCACCCAATGAAATAACATCTTCCTAGCCTAGTACCTCGTACCCAATCGATCAATTGGATCAGTCCGAGGGTCCATAGAATCAGTCCAAACCCTTCAAATTGCACCGGCAACATGGCATCAGTTCATCCATCGTGGCTGGATTCGTCTATAATTAGATCCTCGCTACCCTCGCTTTTATTCAAAAGTGCACCTACAGCCGACTGCCATGAACCCACAACCTATCAATCAATATCGAAAATACTGGGCTGAGTGCTCCGGCATCGCCCCTATTGGCCAACTTCCCTTGAGAACGTGTAGGCCTTCGGATGGGGCATCATTCTAAGCAGGTTTATAGTAACTGGTGGCGAATAAGCGATTGCCAGTAGCCTGCTTTCTAGAGTATGTTGGGGGTGAGTGGGGCGCTTGTTCGTCTTATACTCAGACATTATCCCAACCAGCCCTATCGTTTTCCCGTACTGAATTGACTCGCAATAGGCGCGCGCCTCTAGTTAGGTGGACACAGTAACGAGGTTTTTCGCAGCTACTGAATATAAGTGATACACACCGCGACCTCTTGAAGCGGAAGACATCATCGGAACAGTGCCACTGGCAGCAAGATGAGTAAAGTGGTGAGACAAAAGATGGTGACGCAATGGCCTTGAATACCTCCTGGAGAGATTCCCGCATTTGGGCCATGGCGCTTGGTGAAACTATTGTATGGGCGGGTATGTACTATACCTTTGCGGCGCTGATTGGCCAGTGGGAAAGCGATTTGCACTGGTCCAAATCGGAGCTGGCCATCGGTTTCACTTCTTGTCTTTTAGTCAGCGCCCTGTGTTCTCCCATCGTCGGAAACTTCATTGACAAAGGATTCGGCCGCCGAATTATGGTGGGGGGAGCTTCTGCCGGGGGACTGTTGTTATTGCTGATGTCGCAGATCTCGCATCAATGGCAGTTTGTTAGTCTATGGGCGCTATTGGGTATTGCAAGTGCATGCTGTTTCTACGACCCCTGTTTTTCCTATTTAACCCATACCAGAGGCACGCAGGCCAAGGGTGCGATCACATTGGTCACACTGGCTGCGGGCTTTGCTGGGACAGTATCGTTTCCAACGGCAAACGCTTTGTCGGAATTGTATCACTGGCGTGTGGCTCTGGTTTTTTTTGCTGTTGTTATCCTCATTGTCGCAGTACCGCTATTTTGGTGGGCAACAGGTAATCAATCTGCCAATAATGAATCTGTTCATGATAGAAAAGGATATGCCAAGGATAAGAGAGCCATTCTAACACATGTTATGAGCGGCTCGATATTCTGGTTATTGGCTCTTTGTTTTGGCTTGGTCATGCTCAGTCACGGCAGCTTAGTGACGCATTTTCTGCCGATGATGGATGAACGAGGCATGGACCTAAAAGTCGCGGTGTTGGCGGCGTCCCTACTAGGTCCTGTACAGGTGTTGGGGCGTTTATTGATGATGCATCTGGAGCGATGGTTGTCCATAGTGCAAATTACTGCAATGACAATATTGTGCTTGGTGGCAGCTTCTGTGGCGTTGTACGTCGATGACAACAGTAGAGAGTTAGTATTTGTCTTCATTGTATTTCAAGGTATGGGAATAGGCATCTTCAGTATTGTACGTCCTTTAATCATCGCCGAACTATTTGGCTACCAGGGTTTTGGTGCCATATCGGGCATGATCTCATTGTTTTCCCTCGTCGCTATGGCGGCGGCGCCTTCCCTGGCGGCCTGGTTGTGGCTAATAAACGGTTACTCGCTGGTGATTTCAATCATGCTGATGGTAGCCATCGGGGCTGCAGTAGTATTCGGACTGATCATTATTATCCGAAGGTTCTCAGTGAGCCGCTAATAAGACCCAGTGGTGTTGTCAACTTAGTGCACCCGAACGACAAAATACAGAAATGAACTGTTTAGGCTAAATTTTGGGCGCAGCTAACCTATGGCCTTTCGTTAAATGCTCGATCACGGAAAACACGGTAATGACTTGCCTTCATTAGATGACGACCAAGCCTAAACAGTTTGTTTACGATGCCATGGCGAGATAGAAACCGCAGAGCATGCCCTTGAGATTTGAACCTTTTCATTTGCCTTTCCTGCTGTGAGTTGGTGGGTGGGACAACTCACAGCGGTTGTTTTCGTATTGTTGGGTAGAATGGTTAATGCTGGGCATAATTTCCTTTTTCGCGGCCGCATAGCTTCGCAGTTTATCGGAGACTATCTTCAATAGCTTTTAAAGAGCGTCATCGCAGCTTTTTTTTTGCGACGTTTCCGAACGAGAATGTCCAGCTCATCTCCGTCTTGATCGATAGGGTTGCGCAGACGGCACGTCAAAGACAATGCAGGACACCGTTTATCTTTACAAATACTTCATCCAGGTACCACATGTCACCGAGTTGTCCACGGGTATTCTTGATCTGGTTACAATATTGATTGCCAGACTTTAGGCACCAATTTCTAACGGTCTCGTAAGTAACGATGATCCCCCTTGCGGCCAATAACGCTTCAACATCCCGGAAGCTAAGTGTAAATCGATGGTAAACCCAAACGGCATGACTATTGACCAGGGCAGGATAGCGATGTCCCGCGTACATGTTGGTATTTTTCATGCTTGGATGATCTCACCGCTACCGTTTATTCGAATAGTTGACAGTCTCGCTTGAACGTAGGGCTGATTTATTAAGTTCTCTGGAAGTTTATTTCCCAGTACCGTCACAGGGGTTTATGAGGTAATTATTTGAGTAGTTTCTGGCGACGCGCACTGCGCCCTGGTGGTCCGGATTTTGGAAGATATCGTAACTCGACCGAAACTAACCGTGGGTTGCTCACATCTATTAGAGCCAAAAAGCTCAAACGCCATATTGTTCTAAAATATCGGACCACCGGATAGTAGTGCAATCACTAAATTATTCGAGACGTCGGTCCTCCGGACATCAGTGCCGAGCCGCGTGTATATGCTATTTGATTGGAGTTTAGTCGAAATGGACACACCGAATTGTCCTTTCCGTCGCTTTACAAAGTTTGCCGCCTTCGTTATACAAATACCTAATCTGTCAGAAATCTGCCTCTATTTGCCGTCTTTTGGCGACATCGAGGCGGTAGCAAACCACCTGACAAATATAAATATCCATAAAAATCAATTGGTTGCGTGACGGGCTGGAATGCTGGCACATATCTCGCTTAGTACCTTTCTAATCCTATATTCACAACCATTTTTTGCCAGGTGAAGTTTACATACAGTGATGCTCTTTTTCGCAATTTTAAATCGCTTGTCCGTGCCCACAGCGCGCTGGGGAGCTGTATGTCATCATTTCTTACTCATTATCATGATTTTGGTAATCTGTGTGCCGCAAGCAGCAATGGCGCAGGTCGAACAACAGGAGTTTGTCCCCTCGCCTTTTAGTGAGGACAACCTTGCACTCCTCGACATCCATTTTGGCCAGCAACGTCTTGGCGATGGGGTTGATGCTTATGTGCTGAACGATCAAACTTTTTTGCCCTTGGCTGATATTGCTCTTGTACTGGAATTAAATATTTCTGCGACAGCAAACAGCGCGCGCGGGTGGTTTATTTCCGCAGAAAATACCTTTGAATTATCGTCTGATAAGATAGACGGATGGAAGACCCAAATAAACGGGATTGATACGAAGGTAGAAACCAGCAAAATTGTTACCCACGAGGGGAATCTGTACGTAGAGTCGAGTTTGATTGAACAGTGGTTTGGGGCGCGTCTCACCCTTAACTTCTCAGATTCCATACTGGCGCTAAAAACATTTCGAACCCTCCCCTTTGAAAAACGCCTTATGCGCAGATCAAGACGAATCGGTGGGTGGCACATTATGGAGCCATCCCAAAATCCTATCCTGGAACAACCCTATCAGTTGGTAGAACTACCCTCGGTGGATTTGCGTCTTAATCACTTCACAACACGCAATGACAAACAGGATATTGATGCGGAAACAAGAACCCACTATTCGGTGGTAAGTCATGGTGATCTCGCGTGGATGAACAGTGAGCTGTTCGCAACGGGTAACCGCGACGATGGACTGCTGGGCGCGAATTTCAGATTGGATCGTTTTGGGCAGAAGAACCCCCAAGGGCCCTCGCTGGCGGTCACACAATTCAGCCTCGGTGACGTCCATGCACCGTCACTGCCGCTAGCGCCGGGCGGTTCCGGTCGAGGTGTCATCATTAGCAATGAAGAGTTGGTGCAATCCAGCAGCCATGATCTGGTCGATATAGAGGGCGATTACCATCCGGGATGGGATGCGGAACTGTACCTGAACGGCATTATCGTTGGCTTTATAACTATCTCCGAAGATGGTCATTACCTCTTTCCCGATGTCACACTTTTTTTCGGAAAAAACAGTTTTCTGATCAAATTCTATGGGCCGGGGGGGCTCGAAGAACATGAGGAGCGGAGCATTGTTGTCGGTGCAGACCCCGCAGATGTGGGTAAACTGAAGTACAAGTTCTCTCTATCGCAGCCTCAGCGATCAGTATTTACCATCAATGACCAGTTCCGGGAGCCAGAACATATTGATCAGGCAGTATTTACCGCCAAATACGGCATACATCCTCGATTGAATATTAGAACTGGATTACAACAGCGCCGTGAGAATGGTGTTGATGCCAACTACATGAATATCGGCTTGCAGTCATCATTTCTCAACAGCACGATAATTGCCAATGCAACGCAGGACGACGAGGGAGACACCGATTACCAAGTCGATTTTCACACGTTGTTGTCGAATGTTGATATTCATTTGGGTTACACCGGTTACGACAATAACCCCGAGGACGATGGGTTACTAAAAAACAGCTCTACCATGGCACTGCGTGGCAGCCTCTTCGACCATCCTTTCAGCGCGAACGCCAAACATCATGAATACCAGGATGGTTTTCGGGATGATGTGCGGATCAGCGTTACCGGGAAAATCAATGAGTTGGTCTGGTCAAACAGCTTAGATTACGATCATTTGGATACAGAGACAAACACTAGGGAAATCTTAAACGGCAGCCTGCTATTTCACCAATCCATCAAGCCGGTCTCCCTGAGGATGGCGTTATACTACCGGCTCATCCCCGAAAAAGAACTGTCTGGTGCCAATCTAGCGTCATCCTTTTTAGTCGATAATAATACTAAGTTCAATTTTGACATCGATTATAATACGGACAAGCATTTTACGCGCTACAACCTGGGTCTGACCTGGGAGCTTCCCTATTTACGGCTGACGCCGACCATTAGCTATACCAGCGAAGGGCAATTTCAAGGTTTGTTTACAATTTCTACCTCGCTGGACAAGCGCAGAAGCCGGTCGGGGAATTACTACACCATGAGCAGTAGGCACCCTTCATCGCGGGGAGCGATCCGAGCCAGACTATTTGAAGATCAAAACCTCGATGGCAGTTACAATCCTGGTGAACCCCTGCTGAAAAATGGCCGAATCCGCGCGGTGCAGGCGCGCCGTCGAGGTAGCTCCAACGATTTGGGTGAAGTATGGCTCGATCGTATTTATCCGTGGCAACCCACCGATATTGAATACGAAGCCTCTTCACTCGATGAGCCGGGCATGATTTATAACGGCAGACCATTTGCGGTGGTCGCACGTCCTGGCGGTATCGCCGCTGTCAACATGCCCTTTGTTCGCACCGGGGAGATTGACGGAATAGTCTCACGCTGGATCGACACTAACTTCTCCACACCTGAAGGTGGTGTTGTGGTACAACTAACAAGCAAAAATGGCGAGCTTATAGATCGCCAGCGAAGCGGTTCTGATGGATTTTTCCTCTTTCAGAATGTAAGACCCGGTAGTTATCTGCTGCGGGTAGCTGATGAACAGCTCATCGAGTCCAGCGATACAACGATCACTATTTCTGCCGCCGGTGAGATAATAATGGACCGGCAGTTGAAACTAAAAAAACGCGCCGCGAAAAAGTCTCTTGTCAGTGTGCCATCTCAAACCGAAAAGACAGCACGGAAAGTCCCCACAACCATAAAGCCGTTGGTACAATCGGAGGTAAGAGCAGAAAAATCACCTGCATGGGCACTCAAAGTGGGCAGTTTTATCAACGCTGAAAATGTTCTGGCGCTGCGTAATGCGCTGAAAAGCAAGGGTCTTGAAACCTATACAAGGATGTTGGTGGTTCGCAACAAACGATTTACACGGGTTTATGTCGGGCCCGTCATTGAGAAGTCCAAACTCCTTAAAGATCAATCACTGATAGAAAAAAGCTTCAATCTTAAGACAAAAATTGAAGCTTTTATCCCTGCGGGGACCTGAAAATGAGAATAGTGTCATGACTACTTACAGCTTAACGAAAATCAGTTTAGCCATCATCGTGGTAACGGCCTGTTCGGTGACCGCGAGTCAGGAAATAGACCGAGGTGAAAGTTCTTCGGTACAAGCTGCAGAAGTAAAGGAGGCAGGCAATCTGGATAAGAAAATCAGCGAGCAGGAAATACTCGAGATCGAAGAAAGGGTGAAGGAAGCCCTGGAACAGTTTGCTGCAATGGACAAACCGAAGGAAAAATCAGCGGCTAATAACGCCGTCTCGAAACAGGATCGTTTAAAAGCAATCGAGGATGACCTGAAAAAACTAATGGCAAATAAGTCCTTCAGGGGGTCTCTGTTAGGAGGCACTTTATCTGCAGCGGCTACTGCGCACCCGGCGGGCTTAATTTTAGGTGGTATTGCCGGAGCACTGGTTGGTCGATCCGATGATGATTCACCCAGCTCGGATGCGGACATATTTAACAATCAACTGCATGTGGAGCAGTACATTGTTGACGCCGATGGTGTGAAGCGGCAGGTGGCCAATATTGATGACTGTTCTGGTGCCTATATTCCGGTCGACGTCTCTCCAGAGGCGGCTGGGAGTAGTCAGGGATTTACCAAAGTTAGTGCTAATTTCGGAAGTGGCGGTGAAAGCAAGTCGACATCGCAACCTCGTCGATTTATGCCACACTGTTTCTATTACAGTGATTGACCCCACCGTAAGTAGCTAATATAAAAAAGAATGGTATTTGTTAAACCTCACCCAACAAGTCGTCATTCCGGCATTCTTTTAGCCGGAGCCCAAAGGGTTTAGAGCGCTGGGTTATTACTCGCTAAGCTCGGCCTAAAGGTCATTCAACGCGCAAACGATTTTGTTCCGATTAAGACACCTAGCGGTTTACAGTAGTTTAGTTTTGCCTTTACAACTGAATAGTTACAGAGCTTTTCCGTATTGTGTAACAGTATCGTGCAGTTTATGGTTTCAGGAAAATATAGCGTCGTGCCTAGCGTTGATAGCGGAAGACCGATTCGCCCAATAACTGGCCTTCGTACTCCTCCCGTCCTCGGTATTCGACTTTGATAAGTGCCCCTGTCGGTATCGTGGTTACCTGCAGTGGGACAGCTATATTTCGTGAGCTTGTCTCGCGAAACAGCGCTACATTGTTTGCCATGCCGATAGTTTCAACGTCTGCATCGGTTTGAGCTTGCATATAAATCAGCACCGAGCCAAAACTACTAAACACGCCTTTATGACTGAGTTGAACCATCATACTCGGTTTCTTTTCACCCGGTCTGCTGTCATCTTCCGCCATTGTCACGGAGGTGACTGCGTTCTCGTTACTCGGGCGCCCTTTACGGACGATCACCGGGATTGAAAAGGACAGGTTGACATGAAATTGTACCGACACCTTTCCCCCTGGGCTTCCCTGAGGATTTTGTCCCGGTGTCATATTTAGTGCTTGCACATCGGAATTGGCCACCCTCTTCATTAGCAGGTGCGATCGGTATTCGCCGTCTGCCAAGTCAGCGGGAGCGCGTAAACGCAAGCGTATCCTCTGGTACGACCCCGGAGCGATGGTAACCCGGCGCGGGCTATGGCGTAACATGGGGCTGGCGATATGAAATTGAGGTCCTGGTTCTTCAATCGCCTCATAAGTCCCGATCTCGGTTTGTCGTAATTCCTGCCATTCAATCTGATAGGTTCTGGTTTCGCTAGTGGTATTTAGCAAGGTTATTTGTGTTGAACGGTTGCGTTCATCCAGCACCGCGCGGGTTGGGCTTACCATCAAGTCCGCTCGTAGCGCAGTCGATAAAAACGTCGACAGACAAAGTATAATACCGACCAGTGCACGACCGGATAGAATGTTGTTCCGGACGCAGAGTATCAATGCACGGACTTTCAATCCGTGGACGATCATTGTACGGACCATGAAGGAAAGATTAATCATCGTGAGACATGCCCTTTCAACAAGTATTACCAACTAATTATGATATCCATTGTACCGGTATACCCGCTTTCGCCATAGCCTGTTCCGGAACCGGTGGAACTCAATGTGGCGCCCACTTCCAGAAAGGCATCACCACTGCCATTGGTAGTAATTGCGGGGAAAGTGAAGTTAGTTACGGTCATTAACTCCTGGCCAGGTGCGGTCAAATTGAAATCATTGATGGTGATAATCAATACCGTTGAGGCAACAAATCCGCTTAAGCTATAGTGACCTGGCTGGCCTGGGGATAAGGGATACAATTTGTAAGAGCTACTGGGTGCTACTGCTTCATCGTAGGGAATAACCAGAGTCGAGATGGCGTCGTTGCCGGCCAGCACAAAACTGCCGAAGCTGAGCGCCTGGTCTTGTTGTATTACAGCGGCGCTGCAAGGTAAGGTCAGGCTAACGGATGCTAGCAAAGTCGTGCAAAGCCAGCGCGAGGTTGACTGTCCGTATAACGTTGCGCCGCTTGATTTGCGCTTAAAAAACATGGGGTAAAACCAGCGTCGCGGCTGTACGGACACTGGCCACTTGCTTAATAAGCAACACTGACGTCGTAGCTGCCACTCCAGGTACCGGTAGCTGCGTACTGCGCAACATCGTCGGCAGCCGTTATTTTTCCACCCACCAAGATAGTGCCTGCCCCACCAGCATCCAATACCAATACACCATTGTTAACCGGCGATGTAGTAATTGATGTCAATGTTATTACCGGCTCTGCGGCATTGCTCAGATCCGCAGTGGCAGAAGAGGTTACTGTAACTGTCGCTCCCGCGCCGCCGGTTACCGTCAAATCACCTACGGTTTCATCGCCCAGGATGTTTAGTATTTTTGAGACATGCCCTGCCGCATTGGCACCATCGCCAGTGGCAGCAACACCATCAGTTTGAATCCAGCTACCGTCAGTTTGCAACTCCAAAGCACCAACGGTTGCCGATGTATCATTGGTCTGGTCCGCTGTAAGGGCAATAATAGTACCGAAACTAAGTGCCGTCGTTTCCGCGACACTCAGGGTATTTTGAACCGTTGCAGATACTACAAAGCTATCTGCAATAGAGCCTGTAGATACAAGCAGTACTACCATACTGGAGAAAACCGGCTTTAAGATTCTATTCATATGTCACCTATACGTGTTTCATCATATTCAAGTGTAGCTAATTACAATCCTTCCACCGGGTGCAATCACCATAATTCTTAAATGTTATATCGGTCTGGCAGCTATAAACTTTAGCACAATTGATTGATGTACCATCGCCCTCACCCTACAAAGCTCACCAGGCCCTGACAATATCACCGCGGTTAAGTCTATTCTGAGGCACTTTTTTATCCAGCACACCGACCGCTCTATTTGGATAAACCGTGGATACTGTCAGACTTCCCTGGCGTTTTTCTTGGTAGATATCGCCACCCATGGGGCCACCTCGCGGAGCCAGCGGGACCAGTTTTATCACTTCAAGACGATCACCGGGTCGCAACAGAGCATCGGCTCCTGCATCAAAGTGAATGCCCTGCTGATCGACATGGGTAATGATTGCCTGCATCGGTAAACAGCTGAGCGCGGTGCCTATCAACGTTGCCTGCTGGTCCATCATAGTTTGTAGGGTTTGTCCGAAATTACTTGCCCAAAAGTCCGAGCCCATGTTTCGATAGGTCATGTCCATTGGGCCTTTCGCGAGGCCGGTAAAGCGCTCCGAGGCAATCAATACACCGCTGAGGCCATCATAGACGGCCAGCTCCATGTCAACTTGACGCGATATTCCCTGCACCATTCTTGTTACAAGATTTCGAGGAGTATTCACCGACAGGTCCAAAATTCGACCGCTGACCAGTGTTTGGACACCCAGGTTGCCAGCCAAGGTAACAACTTGTTGCCGTACGGGAGTGGTAAGGTCGTCATTTGCCGTCTGCTCAAATAGCCTTGCACTACTGCTATCGACCACGACAAATTGATCGCTACTTAAGCTACGTGCCAGCTCCTGTGGATAACGTTGGCCTATTGTGGGCACGTCCACAGCATCCAATAGATTGTTGACTGCAAAGCCTAATACGGCGACTTTCTTTCGGTATGCATAGGCGCTGTCTTGCTGCGGGTCGCAGGCGTAATGCCCCCAGGCTGGGGCCGGTTTTGTAACACCCGCGCACCCACCAAGCACCATCCCAAATAACAATATGTACAGTATTCGCACTTTTTATATTCCTATTTCTTACCCAATGCTGATGATATCAAAAAAGAGGCAGTATATCAGTTTGGCTCAGGCGCTATAACTTCAAACTCCTGTAGTTCTCCCAATGTTAGTCGATACTGGCCGTAGTGCTTAATTCGCTAGTTGCCGGGTGCTGTTCCCTGGGATGTTTTCAAAGGAGCGAAGATGGCCCGGCTAGACTTTGGACCGGTGGATTTAGCGCTATCTACCGAACTTGTTTGTCTGGCTTCGAGCGATCTTAACGTGCAGGTGACCTGCCAAATACGGCCTTATAACCCAGTATGGCACACTTATCTGTCTGCAAAGCCAGAATAGGGGTGTCAATAATGGAGCACCAGCTCTAATAGGCCTTTGTTTTTCCACAAATAGAGTATATGCTCAGGTTTAATTGAGTGAATGCTCTAATTTGTAGGACAGGCATGGCCGATCAATTGACATTAAGAAGGCGACCCACCCAGACGCGTTCAGCAGCGACCTTCGATCGCATACTCGAAGTGGCGATAGTGTTGCTAGAGGAGAAGGGATGGGAGGGATTTACTACCAATCTACTTGCCAAGCGCGCGGGTATTGGTATTCAAACGCTTTATCACTATTTCCCCAACAAACTTGCCGTTGTCGCTACGCTCGCGCAGCAACTGATCGCTCAATGGAATGAGTGGTTTGAGGACGCCGATAGCTTCATAACCGATCGGCCTGCCCAAGGGCTGAGCAATGCATTTACGTTCTTCGTCACCAGCGTCAAGAATCAGCCCGGCGGGGTGGCGATTAGGCAGGCCATGCAAGTATCACCGGTGTTACGTGAAATGGACCGAAAAGATACACGACAACAAACCGTAAATTTTGCCCAAGCTATTGCCCGCAAGCACCCTGAATTGAATAAACAAGAGCTGGAGACGGCGATGTTGGTTTCTATGGAGGCCGGCTTGGCGATCATTGATTTGTCATTTGGCTTACCTCAAGAAGAAGCTGACAAGCTGTTGAAAAATTGCATCGAAATGCAGACGGCTTTTATGCAGGCAAAATTTCCAGTTATTTACACAACGGCTTGAACAAGGAGCAAGCAATGATATTTCCACGCTACATAATTTCTGTAATGGTAAGTATTATGGCTGTGATGTCCATATCACTGACTTATGCTTTCACGCCGGAGGCAGCAACCACCGACGTATTGCCGAACAACAACGGCCAGGAATGGTTCTGGATGTCTGGCAGCCGCATGCCCAGTCAACTGGATGGCCAAGCCTACTTGATGGGTAAAGACGGTAAACGTCTTGGTCAATTGTCCACCGGGTTTTGGTTTAACAATTTGGTCAATGCGCACAAGCGCAACGAAATTATAACGGTTGAAACGTATTTCAGTCGCGGCACGCGGGGCAAGCGCAGTGATCTGGTTGTCATGCATGACGTTAATACCCTGTCGTTTAAAAAAGAAATCATAATTCCGTCCAAACGAATGAACGCAGTACGCAACGATGGTCTGGTTAATCTGACGAAGGATGAGAAGTTTCTTTTGGTGGTTAACTATACGCCGGCACAATCTATTTCTATTGTCGATTTGGATAAAGGTGTGTTTGTAGAGGAAGTTGAAACCCCGGGTTGTTCGGTTCTCTATGCGGCAGGCAATCGTGATTTCTACTCCATCTGTGGTAACGGTGGTTTTATGCAGATTAAATTGGGTGAAGATGGTAGGGTGGTTTCCCGCACCCGTTCGCCGCCGCTGTTTGATTCGGTGAACGATTTTTTAACCATCTCTGCATCGCGCATCGGCAACATCTGGTATTTCGTCTCACGACAGAATAATGTCTATGCCATAAAAATGGACGGAGATCAGATCGAGCTGCTTGATAAGTGGTCGCTGACCACAGACTCCGAACACGCGGACGAGTGGATTATCAGTGGCATGCAGCACACGGCGGCCCATGAGGAAAACGCTGAGCTCTACGTGTTAATGCATCAGGGCGGTGAAGAAACCTTCGAGCAGCCAGGCACTCATGTGTGGGTTTATGATGTGGAAACCAAACAGAAAGTTCGCGAAATTGAATTGGCGGAGATGGCTTTAAGTATTGCTGTTTCGCAAAAAAACAACCCGCGTCTGTATGCCCTTAATATTCATTTTCCCATTCCGGATCTTTTCATTTTTTGGATTTATCTCGCCGATGGTGAACAGGAACTGATGAAAATCGCACGACAGCGGGCGAGTGCTTACAATGCTACAGATGGACAACATCTTTTTCATTCAGAGCTGGTGCCCAGTGGTGGCTTTGTGTTGAATATTCAGGCGTGGTAAGCGTTGTGTTAGACCCTGTATTCACACATATTATATCGTTGGGGCTGTTCGTGCTTTTTGTTTCTGCCGGCGTTGACAAGCTTAAAAACAGGCCGGCATTTAGTCAGGTGCTTACTGGTTATCAAATATTGCCAGCTATCCTGGGTCCATTTGCCGCCGTTGTAATTCCGTTGGCCGAAATTATTTTGTCAGTGGCAGTGCTGAGGTATCAATCGGCGTTTGCGTCGATGGCTATTGCCGGGTTGCTTGCCGTTTACGGGTTTGCCATTTTTATTAATATCCGTCGCGGAAACCTGTCCCTTGATTGCGGTTGTCAGTTTGGTGAGGCGCGCCAGTCGATTTCAATGGCACTGGTCTATCGCAATATTATTCTTGTCGGCGCCACCTTGCTGCTGCTGTTGCCAGCAGTAGATCGCCCGCTCGGGGTTTATGACTATGGCGCCATCGTGTTTGGGGTTTTGGTGTCTGCCTTGTTTTATATAACCTTGAATAAGTTAATTGCTAATGCCACCACCTATAGAGAGGTTTTCTGATGATAGAAGTGCTAGTAGTGCTAAGTTGGATTGCGATACTGATATTGGGCGTTATGGTCTACGCTCTGTCTAGGCAAATCGGCGTGTTGCACGAACGCATCAAGCCCGTTGGCGCGCTCTCCATTGGTAAGAGCCTGCAAGTGGGTGAAAGCGCGCCATTCTTTCGCGAAACCAGTCTCACCGGTGGCATGGCCAGTATTGGCGGAGAAAGCACTGATGGCCGCGCGACCCTAGTTTTCTTCATGTCATCGACTTGCCCGGTTTGCAAGATATTGCTACCTGTGTTGGAACAAATAGGTAAGCAAGAAAACCAGTGGCTACGCTTGGTTTTTTCTAGCGACGGCCATGAAGTAGAACATCGTGAGGTGATTGCCGAGCATGCGCTACACGACTTTGCATATCTTTTATCGACAGAAATTGGCATGACCTATCAGATTAGCAAGTTGCCCTACGGGGTGCTGATCGCACCGGACGGACGAGTCGCTGCTCATGGTCTGATCAATAACCGCGAACATATTGAAAGTCTTTTTGAGGCTTACACCGCTTCACAGGAGGAGGAAGTCCATGCTGAACAACTGGCTGGATAACATTGCTGAACATGCTACACGCCAACAGGCCCGTTTTACTTCTCGTCGCAGCTTTTTAAGGACGTTTGGTTTTTTTCTGATGGGGGTGAGCATTACCCCATTGACGCCGGTTTTTCGTAATGGTGCTTTTGCCCAAGAGGTAAAAAACATTCCTGAAAGCGGAGACCCCAACGACTGTAACTACTGGCGCCACTGTGCCATTGATGGCTTTATGTGTGGTTGTTGCGGCGGCTCGGTAACCAGCTGTCCGCCGGGTACTGTTGTCTCCGACATTACCTGGATAGGCACCTGTCGCAACCCCGAAGATGGTAAAGACTATGTGATTTCCTACAACGATTGCTGCGGCAAAAGCGGTTGCGGCAGCTGTCTGTGTCAACGTGACGAAGGTGATACACCTATTTACCGGCCGCAAAATTCCAATAATTTGAATTGGTGTTCTGGTAGTCAGGCAGACGTTCCTTATCATTGCTCATTGTCGGTAGTGATTGGGGTGAAGGAAAGCTGATGTCGAAGGCGGCACAGATTTTTATCGTTGGCGCTGTCATGATGATGTCGGTAGCGGCACAGGCCACCGACCCAGTGCAGTTTGACTATATGATGAACTGTCAGGGCTGTCACTTACCGCAAGGGCAGGGCTTTCCTAAGCGCGATGTGCCCATAGTCAAAGGGCATATAGGGAAGTTTTTACATGTAGAGGGCGGCCGTGAATTTTTGGTTCAGGTGCCAGGTTCAGCGCAATCCGATTTGAATAATGAGCGGTTGGCAGCAGTGATTAATTGGATGTTAACGACGTTTAGTGCCGATGAGTTGCCAGCAGATTTCCGGCCCTATTCAGTTTCTGAAGTCAGAGAATTGCGCAAAAGCCCGCTGATAGATGTAACAGGCACCCGTGCTGCACTGATCGAAAAAATCAGGCTGCTGAACCTTTAAAAAGGAAAAAACATGAAAGGCATGATCGCTAAACTGCTCTTGTTGGCTGCGCTGTGTAGTGCTGGTTTGGTTTACGCTGACAGTGCTTTATATGAGCCCTGTGCTACCTGCCATGGTGCGCAGGCACAAGGACAGAAAATACTCTCTGCGCCAAGGCTGGCAGGGCAAAATGCGGCGTATTTAGTTGAGCAGCTAGACAATTTTAAATCGGGTGCCAGAGGGGCGCATGGAGATGATATGCAAGGGCAGGTTATGGCTGCCAATACTAAAAATTTAAATGATAAAACTATTAAGACTCTGGCAGCATTTCTTGCCAATCTAGTGGGAAAAAACAACGCAAGCGCTTCAGGTGATATAAAGCGAGGCAAAACCATCTATAACGAAAGTTGCCTTGCTTGTCATGGTGTTGAGGGCGAAGGAGTAACTCCCCTCTATGCGGCCAACCTACGTATTCTCAGTGCCTGGTATCTTGAGCGCCAGCTTGAAGCCTACCGAAAAGCTTGGCGTGGCCATCCAGAACAGGGCACAACAAGATCCAAAAGCATGCGCTCCATTGTTGGTCAATTGAATGGTAAAAGTGATGATGAAGATCTAATTGCTTTTCTTACTAGCGAATAGCTTCGCAATTTATCGGTGACTATCTTCAGCGGTGTTGCCTGCTGGCCCTTCAGTAGCTTTTCAAAGAGCTTATCGCAGCCTTCTTGTCGCGACGATTCTAAGCGAGAATGTCCAGCTCATCTCCGTCTTGATCTGATATAGAATATTGGGTGCCAAACTTAATACACCAATTTCTAACGGTCTCGCAAGTAACGACGAGCCCCCTTGCGGACAATAACCCTTCAACATCCCGAAAGCTAAGTGTAAATCAATGGTAAGCCCAAACGGTATGACTAATGACCTGAGAAGGATAGCAATATCCCGCGTACATTTTTGGTGTTTTTCATGCTTGGGTTATCTTACAACTACAGGTGTATTCGATAAATTGACAGTATCATCGCGACCCTAAACTCCGTTGTCATAACGCCAAATCAGTTTGCACGAACAGGCACCGACAACTAGCATCAACGTTAACACTTGGCAACACCAAGGATAATTGTAACGCTGCTAATAAGACTTGCTGCCTGTTTTGCTATGGAATGATCGCTTTCGCGTTGTTAATGGCTACACTGAAATAGGGCATCTTAATTCCAAAAAAAGAAAAGACAATAGAAGTAAAGAAGAGACGTGCGCATTCCACCAACTTTGGTGCGTTACATTCGCGGAATTATGCAAATCTGTGCACGACAATTTGCAGCTACCAATTCGTAATATTGCCGACAACAGAAAGATTGCTTATGATCAGTAAGTTTGTTTTTACACTTATTTATCTTGTCTCCTTAGCAGTAAATGCCGAGCCGCTAACTATTGTTACAGAAGACCTACCTCCTTTCAACTATATAGAAGATGGAAAAGTGATGGGTTTAAGCTCCGATATCGTAAGGGCGACCTTGCAAGAGGCAAAACTCGAATACCGTATCGAGTTAATGAGGTGGGACAAGGCGTATTTTGTCGCACGGTTTAAACCTAATGTGCTCATTTATTCGATCGAGAAAAACCCGAAGCGCAAGAAACATTTTCGCTGGATAGGACAAATAGTATCTATTGAATTTTGTATGTTTCGACTCAAGGGCCGCTCCCAACGACAAATAACTACTCTTGAAGAAGCCAAAAATTACCGAGTTGGTGCGGCATTTGGGTCCGCCGGAGAACAACTGCTTATCAATAAAGGCTTTGTGTTGGGGCAAAATTTAATTCGATCGCCCGACGAACAAACTTTGGAAGCTGCACTGGGAAATGGCACTATTGATTTGTGGTTTGCGCTGAAAGACATACCCACTGCTTTAGCAAGACGTCGCGTTCAAGACGTAGAGCAAGGCATCGTAGGCGAGCTCTGTATGCCTAGCGAAGAGGGATTATACATGGCGCTCAGCAATGGCTCCGATCCCGCAATCGGTGACAAACTGACGACAGCTTTTAAGATTATCAAGACAAACGGGGTCTATGAACAGATCTTAGTAAAACATCGTCGGGAAGCACGAAAAATTGACCAGTCAAGATAATTGCCTGCATTGAAAATCCCTTGATCATCAAGAGGATTCTGGTGATGCGGCATTCCGGTCACTTTGATGTAAAAACAACAGCCCTTGCCCAAGCACTACCCGCCAGTAATTCTTCCTTAGCGGTATCGTAACGTTTGGCATCACTGGTTTCTATGGGTAACGAAAGTCGCTTCTGTGACCGTCTGTCCTTTACCCAGAAGGGGCAGGCCTTGTACTGATACAAGGTTAGCACCGAGGCCTGTTCATTAATCTAAGCTTGCAATTCCTCAGCCCGTTGAATGCCCTTAGGTGTCGTCAGTCAGTCTACGAACAATATCAGTGAGGCTAAAAGCCAGTGGATGATGCGCAGAATGAAACTTTTAAAGTAGTATTTTGAATAGGTGCTAGTGCGCTTCGAATTATATGTAGTCGATTCGGCAGGGCGCTTTACTAACTAGGCCCCGGAAAAAACATAGTAATCTTTTGCTGGTAGTCTTTATACTCAGGCCGCTTCAGCACTGAATAATGTTCCGATGGCATCGCCCCAATATGGGACACCAGTGTGCTGTACATCTTCCACGAGGCAAACAATAAGCCGGCGCCAAGCAACAGCCAGTGTCGCCGATCGGACATTTTTCATGTCGATACAGCCTAGTGCGAGGTAGCACGAGCTGCGTCGGCGAGTCGACTTGCAAATTAAAAAAGTGGCAATCTGGTATGTCACGCTGTTTGCTGACTCTAAGCCTGAAACGTCACGCCCGCCTGGAACTTATTGATCAGCGGTAAGTAGTCCGTCGGTTGCTCTTCCCACAAAATATCGTCCTCTGCGAACACGAACCAGGGCTGCGCGCTGCGCGTCCAAGTGTGTCCGGCGGGCACGACCCAACTAGCGTCATCGAGGGTGCCAGCACGCAGGGTCAAAATCCCGCTCGAGTGTATTTGGCCGTGCGCTATCCGGCAGCCACAATCACCACAGAAGTGTCCGTAGCGCTCATTTCCCGCTTCCGATGACCACGTCACGGTGGCCGGTTTCCCCAAGGTAAATTCAAAAGAGCTCTCTTTGATATTGGCAGCTAGCCCAAAAGCGCTGCCGGAAATACGCTGGCAGTTCGTACAATGGCAAGCGTAAATCATCATCAGCGGTTCGCTGAGTTGGTATCGGAGGGCGCCACATTGGCATCCGCCGGCGATAGGAAGCGTCACGTTATGAGTCATATTAGCGATCCAGTCTTTGCGTGGCCCGCGCCCTATCATTGGCAATATGGCGATGGGAATAGTTTCGATATTAGAAAATTATAGCGGAATACATCGTAATCATCCATCCCGGCGGCCAACGAAGCAGTGTCCAAGAGCACAGGAAGCATCAAAACCTTCCCAGAAATAGGCACTTAACGTCTATTCGGAAAGTTACTTTTATTGCTTAAACGAATCTAATACATACTGATAAAAACCTTCGGGATTAGACATATTCAAAACAACGTTGACTGTCCTCATGCTATCAACTGATTGATATAGAGTCCCTTCAAAAAAAACATCCCGTAACCATGCTTAGCTGCATGGGCTGAGGGGCATCAAACAAGTCAGGGCGCGCTATATAACGTGCAGTTAACACATCCCACATTTCATAAAATGATTCATCATCAACCAATGAATCACATGTTGAGCCAGTAGCGATAACGGATATAGCTGAGACTGGGCATTCAGAGCCGCTTTAAAGACGTCGGTAATTTTAGCTTGATTGGTTACATTAAGTGGGAATATGGTAATGGACACTGTTGTATTTAACAGAACCCAAGCAACTGAAAAACTATCCCAAAATGCATTCCACTCCGCCGTTTGATTAGCAATAACTGGGGGGATCTTTTTTTGGTAGTTGACCCGCAAGTCATTGATTTAGGTTACTCGAAGGAATACTTTCGTGTTTTAACTAAAAAGTAAGTATCCTGTAGATAGTGTGACACGCGGGCTACAGCGGTGCGCACACAGTTGTAGCGATGTTCCCAAGACCTTTAAATAGCTGAGTGGATAGTATTAATGAACACCACAGAGAAATCAGATGATATTGAAGGCGTATCGGGCTCTACCTTAGCACGCATGAAGGAGCTGGCGATCCCGGTCACGCCGAGCAATTACCATGTTTGGTACACCTATTGTGCACAATCCAATCCGGGTCTTAGCAGTCATATCAATCAATTACTGCAAAGAAATCTGCCCTTTACGGAGGACGTAAATCAACATATCCACAAACGTTATTTTGGCGAAGATCATCAAAAAAGTCTTGAAGCTTTACGTGGAACTATTGGCCAAATCATTAAGCATACGGGGCAGGAGCTCGGCAGTATTAGCCTAGAAATGACCCAGTACAAATCAGCGCTCAGTACCGGCGCAAAACAGCTCGAATCGGAACCTCAGGAACCAAGCAAAGTTATTACGCAACTGCTTCGCAGCACTCAAAACATCCGAGAAACTGCAAACGACAGTAGTAAGTCTATGGCGCAGCTCTCCTTGGAAGTTG
>Ga0209395_1002817_pt1 | contig 22225 bp, 15 predicted proteins | sample GOMGulsemesocosm_3_FD_184635 | JGI IMG/M metagenome (GOLD analysis project Ga0209395, IMG submission 184635) | Methane-oxidizing microbial communities from mesocosms in the Gulf of Mexico - GOM9D Gulf of Mexico (SPAdes) (version 2) | ecosystem: Environmental > Aquatic > Marine > Cold seeps... | reverse complement strand
CATACTCTTCTATTTTTATTTTGGTTGATGAAAACACGCATCAACATTGCTATTCTAAATTTATTCCGAAACTAGCGACGACAAGCCCCATAGAAATTATAGAAATAGAATCGGGAGAAATTCATAAAAACTTAGATACGTGTACCGGTGTTTGGAATGTTTTAACAGAATTAAATGCCGACAGAAAAAGTTTGATTATTACGCTTGGTGGTGGTGTGATTACTGATCTAGGCGGTTTTGTTGCTTCTACCTATAAGCGTGGAATTGATTTTGTAAATATCCCAACCACTCTTTTAAGCATGGTAGACGCTTCTGTGGGAGGTAAAACAGGCGTGGATTTAGGCGTATTAAAAAACCAAATTGGCGTGTTTGCAAATCCAGAAATGGTACTTGTAGATACCGCTTATCTACCCACGGTTACCCCAAGAGAAATTCGTTCTGGAATGGCCGAGATTATTAAATATGGATTGACTTATGATGTTACGCTATATCAAACAATCAAAGAAAACCCCAGTTTAAATATTGTAGACTTAATTCATCGATCTATAGAAATTAAGAATGAAGTTGTTTTACAAGATCCAAGGGAACAAAATTTACGTAAAATTTTAAATTTTGGCCACACTATTGGTCATGCTATAGAATCGTACTTTTTAGAATCTGAACATAAAGAAAACTTAACCCATGGTGAAGCAATTGCTATAGGTATGGTTGCTGAGTGCTATATTTCTTCAAAACTATTTGAATTTCCAACGAAAGAATTGGCTGCGCTTAAAGAGTTGGTCATTGCCATCTATGGTAAGGTAACCATTTTAGAAGAAGATTTCAACGGAATATTAGCGTACTTAAAACACGACAAGAAAAATGTAAGTGGTCAAGTAAATTTTGTGTTGTTAAACCAATTAGAAGAAACCAATATTGACTGTAAAGTTTCTACCCAACTTACTATTGATAGTATAAACTTCTATAATTCTTAGTTCTCTAGTTACTTATTAAAACGCGCTGTCACACCGGGTTAATTTATAAAGAATACATATATAGGTTTCGAGATGCACTATGTTCTCGATACTATTTCAATTTCACTTTGCTACATCGAAATAACTCGAACTGACATAATACACTTATACTTTATCAATTAACGATTCGTAAATCTCTTCATAAATAGGCAAGATACTGTTTAAAGAAAATTGTTTTGTGTGTTCTTTTGCATTCTTTTTAAATTGCTGTAATGTGGCTTCGTCTTTCACTATTTTTAAAGCGTTATTTGCCATGTCTTCAACATCTCCTATATTGCTTAAAAAACCACTATAGCCGTGTTCATTTACTTCTGGCAATCCACCTGTGTTTGTAGAAATCACAACGGCTTCTGCAGCCATTGCTTCTAATGCTGCCAACCCAAAACTTTCTGTTTCAGAAGGCAATAAAAACACGTCTGTATAACATAGCAACTCTGCTACTTCAGAACTGTTTCCTAAGAAAATAACATCCTCTTTTATCCCCAACTCTTTGGCAAGTAATTCGGCTGTTCTTTTATCTGGTCCATCCCCAACCATTAATAGTTTTGAAGGAACTGTTCTGTGTACAATTTCAAATGTTCTAACAACATCTTCTACTCTTTTAACAGGTCTAAAATTACTAATATGCGTAAATATTCGTTCTCCTGGTTTTGCCAAAGCAATACGCTGACAATCCTTTTGACTTTCTTTGGCGTATTTTTCAATATCGATAAAGTTATGAACTACTTGAATCTCATTGGTAATAGTAAACAAGCGTAGTGTATCTTCTTTTAAACTTTTAGAAACTGTCGTTACCACATCAGAATTATTGATGCTAAACTCAACCGCTGTTTTATAGGTTGGATGACTACCCACCAAGGTAATATCTGTTCCGTGCAAGGTCGTAACCACTTTAATGTCTATTCCTTTTTCCTGTAACATTTGTTTTGCCATATAGGCAGCATATGCATGTGGAATAGCATAATGCACATGTAAAATTTCCAGTCCATGTTTTTCAACCACCTCTACCATTCTTGTAGACAAAGCTAGCTCGTAAGGTTGGTATTGAAATAAGGGATACTCTTCCATCATTACTTCATGAAAATGTAAGTTATGAGAGATAAAATCTAACCGAACTGGTTGATTGTAGGTTATAAAATGGACTTCATGCCCATTATCTGCCAGCGCCATTCCTAGTTCTGTAGCTACTACTCCACTTCCTCCAAATGTTGGATAACAAACAATTCCAATCTTCATAAATATTCGGTTTATTTTACAGACGTAAAGATAGTTTTTTACTTACACATGCATTTTTCTTAAAAGTGAAATAAATCATAAAATACAAAATGTTAGCACGAAGAATGTAGTAATGAAGGAGTTAAGGAAATGAGGAGTTAAGTAGTAAGGTGAAAAATGAATTCTTGTTTAAAAACTACTTCTATTGCCTTGCAATGCCAACGTACACTTGTCATATCGAGTGAATTTGCGTTATGAAATGAAGCAAATTTGTATCGAGATATCTAAACATATAGTTCTCGATACAATTCTGATTCCATCAGAATCACTCAAATTGACCGTATAAAAAACAAAAAAACCTGTACAAAATTAATGTACAGGCTCCTTTTATCTTTTTGACTTTCGTCTATCTTTAATAATCTCCTAACGTTTCAGGATTTTGAGCCAATGCTTCTTCTAATTGGGCATCACTTGGTGCTTTACCATGCCAAGCGTGTGTACCCATCATAAAGTCTACACCATTCCCCATTTCTGTATGTAATAAGATACATACTGGTTTTCCTTTTCCGGTTCTAGACTTCGCTTCTGCAATTCCTTCAAGAACTGAAGCCATGTCGTTTCCTTTTTCTACATCTAATACATCCCAACCAAAAGCTTCAAACTTTGCTCTGATGCTTCCCATTGGTAATACATCGTCTGTAGCTCCATCAATTTGCTTACCGTTTAAATCTACAGTAGCAATTAAGTTGTCAATTTTTTTAGCAGATGCATACATTGCAGACTCCCAAATTTGACCTTCTTGCAATTCACCATCACCATGTAAGGTATATACTAAATGTGAATCGTTGTTTAATTTCTTTGCTTCTGCAGCACCAATACCTACACTCATTCCTTGACCTAAAGAACCAGATGCAATTCTAATTCCTTCTAGACCTTCGTGTGTTGTTGGGTGTCCTTGTAAACGTGTGTTTAGCTTTCTAAAAGTCGCTAACTCTTCTACCGGGAAAAACCCTGTATGTGCTAATACGCTGTAAAAAACTGGAGAAATATGACCGTTTGATAAAAAGAACAGGTCTTCATGTACGCCATCCATTTTAAAATCGGTAGAATAATCCATTACTTCTTGGTATAAGGCAGTAATAAATTCTGCACATCCTAAAGATCCTCCTGGATGCCCCGAACTTACTGCATGCACCATGCGTAAAATATCTCTTCTAACTTGTTGTGTAAAAATTTCTAAACGTTGTACTGTTGTAGACATGTTGTGTTTTGTTTTGTTGATGGCAAAAGTAGGCTATTAAATGGGTTTAACAAATACCTATTTTAAGTTTTTTATTGACATAAATTAGAAGTTATTAAGAATAAGAGAATCGTGCTCATTACAAACCTTATTCTGGCAAAATCAATCACACTTATAAAATGTCAAAGCAACTGAGTTGCTTAGGTTTTTTGCTTCTTCTTTTTTGCAGCAGGAAACAATACATTGTTTAAAATTAATCGATAACCTGGCGAAGTTGGGTGCAAATCCAATTCGGTTTTAGGGTCTCCTACTCTATGCTGGTAATCTTCTGGATCGTGCCCTCCGTAAAAGGTAAACATGCCTTTTCCTTTGGTTCCGTGAATATAGCGTGCTTCTCTATTTATTTTGCTTTCTCCCATTACCAATACGGTTGGCTTTACAGTGTTTCTATCAAAAGAAGTGGTTTGTCCCATAAATCCTTTTACCAATTGGGTATGGTTTTGTGTTAGCATGGTTGGCACTGGATCCCACTTTGCCGAGTATTCTTGCAAGTAAAAATAATCTGAAGTTTTAGGGATTCTGCGTTTACGGGTCATATCAATGGAAGAAAACTCGTAGGTAGTTGGATTCCGAACCAAGGTATAATCTTTAAAGGCAAAGGTTTTTGTAAAGTCTAATTTCGATTGGTAATCCGGTTCAGAAGTATCTCCGTCAAACATGGCTTCTGCTATATCTACCCCTTCTGCAGAAAGCGCGATATCAAAACTATCGGTTGCAGAACACATGGCAAACATAAAACCACCACCGACTACATAATCTCTAATTTTTTTAGAAACAGCTAATTTTTCTTGAGACACTTTTTCGAAGCCTAGTTTTTTAGCCAAGGCTTCTGATTGTTTCTTGCGTTCTATATACCAAGGAGTTGTTCTAAAATTCCCATAAAAACGTCCATATTGCCCGGTGAAATCTTCGTGATGCAAATGCAACCACTCATATAATAGCAGTTTGTCATTCAATACTTCTTCATCATAAATAACATCAAAAGGAATCTCTGCATATTTTAAGACCATGGTTACGGCATCATCCCAAGGCATTTTATCTTTGGGTGAATACACGGCTATTTTTGGTGCTTTTTCTAAGGTGACTGCTTCCTGATTTTTTGAAGGTGATGAAATATCTTGTAAAATAATTTGTGCTTTGGCATCTGAAATTATCTGATAGGAAACACCTCTAATTTTACATTCTTTAATAATTTGGTCTGAATTTTCAATTAGAAATGCACCGCCATCATAATTGAGTAACCATTTTGCTTTCACATTGTTTTGGAGTGAAAAAAAAACAATTCCATACGCTTTTAAGTGATTTTGCTGATTCTCTGCACTCATGGGTATGTAAATGAAAGATGCCCAAATTGAATTGGTTATCAGTAAAAAAGCGAGTATGGGAAGGAGTTTTTTCATTTGAGAAAACTAAAATACACAATTACCATGAAGCAATTGTGTATTGGAAGTTATTTATGAATTATTTAGGAATCTATATGTCATTCCCGAGGAATCGGGAATCCATATTTAGGTCAATTTGTATCTATGTAATTGGCTATAGATTCCCGCCTACGCGGGAATGACAAGCACGTTAAAATGGTACATCACCACCATCATCTTCCATTCCGAAAGCATCTTTCGGACTGATAAATTGGTCTGGAGATACGTTCATGCTCGATTGGAATTCACTATTTCCTTGTTCTTCTAAATCAGAGAACAATGCCAAGTGGCCTGTAAACTTTAAACGAATATTATCCAAACCACCATTACGATGCTTTGCCACAATAAATTCTCCTTGTCCTTCACAAGGTGAGTGATCATCATCATCCCATTCGGTAACACCATAATATTCTGGTCTAAATATAAACGATACAATATCGGCATCTTGCTCAATCGCTCCAGATTCACGTAAATCAGACAATAAAGGTCTTTTAGACCCTCCACGAGTTTCAACCGCACGTGATAGCTGAGATAAGGCAATTACTGGAATTGATAATTCTTTTGCCAATGCTTTTAAGTTTCTAGAAATGGTAGATATTTCTTGCTCTCTGTTTCCGCCAGAACCTCCAGCCGTCATTAATTGCAAGTAGTCAATTACGATTATCTTCACCCCATGTTGCGACACCAAACGACGTGCTTTTGCACGTAAATCGAAAATTGACAAAGATGGCGTATCATCTAAAAATATTGGTGAATCTGAGAGTTCTTTTACTTTTACATTTAGCTGCTCCCATTCGTGTGGTTCTAAATTTCCTTTACGAAGTTTTTCTGAGGTTAATCCTGTTTCAGAAGAAATCATACGCATAATCAACTGTACAGAAGACATCTCTAACGAGAATACTGCTACTGGATGCTTAAATTTAATGGCCATGTTCTTTGCCATAGAAATTACAAAGGCCGTTTTTCCCATACCAGGACGTGCAGCAATAATAATTAAATCGGAAGGTTGCCACCCAGATGTCAATGCATCTAACTTGGTAAATCCAGTTTCCAACCCAGACATACCTTCTTGGTTTGAGATTTCTTGAATTTTCTTTAAGGCTTGTTTTACCAACCCTTCTGCTTCTTCAGGTCCTTTCTTTAAGTTTCCTTGCGTAACTTCAAATAGTTTCCCCTCTGCTAAATCTAACAAATCGAAAACATCAATAGACTCATCGTAGGCATTTTCTATGATATCACTAGAAATAGAAATTAATTTACGTTGAATGTACTTTTGAATAATAATTCGGGCATGGTATTCAATATGTGCAGAAGACGCCACTTTTTGGGTTAGATTGATTAGATAGAAATCACCTCCAATCAGTTCTAATTTTCCGTCTTTTCTTAGTTGTGCAGATACCGTTAATAAATCTGTAGGTTCCGAATTTTGAAACAATGCATAAATGGCAGCATATATTTCTTGGTGTCTTTTATCATAAAAAGCTTCAGGATGTAAAATATCAATTACATCATCAATTCCTTTCTTATCAATCATCATTGCTCCCAAAACTGCCAGTTCTAAATCTATGGCTTGAGGAGGGATTTTCCCTTTTTCTAACCCAATAATTTTAGTCTTATCTATCTTTTTCCCCGGCACAAATTTTGTTTTCTCCATAAGAGCAAATGTAGTTTTTTAGGTTGATACTTTTAATCAGAATTTTCATTTTCTTTATGCACAATTTTTGTTCACTAAAATGTTATTAACCTGTTAATAACACTACAAGATTCAATAATTTATCTATTTTTGAATCAATGAAAAATAAAAAACTCAATATATACTTAACCGTAATCTTCGTATTTCAAATTGTATTTGTACAAATTATAAGCAATTACCCATCGGTAATTGAGACGTATTACTCAAACATTATTTACCCATTTACGAGCGCATTATTACGCATCTTATTGGGTTGGATTCCTTTTTCTGTTGGGGATTTGTTACTTTTCTCCTTGCTCTTTCTATTTATTCGATTTTTGTATCGATTGATAAAAACGCGATTAAAAAATAGCCTAGAAAAACTACTACAGTTAGTTGCCGTTGTTTCTTTATTGTATGGTTGCTTTTATTGGTTTTGGGGATTCAATTACTTTAGAGAGCCTTTGGCAAAAAACCTAGGATTTACTCAAACGAAATACACAACCGCAGAACTTACTAAAGTTACAAAAAATATTACAGAAAAACTAAATAATATTCATCTTGAAATTACAAAAAACGATTCGTTAGTTGTAGAAAACCCCTACACTCAGAAAGAAATGTATACGATTTCTGTTTCTGGCTATGACAAATTAGCGCTTCAATACCCGCAATTAGCGTACACCCATAGTTCAGTAAAAAGTTCATTAATGAGTTTATTACAAACCTATAATGGTACTTCTGGCTATCTAAATCCACTTACTGGTGAAGCCCAAGTTAACGATCGAATTCCAAAAACAGGATACCCAACCACTATTTGTCATGAAATGGCACACCAACTTGGCTTTGCAGCTGAAAATGAAGCTAATTTTATAGGATATTTAGCGGCGCTTTCAAATGAAGATCGCTATTTTAAATATGCCGCCTATCGAATGGCATACGGGTATTTAATTGCTGAGTTACGAAAACACGACAAAACAATTTTTAAAGAAGTCATTTTAGCAACCAATCAAGGCGTTTTAAAAGATTATAGACAAAGTACTGAATTTTGGAATCAATATCAAAATCCCATTGAACCCTTGATAAAAAAAGGATACAACTCCTATTTAAAGGCAAACAAACAATCCAACGGGATTCAATCTTACAATTACGTAGTGGATTTACTTATCTCATTTTCTGAAGGTAAAAACTCATAAGAGTTCTTAAATTTATGTTAAAGTCCTAGTATTAATGTCATAACAATTCTGTTCTCAATAAATTTATAGACTAAAACAAACCAAACTAATGAAAAAAACACTGCTGTTGTTCTTGTTTTTGTGCGCTACTGTAGCACAAGCTCAAGAATATTTCCCAACAAACGCTGGTATTAAAACTACAAAAAATACAACTGTAGCTTTTACCAATGCTAAAATTTATGTCACTCCAACTAAAATTATTAAAAAAGGAACGCTACTCGTAAAAGATGGTAAAGTTCTTTCGGTTGGTAAAAATGTAAAAATTCCAAAAGGAACGAAAACCGTAAACCTTTCTGGCAAGACCATTTACCCTTCTTTTATAGAGGTATATTCAGATTTCGGTGTTAAAAAACCGAATAGACTAAGAAGCGCAAGTAGAGTTAGACAATACGAAGCGAATAGAAAAGGGTATTATTGGAACGATCATATTAGACCCGAAACCAACGCTTTTGCAAGTTTTAAATACAATAATTCTAAAGCAAAGAGTTTATTAAAAGCTGGTTTTGGTGTGGTAAATACACATCAACAAGACGGTATTATTAGAGGAAATGGAGTCTTAGTTGCTTTAAACTCTAACTCAACAAATGCCTACAGAATCTTAGATACTAAATCTGCACAATATTTATCATTAGGTAAAAGTAGGCTCTCTGGACAAGCATACCCAACTTCTTTTATGGGGAAAACAGCTTTGTTACGACAAGTATATATGGATGCGAAATGGTATGAAACTGGTAATGTGAAAAATAGAGACATGTCTTTAGAAGCATTATTAGCCAACAAAAACTTATCTCAAATTTTTGATGCCGGTGGAAACAATTTAAATGCCATTAGAGCAGATAAAGTCGGAGACGAAAGCGGAATACAATATAGTTTTATCGGTTCTGGACATGAATATGAAAATATTGACGAAATTAAAAACATGAATGCCACAATGATTGTACCAATCAATTTTAGAAAGGCATACGATGTTTCTAATCCGTATTTAGCAAGTGAATTGGAATTGACTGATATGAGAAGATGGAATCAAGAACCTTCTAATTTAGCCGTTCTTGCTAAACACAAGGTAAACTTTACCATTACAACGCATACGTTAAAATCGATTGCTGGATTTCATAAAAACATTCGGAAAGCAATTAAATATGGTTTAGATGAAACCAAAGCATTGGAAGCTTTAACTACAATTCCGGCCAAACTACTTGGAAAATCTAATGAGATAGGAACTTTACAAAAAGGAAGCTATGCCAATTTTTTAGTTACTTCTGGGGCTATCTTTAACAGTAAAACAAAAATTTACGAAAACTGGGTACAAGGAAACAAACATGTTATTAATAACATGAACTTTGTAGATGCTAGCGGAGAATATTTATTAAGCTATAACAATAAAAGTTTAACCTTAACTATTTCTGGAACACCAGGAAAGCAAAAAGGGGTGCTTAAAAACGGCACTAAAAAACTAAAATCAAAATTTTCTTTTAAAGACAATTGGGTACAGATTACTTTAAACAATGAAGATAACAGTACAAAATTCACCCGATTTGTCGGTACGCTTTCTGGACCTAGAAATTCATTTATAGGAAAGGTAATTGATGAAAATGGAAATGAATCTACTTGGACTGCCCATGCGGGAATTGTAAAAAAGAAAAAGGCTAAAAAGAAGAAGAAGAAAGCAACGACTCCTGAACTCTTTATCTCTCCAGTAACCTATCCTAATGTTGGGTATGGGTTTACGTCTAAACCGAAACAAGAAACCATATTATTTAAAAATGCGACTGTTTGGACAAGTGAAAAGGAAGGTATCTTAAATAATACTGACGTATTATTGAAAGATGGAAAAATAGCACAAATAGGAAAAAACTTACGTGCACGAGGGGCACGCGTTGTAGATGCTACTGGAAAGCATTTAACTGCTGGAATTGTTGATGAACATACGCATATTGCATTGTCTTCGTCTAACGAATCTGGACACAACTCTGTAGCAGAAGTTACGATGGAAGATGCGATAAACCCTGCAGACATGAACATTTATAGAAATTTAGCTGGTGGTGTTACTTCGGCACAATTATTACATGGTTCTGCCAATCCAATTGGAGGTAGATCTGCTATTGTAAAATTAAAATGGGGAGAAACAGCTGACAATATGGTATACAAAAACACACCAAAGTTTATCAAATTTGCTTTGGGTGAAAATGTAAAACAATCTCGTTCTACATCAAGCTTTCGTTTTCCACAAACAAGAATGGGTGTTGAACAAGTGTATGTAGATTATTTTCAAAGAGCCAAAGAATATGATGCACTAAAGAAAAGTGGAAAACCTTATAGAAAAGATTTAGAGCTAGAAGTATTGGCCGAAATTTTAAATAAAGAACGTTTTATTACCTGTCACTCTTATGTACAAAGTGAAATTAACATGCTAATGAAAGTTGCCGAGAGATTCAACTTTAACATCAATACATTCACGCATATATTAGAAGGATATAAAGTTGCTGATAAAATGAAAGCACATGGCGTAGGTGGTTCTACATTCTCTGATTGGTGGGCATATAAATATGAAGTAAATGATGCAATTCCTTTTAATGCTGCTATTATGCATAACCAAGGAATTACCGTTGCCATTAATTCAGACGACAGAGAAATGTCTAGAAGATTAAATCAAGAAGCTGCAAAAACCATTAAATATGGTGGGATGACAGAATTAGAAGCTTGGAACATGGTTACCATCAATCCTGCAAAATTATTGCATTTAGACGCACAAACAGGAAGTATTAAAGTTGGTAAAGATGCAGATGTAGTTCTATGGACTACGCATCCAATGTCTATTTATACAAAAGCTGAAACGACTATCATTGATGGCGTGGTCTATTTTGATCTTGCAAAAGATCTGGCACAAAGACAAGCTGTTAAGAAAGAACGTAGCCTGTTAATGAATATGATGTTAAATGAAAAAAACAATGGCGGAAAAGTACAAGCTCCAAAGAAAAATGTGAAAAGAGTATTTCATTGTGATACTGAAGAAACTGAATTAAACTAAGAAAATTATGAAAAAACAAATTATATATAGCGTCCTATTTTTCTTGCTAGTTGGAAATAGTTTCGCACAACAAACTCCAGCTTCAAAACAAACAACAGCTTTTTCTATTGAAGGAGCCACTGCGCATTTGGGAGATGGAACTGTCATTGATGACTCTTTAATTATGTTTGCAAATGGTAAAATTACTTTTGTGGGCTCTGCAAAAATGAAAATTGCCAGAAGCGGAACCATTATTAACGCAAAAGGTAAACATGTATACCCTGGTTTTATAGCAGCTAATTCTACTTTAGGATTAGGGGAAATTGATGCTGTAAAAGCATCTTTAGATGTGCAAGAAATAGGCACAATGAATCCACACATTAGAAGTTTGATTGCTTACAACACAGAATCTAAAGTAATAGAAAGCATGCGTCCTAATGGAGTTTTAATGGGGCAAATCACACCGCGTGGTGGTCGCATTTCAGGAACCTCATCTGTCGTTCAATTTGATGCTTGGAACTGGGAAGATGCTGCGATGAAAGTTGATGGAGGAATTCATATGAACTGGCCGCGAAGCATTACATATGGAAGATGGTGGATGGGAGAAGATCCTGCCGCAAAACCTAGCAAAAACTACGCAAAGTCTGTTGTTGGATTGGAAGAGTACATCAATCGTGCAAAAGATTACTTAAACGGTGCAAGATTGCCGAAAAATTTAGAATTAGAGGCATTAGCTGGTTTATTAAATGGTTCTAAAAAACTTTTTATACATACACATGGTGAAAAAGAAATTACGGATGCCGTTCGTTTTGCAACAAAATTTGGATTCAAGTTGGTTATCGTAGGTGGAGATCAATCGTATAAAGTTGCAGATTTATTGGTTAAAAATAAAATTCCTGTCATTTTAGAACGCGCACATAGAATTCCGAATGGAGATGACTCTGATTATGACTTCTCTTATAAATTGGCTAAGTTATTATTGGACAAGGGAATTGTGGTGGCTGTAGGAATGGATGGACAGATGGAACGTATGAATACCCGTAATTTACCATTTTATGTTGGTACCTATGCTGCTCATGGAATTGATAAAGAAGAGGCTTTAAAAATGATCACTTCAAGTGCTGCAAGCATTTTAGGAGTTGCTGATAAAGTAGGTACTCTTACCGTTGGTAAAGATGCTACCTTATTTATTTCTAAAGGAGATGCGCTCGACATGAGAGGAAATATTATTTCCGAGGCTTTTATTCAAGGTAGAAAGTTGAGTTTGGAAACACATCAAACGAGGCTTTGGAAACGGTATTCTAATAAATACAAAACTCAATAACAACAAAAAGGCTCTGAAAACTCAGAGCCTTTTTTTATGCTATAAATTACAGGAAAAACACCTTATAAAATTAACTTCGTACATGTTATATTTGTAAAACAACAAATAAGAAACGACATGAAAAAACGCTACACAGTTCTTATCACACTGATATTCTTATCTTTAACAGCACCATTTATTACCGAAACATTATCTATCCCGGAGGTTCAAGCAATTTACGGTGGAAGAATACAAGCTATTAACGGGTATGTAATTCATACTGATAGTACCAGAATATTTGTGAGTACAGAAAGTGCTAATTCTGTATTTTACGCAGATGTATACAGCTCAACTACTGGTACACCTGTAGTTTCCAATTTTACAGTAGTCTCTAGTCTTAATAATACCCAAGGATTTGGATCTCGAATTACTACATTACAAATTCATGAACCATCTGAACAACTCGTATTTATTAATGAAAATAACGAATTATATAGCACAACCATAGATGATGCCACCGCAACAAACACATCAATAAGTGGCGTGCAAGATGTGTTGATAAAAGCAGACAACACCTTTGCCGCAGGTTCTGGAAACATGTATTTCGGAACTTTAAACACCACAGGAAATTATACTCCAGGAACTGGATCTCCCATTAGCTTTCCTACATTTTCAGATACCTTTAAAATAGTTCATAATAATACAAATAACAAGCTTTATATCTTCTCTAAAGGTACTACACCTAAATTATACATCTCAAGCGAAATATACACTTCTTTTAATGCTAGTACTATTTTTACTGACATTTCTCCAAGTTTAACAAGTACAACTGTTCGATGGACAGCCTTTGGAGTTGCCCCTGACGGACGTTGGTTTCTTATTGGAAATGATGGTGCAACAAAATTTATCGCCTATTCTGATGACTCTGGAACAACTTGGACCGAATTTGATACATCGATTGTTGGAATATCAGCTAACAACTTTAGTTTTTCTGGTAGCCCAACAAATTACCATGTTTTTAGTTCTACAATTGTTAGTAATAATAAGGGAATTAGCGGAACCTGGAATAAAATTGGAGCTACCACTCATTACACACATCCCAATGATGGCGCTGTTTTCGTTGATCCAAATAATAACAACATCCTCTATTCTACATCAGACCAAGGACTCGGTGTTTCATTTGATAAAGGTGTAACAGTTTCAAGTGCAGATGCTGGTATTGAAGCGGTTCAAGTGAACGATATGGAAATGACTGAAGATAAAACCATTGGGTGGATTGCCTCAAAATCTGGCATTAGAAAAGTAACCGATTATACGACAATACCTTCATGGACAAATGCAATTTTTCCCAATGGTGATGGCTCTGGATATCATTCTATAGGAATGAATCCTTCTGATGATACTTCAGTTTATGCTGGCAATATTAGAATTTATAAAACATCTGATAATGGTACAAACTGGACAAAAGTTTTTACTCCAGAAAGCGCTCCATATAATTTCCCTAGTGTAGGCACTATGGCTAAAGCTATTACCGTGTGTCCTTATGATGAGACGATTGTTTTTGCAGGTTTTGAAATTAAAGATACTGACAAAGGAGGATTATTTATTTCTGAAGATGCTGGTGCTACTTGGGCTCAGTTATTATTACACGCAAGTTCTGCTGGTAACGACGTAGATGTTAGAGATATTGTTTTTACAGAGGAAGCTGGTGTAATTACAGCTTATATTGGCGTTGAATATGATTTAAGCGCTCCTACCGGACGTAGTATATACAAAGCGGTGCAAACTGGTTCTGGCTGGACTGTTACACAAGATATGAGTACAACAACAACAAGTACCGGAGCAATTATTGTAGTTAGCATTAATGATTTAGAATATGAAGCTTCAAATACAACGGTGTATGCAACAGGAACAGATGCCGGAGAAAACCACCCAACAAACTATTACAAACCATTATCTGGAACAGGCTTATGGACTGTAAACACCTCTGCTGGACTTCCAATTACATCAGTAGGGAATGCAAAAGTAGGGAAAGCAACAACGTATGGAATTGATACCTTGTATTGTGCCGTAGAAAATGAAGTCTATTACTTGGCTAATACAGCATCTTCTTGGACTAAAGGCTACTCTTATCCGAACGGAACAAAAATTAACTTTCTATATTTTGATGAACTCCTTGTTGGAACCGATACAGGTTTGTTCGCCCAATACGGCCCTAGTACCAAAACAGCAGGCGTAATTGAAGTCGAACAGAGAATGTTTACACTATATCCTAATCCAATAAAATCTTCTGCCAAATTAACTATCAACTTCAACACAAATATCAACAGTCCCTCAATCAAATTATACACATTAAATGGGCAACTACTTCACGAAGTTAAAGAAGCAGAAATTGAAAAAAATAATACATCCATACAATTTCCAATACCTATTATAACATCAGGTGTTTACTTTCTCAAGATATTTGATAAACGAAAAGAACTGGTTACAAAAAAAATTATTATTGAATAAAAGCAAAGGCTCTGAAAACTCAGAGCCTTTTTTTACATATACTTATTTATCACATTTATAATACTTTACACCGTAGTCTTTATGGTGAATTCTAATTCTATTTACATAGATATAAATAGAAGAAGAAGAATTCACTAAATAATAGCTCCCACGTTTACCGCCGCTATTTACATGAATTCTATCTGTGGTTTTACCAGATCTTCTAATTTCATATTTTTGATTTGGCGCCACGGCTTTATAACTAAAATGTAACGATTCTTTATACCTGTTTTTAAACTCAATAGACCATCTGTATTTTTTAGCATACTTATTATAACCATCATTTCTAACTCTAAAGTCTAAACCACGCAAGCAATCTGTAGTATTCCAAGATCCCCAACCCTCTATAGATTTATCCAAAGGAATTTCAATTTTCATCGAATTTATTTCGACTGATTCTTCTTTTTTATTTGAGAAAGACAACAATAACATTCCACAAAAAAATACTAGTAACAAACTTCTTTTTTTCATAATATATAGATTTTAACAGTTAACATCTCCAAAGTTAAAAACCTTCACCGCTTCAAACTATACCTATAAATAAGGAAGTTAATTTTTCTTATCACATTTATAATAATTCTTTCCAACATCATTTTTCCCAAAACGTATTTTTACCAAATCAACAACAATCTCTTTGTTTGCTTTTAAATACGTAGCGAATACTTTTGAATCTGAATTCCCCGTTATTTCAATTCTACTTTTGCTAGTTCGTGCACTTCTCATTTTATCTTTACGCAAAACACTAATGGCTTTGTAATTAAAATAGATGGTTGCATTGTACCTATTTCTAAATTGAAATTCCCATTTACGAGCTCTACGCGACATTTCATAGCGCCCTTTTTTTGCCCTAAAATCAACCCCCTTTAAGCATTTGGTGTTTTTCCATTCCGTCCATTCTTCTTCCACTATTACATTTTCTGATGTAAAAGCCATAGTACCAATTAGTAGCAATGCAATAATTGATAAAAAACATCCCCTTTTTTTCATCTTGTTTTGTTTTTATTAGTTGAGTTCTTTAAAGTTATGAAAAAAAAACAACTTGTTTTATGAAATGAATATAGATACATTTGTTCTGTATGAAAGAAATTCACAGTATCCAAAATCCAACAATAAAAAGCATCTTAAAACTTCAGGACAAATCTCGCGAGCGTAAAAAATCTGGACAGTTTATTATAGAAGGCAAACGTGAGATTTCTTTAGCTTTAAAAGGAGGTTACACGCTAACAATGGTCTTATTCTGTGAAGGGGTTATCACTTTAAATGAACTCCAAGAATTTATAACAGCACAAACTGAAGTTGTTTCAGTTTCTAAAGAGGTGTATCAAAAGATAGCTTATAGAGATTCCACAGAAGGCATCATTGCCATAGTACAAACAAAAACGTTTTTATTAGAAGACCTACAGTTTAACACCTCTACCCCACTCGTTTTAGTGGCTGAATCACCAGAGAAACCAGGAAACATTGGCGCTTTATTACGTACAGCTGATGCTGCAAATATAGCCGCCGTACTCATTGCAAATCCGAAAACTGATTTATACAACCCAAATATTATCAGGTCTAGTGTTGGTTGTTTATTTACCAATCAAATTGCCACGGGATCCTCTGAAGAAATCATACAATTCTTACAAGAAAAAGATATTGCTATCTATGCAACGACCCTACAAAACTCAAACGAATACCATAAAGAAGATTACACAAAAGCAACTGCAATTGTAGTGGGGACTGAAGCTACCGGGTTAACTAAAGCATTTAGAGAAGTTGCTACAAAAAACATTAACATTCCGATGCAAGGTGCAATAGATTCTATGAACGTATCTGTGGCGGCCGCTATTGTTCTTTATGAAGCCAAGAGACAGCGGAAATTTGTATGATAAAGTATCTGACTTGGAGAAAATTTCACCTGTTTTAATATTAGATTAGTAGTTGTAATTAATATTTTTGCAGTATTTTTCAATAAACTTTGCTATGAAAACAAATAATATTATTTTTTACTTACTTCTCCTCGTTATTTTCTCCTGCAGTAAAAATTTAAATGATGAAATAACGATAATAGATGACACCACTCTTCCAATAGATAGAGGTCAAAAAATTTTCACAATAAACATTGCCAAAAACTTTATAATTAGAGACAAATTTCATGTTATAATGTCAGATTCCGTTGGAAATCTTCTAGACTCTATTACATATTTTCCATCTAAAGTTGATAAAGAATTAGAATTGTACACAAAAAAAGATTTTACTACAACTACTAATTTCTCATTGACTTTTATTGATGATCATAAGGCTTATATAAATAATTATGATTTTTTTAAAAGTTATAATATTTTCATTTATTCTAATTTAAATCAACAAATTTTAGGAAAAGAAATAACCTTGAAAAATAGGATTCATTCTTTAACAGGAGGAAGTATAAAGGCACCAATACCTTTTGTTAAAAATAAATACATACTCAACACTTCTGGGTTTGGTTATTCTGCCGTGAATAGTAGCAATACCTTAAAAGGTTCGTTTACCCATAAATTTCAAGATGACTTAGGCTCTAATAAACTTTTTGTAAAATATTATGACCCAACATCTTTAGATGTAAATAGGATAAAATATGCCTTAATAAAGGGTTGGGATGACAATGGTTATGGGCGAATAACAGAATTAAAAGAAAGTGATTTTAGTTCAAATGGAATAGAACTTAAATACCTGACTACAAATAAACCTGCTGATACACCTATCTTATCAATTTATGGTTTTGAAAATGAAAACTTTTATGAAAAATTAAGCGGTCATAATGTCTATGGATCTACTCTTCCTCCATTGTGGTATGGAAGTAATCGATATTTTTATTTTCACCCTAATTTCTTTCATGAAACGGTATTTTCTCTAGCTTTTAATAACTATTCATTGTTTGATGTTGGATTACCTCCTCAAACCATAAATGTTAATGATAATAGTGTTACAGGTAGTTTTACAAATAATGAAATCTCATTTAACGGTTTAAATAATTATGAAGTTGGACGAGCAACTATGGATAACTATAGTAACAATATCAGAATAGAATTTATTTTTAATGGTGCGTCAAAAAAAATTACAATACCTCAAATACCAAAAGGAATAATCTCTGAAAACGCTGAGAATTTAATTAATAATAAATCACTTAGATTTGTTCAAATTGCTGCAGAAAACTATTCTACATTTAAAAATTATAGTGAATATTTACAGAATGTCTTTAAAAATTCTTCTCCATTTTACTTGACATCTCCAAAAAGAGAACGTGTTTATAGATCTTATGGTTATAAAAAATTTATACCAATATTTGAATTTCCCTTATATGAAAGATTTAGATAATAAGGTTTTTTTCATCCACACCTTCCTTACCATATTTGATTTTCGTTCGAACTAAAACTTAATCTTATTTTAATAATTAATAGATGACATCAGCACAATTATTTTATGTACTAATTACCATTCTCATTCTTAATTTTATTGTCGATAAAATTCTATCAACACTCAATTCAAACCGTTTTGATGATGTAATTCCTCCTGAATTAGAAGATGTCTATGAAAAAGAGGACTATGAGAAATCGCAAGCATATAAAAAGACAAATGCCAAATTTTCTACAATTACGGGGCTTTTTTCATTGCTGCTTACACTTTCCTTTTTCTTTTTCGATGGGTTTAAGTATGTTGATGAGATTGCGAGAAATTTCACCAAAAACTCAATTTTAATTACCTTGATTTTCTTCGGAATCATACTAATTGGTTCAGACCTTATTAACATCCCTTTTTCAATTTATAAAACCTTTGTCATTGAAGAACAATTTGGGTTTAATAAAACAACTAAAAAGACTTTTATATTCGACAAACTCAAGGGCCTAGTAATGACAGTGGTTGTTGGTGGTGGCCTTTTAGCGTTGATTGTTTGGTTCTATGAATTTGCTGGTAGTACTTTCTGGGTTTATGCTTGGGTTGTTATTGCTGCCTTCTCTGTATTTATGAATATGTTCTATTCTAAGCTAATTGTACCATTATTTAACAAGCAAAAACCCTTGGAAGCGGGTGCGCTAAAAACGGCGATTCAAGACTATGCCAAAACTGTAGGATTTAAACTGGATAATATTTTTGTTATTGATGGTTCAAAGCGCTCCACAAAAGCAAATGCCTATTTTTCTGGCTTTGGTAAACAAAAGAGAATTACACTATATGATACCTTAATACATGATCTAGAAACGGATGAGATTGTAGCTGTGTTAGCTCATGAAGTTGGTCACTATAAGCGTAAACATATTGTCTTTAACCTTAGCTCTTCCATTTTATTAACCGGTTTTACACTTTGGTTGCTTTCATTATTTGTGAGTTTGCCAATTTTCTCTGAGGCCTTGGGTGTTAATATTCCGAGTTTTCATATTGGTCTCATTGCTTTCGGTATTCTATATTCACCCATCTCACAAGTTACTGGGTTGTTTATGAATATCATGTCTAGAAAGTTTGAATATCAGGCAGATAATTATGCCAAAGAGACTTTTTCTGCCAAACCATTGGTCTCCTCTTTAAAGAAACTTTCCAAAAATAGTTTGAGTAATTTAACGCCTCATGCTGCATATGTTTTTATGCATTACTCACATCCAACCTTGTTAGAAAGAGTTAAAAATTTGCTCGAATAAGTATTCTATCAAAAGTTAAAAAAACCTTTGGTCTATTCAGATTTTATTCTATTTTTAGTATATGACGTACACGGCAACTAAAGAGGAGGAAAATAAAGAAATTGCAAAACGATATAAGGACCTATTAAAAGGAACGTATCAAGCGTTGTCAACAGAAGATAAAAAGCTAATACGCGCTGCCTTTGACATTGCTGTAGAAGCACATTCTGAACAACGTAGAAAAACAGGTGAACCATATATTTATCACCCCATAGCCGTTGCAAAAATTGTTGCATATGAAATTGGTTTAGGTGCCACTTCTATTGCTGCTGCTTTATTGCATGATGTGGTTGAAGATACAGACTACACAGTGGAAGATATGGAGCGCTTATTTGGCGAAAATATTGCTCGCATAGTTAGCGGATTAACAAAAATATCTCGTTTAAACAAAGGACAGAATGCCTCCATTCAAGCAGAGAATTTCAGAAAAATGTTGTTAACATTACACGATGATGTTCGTGTAATTTTAATAAAAATTGCAGATCGTTTGCACAATATGCAAACAATGGATTCTATGCCAGAATACAAACAGGTGAAAATTGCATCAGAAACCCTATATATTTATGCACCATTAGCCCATAGGCTTGGCTTGTACAACATTAAAACCGAACTAGAAGATCTAGGCTTAAAATACACAGAACCTGATGTTTACAACGATATATTAAGTAAGATAACACAAAGTAAAGAAGAACAACAAAAATACATTGACTCCTTTGCTGCTACGCTACATGAAGGTCTAAAACAAGAGGCTTTTAATTATGATATCAAAGGAAGAAGTAAATCGATTTTTTCAATTCGTAGAAAAATGCGTAAACAGAACGTTTCTTTTGATGAAGTGTATGACAAGTTTGCCATTAGAATTGTGTTTAAACCAATATCTAAAGATGAAAAATTTGATGCATGGAAAATATACTCTATCGTTACTGATTACTTTAAACCCAACCCATCTCGTTTAAGAGATTGGATTTCTCAACCAAAATCTACCGGGTATGAAGCTTTACATATTACGGTTATTGGACCAGAAAGCAAATGGGTAGAAGTACAAATTCGTTCAGAGAGAATGGATGAAATAGCAGAGAAAGGCTATGCGGCACATTTTAAATACAAACAAGGAAGTGTAAAAGAAAGCGGTTTAGAAGGATGGTTAAATAAACTCAAAGAAACCTTAGAAAACCAAAGTGTAAATGCCGTTGATTTTGTAGAAGATTTTAAATTAAATTTATATTCTAAAGAGATATTTGTTTTTACCCCAAAAGGAGATTTAAAATCACTCCCTAAAGGAGCATCCGCATTAGATTTTGCATTCTCAGTACATACCGATGTTGGTTTAAAGTGTAGAGGCGCAAAAGTAAATGGAAAACTGGTTCCCTTAAGTCACGAACTTAAAAGTGGAGATCACGTAGAGGTACAAACATCTTCTGTTAACAAACCCAATGTGAGATGGCTAGATTTTGTAATGACAGCAAGAGCTAGAACCAAAATTAAAACAGCTTTAAAAGAGGAAGAAAAGAAAATTGCTGAAGAAGGAAAAGCAATTTTAACAAGAAAACTACGTCATTTAAAAATTACCATGAATGATAGAGTTATCAACGAAATGGCAGTTTATTTTTCGTTAAAAACTAGCTTTGATTTATTTTATAGAATTGGTAATGGCGCTATTGACAATACACAACTTAAAGCATTTGTAAATCAAAAAAACAATGCTTTTATAAGTTTCTTTAAAAGCAGGCTAAAACGTACGCCAAGTAAAGAAGTTATCGATAGAGAAGAAGTAACAAGTAAATTTGATGCGCTTGTTTTTGGTAAAGAAGATGAAAAATTAGAATATACCTTATCTAAATGTTGTAATCCTATTTCTGGAGATAAAGTTTTTGGTTTTCTTACTATTAATGATGGACTTAAAGTGCACAAAATGAATTGCCCAAATGCCATTTCTATGCAATCTAATTATGCTTATAGAATAATGCAAGCTAAATGGATAGATACTAGTAAACAAGACTTCAAAGCGATTTTAAAGGTAAGCGGAATAGATAAAAAGGGAATTGTTAACAATCTTACTCGTATTATTTCTAATAGCATGGATGTATATATTCACAATATAAACATCTCTGGAGATGAAGGTGTTTTTGAAGGAAAGCTATCTATTAGCGTTAAAAATAAAGCACAATTAACAAAGCTAATTACAAGTATAAAAAAAGTAGAAGGGGTACAAAAAGTAGAGCGTGTTAATACAATGTAAATATCATTTTGTAAAAAGGCTTTTTTTATAGATAAATAACCTTAAATTTGTCGTTTCGTTAAATTCAGAAAAATGGGTACAAAAGAAAATCAAGACATTGTTAAAAAGGTCTTTACTACATTTTTAGAATCTAAAAAACATAGAAAAACTCCTGAAAGATATGCCATCCTTCAAGAAATTTATGATTTAGAAGATCACTTTGATATTGAGTCTTTGTATATAAATATGAAGAACAAAAATTATCGAGTAAGTAGAGCTACACTATATAATACCATAGAGTTACTTTTAGAATGTGGGCTGGTAAGAAAGCACCAGTTCGGAGGTCAAAGTATGGCACATTATGAAAAAAGTTATTTCGATAAACAACACGATCATGTTATTTTAACTGATACAGGTGAAGTAAAAGAATTTTGTGATCCTCGAATTCAGATTATCAAGAAAACCATTGAGGAAGTTTTTGATATTGATATTCACAACCATTCACTTTATTTTTACGGAACAAAAAAAAACACTAAACAAAACTAACAACACACATACACACAACTAATGGCAGTAGATTTATTACTAGGATTGCAATGG
>Ga0209395_1002816_pt1 | contig 22227 bp, 11 predicted proteins | sample GOMGulsemesocosm_3_FD_184635 | JGI IMG/M metagenome (GOLD analysis project Ga0209395, IMG submission 184635) | Methane-oxidizing microbial communities from mesocosms in the Gulf of Mexico - GOM9D Gulf of Mexico (SPAdes) (version 2) | ecosystem: Environmental > Aquatic > Marine > Cold seeps... | reverse complement strand
ATGTTAGATATGCTAGAAGCAATGAAAGAAGCTGAAGTAGATAGTATCGTTTTTAGTTCATCGGCAACGGTATATGGTGATCCAAATTATTTACCTATTGATGAAAAACATCCTATTTCGGCAACTAACCCTTATGGCTGGACGAAAGTCATGGTCGAGCAAATGTTACAAGACATATGCGCAGCAAATACTTCCTTTCTTGCTATAGCTCTTAGATATTTCAACCCTGTTGGAGCTCACCCTAGCGGTTTGTTAGGCGAGAGTCCTAATGGTATCCCTAATAATTTAATGCCATTTATTGCCCAAACAGCTGTAGGCAAAAGAGAGTTTATCAATGTATTTGGTAATGACTACGATACACCTGACGGTACTGGTGTTCGTGATTATATCCATATTATGGATTTAGCTATTGGGCATGTCGCCGCTTTTTTAACACATCATAAGGATAACGGGTTTCTTGCTTACAATTTAGGTACAGGATCGGGCTATTCAGTAATCGATGTTATTAATTCTTTTGAAAAGTCTTCCCAAAAACCGATCGCATATAAATTTTCTCCACGTCGTTCTGGTGATATTTCTTGTAATTATGCTGATGCATCATTAGCGAAAGAAAAACTTAATTGGACAGCCAAACGCGACTTGCAATCAATGACCGACGATACGTGGAATTGGCAATCAAAATATCCCAATGGGATGGAATAAAATATGAATAATTTAGAATTAACACATCGCAGAAAAAATCCGCTGACTGGTGATTGGGTTTTAGTTTCCCCGCATCGTAATAACAGGCCGTGGTCTGGTGCGACAGAAGCAAGTAACGAAACAGACTTACCAAGCTATGATGAAAAGTGTCCATTATGCCCGACAAATGACCGTGCAAGTGATACAACAAATCCTAACTATAAAGATACCTTAGTGTTCGTAAATGATTTTGGTGCACTAGTTGCCGAACAAAATCAACAAGTACCTGATAAGACTAACACGTTATTTCAAGCTGAAGTCGCTAATGGCGAATGCCGAGTTATTTGTTTTTCACCTGATCACAGCAAAACCTTACCAGAGTTAAGCTCAAATGAAATTTTAGCTGTGATAAATACCTGGCAAACAAACTATAACGAATTGTCTAAAAGTTATGCTTGTGTGAATGTTTTTGAAAATAAAGGCGCCGTGATGGGATGTTCACAACCGCATCCTCATGGACAAATTTGGGCTCATGAACATTTGTCGACCGAAGTAGCAAAAGAAGACGAACAGCAAAAAAATTATCAACAACAGCAAGGAAGCTCCCTTTTATTCGACTATGTTGACCACGAACTAGAACAGCAAGACCGTATAGTTGTTGAAAATAGCCATTGGGTAATCGTTGTGCCTTTTTGGGCAGCATGGCCTTTTGAAACATTGCTGTTACCGAAAGAGAGTATTCAAGACTTTAGTCAATTAACAGATGAACAAAAACAGTCGTTAGCAGATATTTTAAAAGAAATAACTACCCGTTATGACAATGTTTTTAATTGTAGCTTTCCTTACTCAATGGGGTGGCACAATGCACCAGCTAACGGTGAAGACAATAGCCATTGGCAATTACATGCTCATTTCTATCCACCATTATTACGCTCAGCAACGGTTAAAAAGCACATGGTGGGTTATGAAATGTTAGCTGAAAGTCAACGAGACCTCACTGCAGAAACTGCTGCGAGTATTTTAAAGAATGCGAGTTCCATTCACTACAAGCAAGGGGCATAAGATGAATTTACATACACTTGCCGAAAAATTTACAGAGATTTATTCAGTTGAACCACAAGGAATGAGTAGTGCGCCAGGCAGAGTCAATATAATCGGTGAATTTACTGATTATAACGACGGATTTGTTTTACCCTGCGCATTAGAATTTAGAACGGTAGTTCTGTTTAGAGCTCGTGAAGACGCAATAGTTAACGTGCACTCTCTTGATTATCCAACAGAGAAGGAGTCATTTTCTGTTGGTGATAAAATAACCGCAGGGCGTTCGCAATGGGGGAACTATATTAGAGCAATCGTTTTTGTCTTAAAACGAGCGGGATATACTTTAGAAGGCATGGATATATTAATTGATAGTAATGTACCTCAAGGAGCTGGCTTATCGTCATCAGCGGCTTTAGAAGTAGCTGTGTGTGGCGCTTTTAACCATGTTGCTAGGTTAGGCTTAACGCCTCAACGCATCGCAGTATATGGGCAAGAAGCTGAAAATGATTTTATGGATTGTCAATGCGGCATTATGGATCAACTAATTTCAGCAAAAGGAGATGAAGACAAAGCGCTTTTAATTGATTGCCAATCTTTAGAAACAGAAGCTATTTCAATTCCTGAAGATCTAATGTTAGTGATTATTAATTCAAATTATCCGAGAAAATTAGTTGATAGTGAATATAACCAACGCCGCTTAGATTGTGAACAAGCTGCTGCTAAATTAGGAGTAGCCAGTTTACGTAATGCGACTATGGACAAATTGCTTAGCATTGAAAGTCAATTAACAATAAATGAATTAAAACGTGCAAGACACGTGATCAGCGAAAATAACCGTGTCATTAAGGCGACTGAAGCCTTGCAAAGAAATGATATCGATAGTTTAAGAGAACTCATGGCAGCATCTCATCAATCGCTAAAACACGATTTTGAGGTAACTGTGCCTGAAACTGATGGTTTAGTTGAAATTTGTCAAAGCGTTTTAGCTGATAAAGGAGCCGTTAGAATGACCGGCGGAGGATTTGGCGGCGCAATTGTTTGTTTATGCCGCTCTGAAGATGTACTTAAAGTTAAAAGTGCTGTAGATGAAAATTACGAACAACAATTTAACTTAAAAGCTGATGTTTATGTATGTAAAGCCGGTCTTGGTTTAGAAGTTATCAGCCTTTAATAATCTTTTATCGGTTTTATTAAAAGGAATAGTGTGCTTATTTTAGAGAGATAGTTAATACCTTAATTATAAAATTAGCGAAAAGCCTTACTGCAAATAGAGAATTGAATAATTTAGTGAATTGATTGAGCTTCACTTGTTTCGAAGCTCTAATCAGTTTATTTTCGCAGCAGTGCTAAGAAAAAAATTCAGCTACTGAAATAATTTAACTGCTAAACAATAATTCATAAACCATAAGTTAACTTCGATCTTTTTAGTACTATACGCCATGGTGTAACTGATATTATTACGTAATAACTGCATTGAGATAAATTTAAGTCATGGGGAATATATTAAATAACGTTGTTTTAAAAACCTTTAGTTGTGTTCAATAAATATTTATCTTGTTGAAAATTAAAGACAAGTAATGCGATAATGTTTCTCATTAATTTTTAATGAGATGGCAGTTTTATGCAAGATGAAGATTTTGAGCCAATAACTAAAGACGTAGCAATACCTAAGGAGCAGCTTGCACGATTACAAGCCTCGTTAAAATCTCCAACTATATTAATTGAAAAACTAGTCACTATTTTACTTTGGCTACCGAAAAAGCTGGTTTCATGGTGGCAGGTGCTGCACTCAAACCAAAAAATATATCTACTTGCGATTATTTTCGGAACCTTTCAAGACCAATCTATATCTGCACATTCACTATCAGAACCAAGCTCAGGCATGCTGATTGTTGGCTCTATTGCGATGATCGGTATGTTACGTGAATTATTGAATATATTTACCCAAGTTTGGCAAACACTACTCGGTAAAAGTTTAATTTTTATTATATACGTTATTATTGGTAATTTTACTCTGGCTGTTGCTGCGAGAAAGGTCAATTATATTACAGGTATAGATCCTGATTCATTGATTTATGCCCAAGGGTTTACCACGGTTTTAGTCTTACCTTTATGGCTATTATTGTTAACATCGATGAGCCTAATTTTATTATTCACCATAGGCAATCTATGGTTTCTATTCCTTAGATTAATCAACTTGTTACGACTACACCCGATTAAAATTCGAGTCGGTGAACGTTTTTCCGTACTGTTTATCTTTATACGCTTACTTTTAATATCACCGATCATGATCACATTAATGCAACCGCTTAATTGGTATAAAAATGAGCTAAACATCGAAATACCTGGGGTAACAATTAGTACGGGTCAACAAAACTCTACGAATGAAGAAACTATCAATGAAGAACAAGCTGATCCTGTAGATGGTGAAGTTGACACTGCAACTGCAACTGAAAATGTGCCCCTTAGTTCTGAAGATGAAAATAGTACCGAGCGAAATGAGGAACTTGTCACGTCTACTACTGATAGCATTGAAGCTGAGGATATAGAAATTGCGAGTGTTGTAGTTGAGGGTGTTGACGAAAAAGTTAAATACACTGATTTTGATCGAGCAATCGCTACTTTTGTTTATGAATATGAAACATTTCAACTTTCCCGTTGTGAGAAAAGCGAAGCTGAGCGTGTTAGCATTATTGGTGAAGACATGATATTAGTTGCTGAAAAGGTAGAAGGGCACCCCTTAGGTTATAAATTTAGTGCTCGAGCTTGCGTATTAAGAACCTATAAGTAGATTTTTATTTAATGGCTATTGTTGACTTACAATAGCCATTAAACACTTATGTAACTAACATCCCCTTAAGCTACAGCCTTGCTAAGATGATAGTGGTGTTTACATTACATTTTAATGATCTTGCTCGATTCCTCCTAAGTACATGTTAGCTTTATTAAACAATTAATAAGTGTTGAGTAGTAGATTACTCTGCTAATAATGATATAAAAAAGCTCATTTCTAGGGCCGTTTCTTTTAATTGTTTAAAGCGACCTGAAGCTCCACCGTGGCCGGCCTCCATATCGGTTTTAAATAATAATAAATTATTATCTAGTTTATACTCTCTCATTTTTGCTACCCATTTCATAGGCTCAAAATACTGTACTTGTGAGTCGTGTAACCCCGTGGTAACGAGGATATTTGGGTAATGCTGAGCACTGATGTTATCGATAGGCGAATAAGCTAAAATATTTTTATAGGCTTGTGGTTCGTTCGGATCACCCCATTCGTCATATTCAATGGTGGTTAGTGGAATACTTTCGTCGAGCATAGTTGTTAATACATCTAAAAATGGTACGTGTACACCCACAGCTAAATATAATTCAGGTGCTTGGTTTAACACAGCTCCCATTAATAAACCGCCGGCACTTCCTCCTGAGGCAAATATTTTATCTTTATTGCCATAATCCTGTGCCACTAATGCTTTAGTAACATCGATAAAATCATTAAAGGTATTTTGTTTATATGCCATTTTACCGTTTTCATACCATTGTCTTCCTAGCATTTCTGAGCCGCGAATATGGGCGATAACGTAAACAAAACCACGGTCGAGCAAACTTAATATTTGGCTAGAAAAGTCAGGATCTATGGTATAACCATACGCACCATAACCGTATTGTAGGAGAGGATTGCTACCGTCTTTTTTAAACTTATCGCTACGATATACTATGGAGATAGGAACTTCTACGCCATCACGAGCAGAGATAAACAACCGCTCTGACTGATAATTTTCTTTTTTAAAGTTGCCTAATACTTTCTGCTCTTTAAGTATCTTTGGCTTACCGGTAGCTAGGTCAAACTCAAATAACGTACCGGGTGTGGTTAAACTTGAATAATAAATTCTCACTACCGAACTATTTGGCTCTGGATTATCACTTAAGCAAGCTGAATAACATGGGTCGTCAAATGATAATGGATACTGATAACCTTTACTTTCTCCTGTGGTTGTATGAATAATGAAACGTATTTGGCCTTGTTCACGCTCGGTAACCACAATAAAGTGCGTAAATAATTCAATTCCCTCAAGCAGTACCTCTTGTCTGTGTGGTATCACTTCTTGCCAGTTATTAATGTCATTTATTTGATCAGCTGTCGCTTTCATTAATCTAAAGTTTTTTGCTTGGTAGTTACTGACAATATAAAAATTATCTCCAATCTTATCAGCGTGATATTCGTGTTTTTCTTGATGAGCAAAGAGGTCAATAAATTTACCATTAGGATCATCGGCACTGAGCACTAATGTATGCGAAGATTCAGTTGCGTGTAAACAAATATAAATTTGTGTGTCGTCTCTGCTTTTATCCAGACTGATATAAAAACTGTGATCTTTTTCTTCATAAACGAGGATATCATCTGACTGTGGCGAGCCTAATTTATGACGATATACTTGAGTGCCTAATAAGGTCTCAAGATCTTTTTTAACATAAAATACAGTCTGATTATCATTAGCCCAAACAACCTGTCCCTCAGTTTCAGTGAGAGTATCTGTTAAATAATCGTCTGATGACTCAGCTGAATGATAATTTAGCTGTGCTAAGTCTTTAAAGTAAATAGTGTAAATTCGACGACTATCTGTGTCTTCTGATATTGACATTAATTGATCATTAGGACTTATCGAAACATCACCTAAATCGTAAAACTCATGGCCTTTGGCCCGTGCATTAACATCTAATAATAGTGTTTTGTTATCACCTGAAAAACTTGTTGCTCGGTAATGGTTTGAAAACTCTTGTTCGCCATTAATTTCGCTGTGATACCAATATTTACCATCTTTAGCTGGCACGGTATTATCGTCTTTTACTATTCGACCTTTAAGTTCTTGAAAAAGTAACTCCTGTAAAGGTTCCTGCTTCGTTAGCATGGCATCCGTATAGTTATTTTCATCGTTTAAGTGCGCCAAAACTTTTTTATCGCGACGCTGGTCATCACGCATCCAATAATAATTGTCTACGCGGTTATGATTATGTATTTCCATTTTATGTGGAATTTTTTCTGCGATTGGCGCGATAATTTGTGTTTTAAAAGCTGTTAAAGGGCTTGGCACTAATTAATCCTTTTTAAATGTTTTTGTTTGATAACTAAAATAAAACTCGATAACTAATTCTATCTAGCTTTCAGGGATTAAGTTAGTTAATGTTTTAAAATTATTAAGAAAAACGAGTTATCAACGATGGTAAAGATATATAAGCGGTAAAAATAACATTATTGATTTAATAAATGATCGACAAGATACTATTTACTTGTCGTATAATTTAACCCTCTGGTCAGTTGTTCGAATAATCGTTGCTCATTTTCTTTCAGTTGTTTGTTGTCTAACAACGCTTGTTTTTCATTTTCTAATTTTTCTCTATTATTAATGATTTGTTCATGCAATTGCTGACTCTGATCTTTTCTGATATTACCTTGGTGTTCATTAGTATCGACATCTTCCTTAGCAAGTTCTAATAAGCCCATTCTAGTTTCAATTCTTTTTAGGTCGAGATAATTAATTCCCATTCGATTGTAGATAATTGCCGTATATATTTCATCACGCTCTATTTTTACTTCAATGGGGTGATACATTATTTTATCTATATTGCCCTCAAGGTAGTCGAACGGCTTTAGCTCTTTTTGTTCCAAATTCGCCGCATCAAGTTCATTTTTTACGGTTAACTTAATCTCGTTATAGATAGTTTCTAAGTCCGATCTTTTAATTTGGGTAATTTGTTCAGAAAACATAACTTCTTTAGTAGAGCTTGATTGAGTAACTTGCTTGGTTATCAGATTGTTGAACTCGTTATTAAATTTTTTGACATTATTTTTAGGTTCATGTGCAAGGGGGGCTGGCATTAAATCTTGGTTGTTGATGATTATTGAGCTTGTCATTATTAATCCTTTAACAGGTTTTGAAAATAGATAAGTCGAATACCCCTTCTATAACTCTTAATATTACAAGCAATAAACAGACCGATAAATGAGCTCGCTTCACTTTGTTTAATGTCGGTAAATCCTAAAGAAAAAGGTATTTCAAACATCAAGTCAATGTCATATTTCCAAACAAAACATAATGGGGGTTATAGCTTGCCACTTAAAAGGATAATAATTGCCGTTTTGGTGAAAATTAAACCAATCCGAGGTGATGAAATATATGGATGAAGGTGAATAAAATCAGCAATTGAATAAAAGAATTTTTATTCAATATTCTCAGTTTTTATATTCAAAAAAATATGTTTTATCATCCGTTGAACAAATATTACATTATTTAAATATTTCTACTATATTTATGAAAACAACAAGTAAAGTTAATTTAAGGATAAAAATGATAATACGGATATCGCTGTACTTATTACTGGTTATCGTGAATTTTCAAACCATCGCTGCCGATAAAAATAGCTCGGGGGGCTTTATTGATATTAATGTTTATCCCTACTTGTCTGATGTTGATAACGATAATACGCTGACATTTAACATTGGAAGCAAACTGCAAAATCGTTTTTCGTATTTTGGCTTAATGAATTTTGGCAACGAAAAAGGAGAGTCTGCATTAAGCGAACTTAACACCTTTTATACCGAGCAGAACATTCGTTGGCAAGTTAACGAAAACTCTCCAATTGATCTTACCTTGCAAATGAATTTCCGTTCAGGCGATGATAATGACAGACATAGGTTAGGATTTCGCTGGCGAATAAATGATACTCAATTATTTAATTCAGCTTTTAAAGCGATCAACCTCAGTTGGTCAATTAATTTTCATTTGAAACAGTTTGATAATGTTTCTGAAGATATTTGGCAAATGGAACATGTTTTTCGCATGACTTTTCCAACAATAGATAAACGTCTTTATTTGGCAGGTTTTATTGATCATACTTTCAATGAAAATTTGTCTGCTAATGTACCTAAAAACCCAATGGTCGGTGAGGTTCAGCTTGGATATAGGGTCGTGGAAAATCTATTCTTTATTATGGAGTACCGAGTTAATGAATATCGTCGTTCAGATGTGAATAACATGGCTGTGGGGTTGGAGTATTTAATTAAATGGTAGGTCGGACTATGATGATTAACATCAGTAAACAGTTAATTGTAACTTTTGTATTTATATTATTTTCACAAGCCACTTATGCTAAAGAGTACACCATAGGGTTGGCAACATGGTCGGGTTATCCCAAGTGCGTTCAAGGCTTTAAAGATGCGCTAAAAGGAAGAGGGCTTGTTGAAGGTAGTCAGCTCACTTTTATTGAGGGGGAAATTGGTGCCGACAAAGCACTACAAAAAACCGTTGCCAATAACTTTAAAAAACAAAACATTGATTTGGTTTTTTCTTTGACTACACCAGGAACAACTGTAATTAAAGAGGTTATGCCTGATACCACGCCAATTGTTTTCTCAATTGTAACTTACCCAGCGGATTCAGGTTTAATAGAATCGTTTGAATATTCAGGTAATAACTTAGTTGGTACCAGCAATTATGTACCATTATCTCACTCTATTGATCTACTGCTAAACGTATTGCCTGCAACAAAAAGTGTTGCAATATTTCATCGAAAAGGAGAAGCCAACTCAAAAATACAAACAGCAAATTTGTACCGTTATTTCAAGAAAAATAACATTAAGGTAGTTGACGTTTCAGTAACAAGTATTGACGAGCTAGAGCAGAAAGCATTAGATTTAATTAATAAAGTTGATGTATTTGTTACCACCACTGACACTTTAATCCAGAGTGGCGGAGAGCTTGCGCTAATTAAATTATCTCTCGCTCATAAAATACCTATTTTAAGTGCTAATAAGAAAGGTATAACGCAAGGGGCAACCTTTGGTGTTGTTGCCGACTTTTATCAACTTGGGTATATGGCAGGAGATATGGCAGCTAGTATTCTTTTAAACAAGGCTCTGCCTGAAAGTATTCAGTCGAAATTACAACAACCTCCGTCTTATTTATTCAATAAAAACAGTATGCGCAAATTGGGGGTTAATCTTCCTGAACAATTACCTTTTAAAGTTGAATGGACAAAATGACAAGTCTTTTTTTATGAATCTGATCCCAAAAGTAATCTCTATATGTGTATTAGTTGCCGTAATTGTCAACAGCATTTTAGGGTATTTTGTTTTTCAATCACTTAAATATGATCGTTTGCAAACTATTGAACAAGGCATGAACAGTGATGTTGCTTTCATGACTTCTCATCTAGAGGAACAGCAGAAACAAATAGCCGATATTAGCCAAATAATAGCGCGCAATAGACAAGTAAAAAAAGCACTAAGTTTGTTTGAAAATCGAGGGATCAGCCAAGAATTAAATGACATGATCGAGGTTTACCCTTTCATTAATTATATTATTGTTGCTGAAAACGATGGCACTATTTTTTCAACGAGTACGCGTGATGGTAAAAAGCAGAAGGTTAATGGCGAGGAGCTTTTATTAAAATATATTAACAGTCATCCCCTTTATAGTGAGCCGGATAATAAATTGGTTGGTATAAGCTCGATAGGAAAAGATGAATATTTAGCACTTTTAGGTATAGCAGATGGTATCAGCCAGTGGTACAGCGTTAATATTAATAAACGAGGCAAGGTAATTGGTAAGTTAGTTGTTAGTGTTAATTGGCGTGGTATTGTTAGTAATCAATTAGATGAGGATGTCAACGAGTTAGCAAGATCTAAGGACTCTCTAATTGGCGCTATAATTACAAGTGCAGAAAATAAAATTATTATTGCAAGATATAATAAAAACAACACTACTGCACAAGAGCATGATGAACAAAAACTGCATAAGACAAATCCTAATGAACTATCATCACAAAAAATATTCAAAGTAGGTCAATTAGAGCTGACATCTCAGCTTATATTTAATCGTCATATTGAATTACGAGTTATTGATACTCTAGGCCGAAATATTTTGATATTAGGGCTTATCAGCGTATTGATTATGAGCAGTTTGCTCTACTTCTTATTAGGGAGAACCTTACTATACCGAATAGAGCAGCTACATAAGTTCACTAAAGGGGTTAGTGAAGGCGCGTTGGACAATCAGATAAAAGATCTTGGCAGTGACGAAGTAGGAGAGCTGGGGCGAAATCTCAATGCTATGGTAAATAAGCTAAATAAAAATATGACATCCATAGAAAATTTGAATATTGAATCTGATTTAAGAAAGTCAGCGTTGCAAGAGCTAAAAGAAAGTAGTGACCAATTATCTTTAGTGATTAGCAGTACTGCTGCAGGTATTTGGGATTGGCAGGTTCAAACGGGTGAAGTTATTTTTAATGAGCGTTGGGCTGAAATCATTGGTTATACCCTTGATGAGTTGTCCCCATGTAATATAAATACTTGGGTAAAGCATACCCATCCAGATGACTTAAAAAAATCTAGGGAATTATTAGAAAGACATTGGCAAGACGAAAATCAACCATACAATTGCGAAATTCGTATGAAACATAAAGCCGGTCATTGGGTGTGGATACTTGATTCAGGCAAAGTGGTTGAATGGTGTAGTGACGGAAAACCCAAGCGTATGGTTGGTACTCATCTTGATATTTCTGCTCGAAAAAAGAATGAAGAAATGTTGATCAAAGCGACAGACGAGGCGCAACAGGCAGTGGTCGCAAAAAGTGAATTCTTAGCTAGTATGAGCCATGAGATACGCACTCCAATGAATGGCGTACTTGGTATGTTAGGTTTGGTTATTGACACTGAATTAAACGACGAACAACGTCATCGTGTCAATATTGCCATGGGCAGTGCTAGATCTTTGCTTAATTTGATTAATGATATTTTAGACTTTTCTAAAGCAGATGCCGGTAAGGTAGAGTTAGAAAGTATTGATTTTAATTTACGTAATATGTTGGGTGAACTTGCTGAATCGATGGGGTTGCAAGCACAAGTTAAAAATCTTGAGCTTATCTTAGATGTTAGACAGGTTGAAGAGTCCATAGTAAAGGGTGACCCATCTAGACTTAGACAAATAATATCAAATATTGTTAGTAACGCGACTAAATTCACCGCTAAAGGTGAAATTATTATCAGTGCTAGCTTATTAAATAATGACGACTCAACATGGCGTTTTAATTGCCAAATTAGTGATACTGGGCTTGGCATACCAGACGATAAGATTTCCTTGTTATTTGACTCTTTTAGTCAAGTTGACTCCTCCACAACACGTAGATTTGGTGGTACTGGTTTAGGCCTTGCCATAGTCAAAAAACTTTGCAAGTTGATGGGAGGCAACATTAACGTAACCAGTGAAGAGGGCAAGGGGAGTTGTTTTGATTTTAATATAATCTTAGAAAAAAGTATTAAATCTCAAAAAGTAATGCCTGAGATCGATACAAACAATCTTAAATTACTTATAGTTGATGACAATGAGACCAATAGAGAGGTAATACGAGGGCAACTTGAGCATTGGGGCTCGACTGTTTATGAAGCTGACAGTGGTCATAAAGCAATAGAACTGTGCGAACAAGAATGTACCGATGATAACAAGCCACCTTTTGATGTTGCATTTCTTGATATGCAAATGCCCTGTATGGATGGTGCTGAATTAGGTAAGCGCATTAGAAGTGATAAACGTTTTGAACAAATGAAACTTGTTATGATGACTTCAATGGGACATATCGGTGATGCTCGTTATTTTGCTGATTTAGGCTTCGAGGGCTATTTTCCAAAGCCTACGACAACGTCTGATTTATTCGGTGCTTTATCTGTAGTCGCAAAAGGAGGTGAAGTACTTGAAGCCGCTAATCCACTTGTAACTACTCATTATTTAAAAACGCTAATTCCTGCAAAAGATGAGCAATGCACCAGTTCAGAACTCAGTAAGATTAAAGATACGAGAATATTGTTAGTTGAAGATAATCGTATTAATCAGATGGTTGCAAAAGGGATCCTTAATAAACTAGGTTTAGGTATTATTGATATTGCCAATAATGGTGTCGAATGTTTGGCAAAGTTAGCACAAGATAATGAAACAGTTAGTTATGACGTTGTCTTGATGGATTGTCAAATGCCTGAAATGGATGGTTATGAAGCAAGTCAACAAATACGAGCAGGCAATGCTGGTGAATTAAGTAAAACTATTCCTATAATCGCAATGACAGCTAATGCGATGGCTGATGATAGACAAAAATGCCTAGATGCCGGTATGGACGATTATTTAACTAAACCGATAGAAGCAAACTTGTTAGCAGGAAAACTATTACAATGGTTAATAACTAACGCATAACCTATCTTGAAATCACCTCGACCAGATTCATCAATGAAATTATCTTGTTAAAAGGCTAACAGCATCACTAAATATTGAGATTTTTATCCTTTTAATGACTCGCAGTATTAATCGTAGAAATAAAAAAACCGCTAATTAATTAACGGTTTTCTATCAACATCTTTAATTGATTTTTTACTAGTGATTTACTAGGCTAAAATTACTGTTAATTAAGGATTTTTTCACCATCAATATCAAGTAAAATCGGCTCTCCATAACCAAACTCCTTCATACGAGCTAATTGAGTTTTTGCGTCCCCAACCACTAAATAAATCATTGACTGTTCGTCAAAATATTTATCGATATTATTGTGAATATTATCTAACTTCAACGTCGTTACATAATCTTGTTGTTGTTCAATATAGTCAGCCGGTAAATTAAATTTACTCATATTAGTCAGCATGCCTAATAATTGATCTAAAGTTTCAAACTTACGTGAATTACCTTTAATAATCATGTTTTTAGTGACTGCTAAATCCTCTGCAGTAAAAGTGCTTTTGTATTGACCAATGAGATTTTTAAATATTTCAAGAGACTCTAATGTCACATTAGTTCGTACTTGAGATGATGCAATAAATGGTGATTGATAACTCGTGCCTCGAATATACGAGTATGCTCCATACGTATAACCTTTCTGAATACGTAATGTTTGCGCTAATCTACCACTCATACCACCACCTAAACGATTATTAGCAACTTGTAGAGGATAAAAATCACTGTCGTGTCCAGATACCACAGGTTTACCAACCATAATGACTGATTGCTTCGCGTCGGCTACATCAATGAAATAAAATTGAGGTTTGTCGCGTTTTTTAATATCAGGCTGTTCAGGTAGTTTAACTTTATTGCCTTGCCAGTTGTTTAGTGAAGCTAATGCTTTATTAACTTGCTTTTCGTTAACTGCACCTACGACATGAAAGCTAGCCATTTTAGGTGTTATGTTACGCTGATAATATTGTTTAACATCGTTTAACGTTATCTTTTCAACTGTAGTAGCTGTTCCTCCAACTGGGTTACCTGCTACATGCTTAGATGAATAAAGTAATTTGCTAAAGGCATTTCGAGCAATGGTATTAGCATTACCTTTGGCTTGTTTAATGCGAGTTAAGCGGGTAGTTTTTAAGCGTTCAAATTCGCTTTCTTGCCATCTTGGTGTTAATAACATTTCGCTTAATAAAGCGACGGTAGCATCAAAGTTTTTTGCTAATGATTGCCCTGAAATATTTACAAATTCACCATTGCTGGAAATATATAAACTTGCGCCTAATAAGCCTATTGCTTCTTCTAGCTCTTGAGGGGTTTTGGTTAACGTACCTTCATTCATTAATTGTGTCATTAGTGAAGCTGTCCCCAATTTATCAAGAGCGTCTAATTGCTGACCACCTTGAATCGTTAGGTTAAAGTTTACTATCGGCAATTCATTTTGTTCAATACCATAAACTGTTAATCCGTTACTTTGTGTGTTTTGCCAAACATCAGGTACATTTAACGTCGGTAATGCACTTAATGCTGGTTCACTTCTATCGTGTATAGTTGGCGTGATATCAAATTTTATAGCATCGTTTTCAGCAAACTTCTCTTCTTTTCCTTGTTCTATTTTTTCTTCAACCACATTCGCTTTTTCAGAGCCTGTAACAATCAAGTCTATTTGGTCTTTCGGAACAAAACTTGTGATTATGCTGTTTTTATTCTTGATATACTTTTGAAATACACGTTTTACATCAGCAATACTTACAGAGGTTATATTTGCTATATCTTGTTTGATAAATTCAGGCGAGCCAGCATATTCATTGTATTGTCCCAGCTTTTGGGCCTTATCTAATATACTTTCAATTTCATAATAAAAAGAAGTTTCTTGCTCTGCTTTAATTTTGGTTAACTGTTGTAAGGTAAAACCATTCTTCTCAAAGTTCGTTAAAGACTCTTCTATAGCTTGCTGTATTACATCTAACTTTGTACCGACATTACCGCGTACTAAAATAGTAAAAGTACCGGCAATTTCTTCTGATCTATTCCATGAATAAACGCCTGGCGCTAACTTTTTTTGTTCAACAATAGTTTGGTATAACGGTGCTTGTTTACCTGAAGATAATATTTTAGCCAACACATCTAAGGCATAAGAATCTTTATGGTATTGCTCTACGGTTGGAAACGTCAGGCGAATTTCAGGTAATTTAGCGAAATTATCCAAATGATAAAGCTTTTTAGTTTGCGCTAATGCAACTGGCTGTGGAGACATAGCGTCCATTGCTTTACCAGCTTTTATTTCACCAAACCAACGTTTTACTTTTTCTTTTGTTTCTTCTAATTCGAAATCACCAGCAATAACCATAGTTGCATTTGAAGGCACGTAAAATGTCGAATAAAACTCACGCACATCATCTAATGTTGCTGCTTGTAAATCGGCTAAATCACCAATAACTGTCCAATTGTAAGGATGGTTTTTTGGGTATAATGCTTTTTTGATCACGTGACCGGTGTGCCCGTATGGGCGATTGTCTACTCTTTGACGTTTCTCATTTTTTACCACCTGTTTTTCACGCTCTAATGTGCCTTTATCAACAGTATTTATCATAAAACCTAAACGGTCTGAGTCTATCCATAACAGCTTGTCAAAGGCGTCTTTTGGGACTACTTCGTAATAAATAGTTCCATCGCTCCATGTACCACCGTTGCGGCTACCGCCTAGCTCAGGTATTAGCTTTCTATTAGAGCCTTTGGGTACGTTTTCAGAATCATTAAAAGACATGTGTTCAAAAAAATGAGCAAAACCAGTTCTTCCTGGTTTTTCACGGTTAGAGCCAACATGCACAATTGTTGATATCGCGACAATAGGATCCGATTTATCTTGATGTAGAATGACCTTTAAACCGTTATCTAAAGTGAAAGCGTCATAAGCGAGGTTCAAGTCACTGGAGGCTGTTTTTTCAATGTTAATATCATCACTTTTTTTTGTGATGTTTGAATCAGCAGCGCCACAGGCAGTTAATACGATAGAAGCTGTGAGGGTGAGTGCTACTGCTTTATTGCTTTTTATAAAATTAATTATTTTTTTTATTTTCATTATATTTCCTTGGTCTATAACCTTGGGTGAGATAAATAGAGCTGCTTTACTAAATTCAACACCTAATTTATCTGAAAAAATCTATGAGGGGTATTAATTTAAAGAAAGGGCCGCTTAAATAAGTAATGATTAGTTTACATATCAAATTTAAGGAAAGTAGGGCAATAAAAAGGGGAACATTATTAATGTTCCCCTATGATATTTTTACTGAACTGTCCTAAGTAAGGAGAGTTATTTAATGATATTTTTACGGATTATAAACAACATCTAATTTTACACCACTAGCTGCTGAGTAACCGTAAATACCAATATGCCAAGTATCTGCGGTAGGGTTTGTAAATGAACATGCTTCATTATTACCGCTTTTATATGGTCGACAATCATATGTAGACGTTGTTGGTTTTGTACCGCGTCTAATATATAAGTCGGCATCACCAGTACCACCGCTCATGGTGAAATCTAATGTTGCCATACCAGCAGGAACGTCAATTGTATAATACGTCCACGCGCGGCGGCCAACACTAATATCTGTTACTGATGCATTGCCACCCGTTGCTCCGCCACCTGTTGAAGGTTCAGTGAAGCTACCAGTTAAGCTAACATCTGTAAAAGCAGAATAAGCGACAATCTTCACATAATATGTACCTGCTTGTACTGTACTAATCGGACAACTTTCAGCATTACCACCGGCATATGGACGACAATCGTAACTTGTACTGGTTGGCGCTGAGCCAAATTTAACATATAAATCAGCATCACCCGTACCACCGGCCATTGCAAAGTTGAGATCGGTTGCACCGGCTGGTACATCCATTGTGAAGCTAAGTTCAGAGCTAGAAGCTAAACCTGTTTTTGCGACACCATTTGTAAGTGCATTGCCTGTTGGAGGAGTTGGAGGCGTTGTGCCACCACCGCCACCACAACTTGCTGCTAAAGCATCAGAAGCAGCTTTTGCTTGCACTAAACCAAAACCAGTTTTGTTGTCACGACCGGCGACATCAAGATCGATAGCCGTTGACTTTAACGCGCTGCGCACTTCATCTGCACTACAGTTAATGTTATTACTCCAGACAATTGCTGCAACACCAGTAACATGCGGTGTTGCCATAGAAGTACCATTATAATAAGCATAATTTTGCGAACCGTTAACCGTTAATGTTACAGAATCACCTAACTGGGTCATTAATTGTTGACCTAAAGCGCGACTAACAGAAACACTTGGTATTGAAACTGCGTTAGTAGCGTCAACCAAGTATGGGTTTTGTAAACCAGGACGAGTACTGTCGCTGAAAACAATAACACCAGAAGCGCCAGCATCAGCACAAGCTTTAGCAGGGTTTATTTCTGGATAGTTGCTGCCTTTTTGGTTGTCATTACGTTCAGCTAAACAAATGTTTCCTGAAACATTTGTACAACTGTAGCTGCTTCCAGAAATTGTACAGCTCGCTAATACGCCGTTAGCACTGCTATCAACATTACTAACCACATAGTTACTACCACTTTGTATGTAATGTGTTTGCGGAACGACATCATCATTACCATAAGTTGTTGAACCTATGTTAATAAAGCCTAAACGGCCATCGCCAGCAACGGTTGATAAAATAGCTTCACCAGGTGCTGATATTTCAACTTGGCTGGTGTATTGAGAGAACTCGGCATGTTGATTATTGCTATCGAGTGCACCAACGGCCATCACAGAGTCATATGAAGCAGGGTAAGATAATGTAGTATTACCATCATTACCTGAAGCAGCAACTAACAATACACCAGCATCAGCAGCTGCTTGTAGAGCATTTTTTTCAGTGGTACTTGAGCCCGCACCGCCTAAACTCATGTTAATAACTTTTGCACCGTTATTAACACAAGTATCAACTGCGTCAGATAATTCGCCAGTATAACCCCAGCCAGCTTCATTAAATACCTTCACAATATGAAGGTTTACATTGGTGTTTGGCATAATACCAACAACACCTTCGCTGTTATTCACACCAGCAATGGTACCTGCAACATGAGTACCGTGAGAACCACCATTTTGGTACCAGTTTCCAGTACCAGAATTGTTCGTACCGGTCGCATTATTAGCATTTAAATCAGGGTTTGATTGCTCATAACCTGAATCGATAATACATACGGTCATATTTGCACCGTTATTATCTGTTAATTGATCTGATTGTGTTTTAGATATTCCCCAAGGTTGGTTTTGCGCCATTAAGAAACGCTTGTAATCAGGTTCAATGAACTCAATTGAAGCGTCTTTTTTCATGCGAGCGATCATTTTTTTCACATCTTTAATATTCTTTTGTTTACCAAAAGAAATAATGTGACGGCCATTTTTTAAAATCTTTTCATGTTTTAAAGATAGCCCTGCTTTTTTAGCTAAACCTGGAGGGATAGCTTTACCATTTTTATTATTCTTAAATTTGACGATTAAACGATCAGTAAAATCCTGCTTTTCTAGCATTTGTTGAGCACGCCAATCTGCAAAAGATAGTTTTGTTGATTGGGCAGATTCCATTCCGCTTTGGTTAATTTTCTTGATCTTAGCTTGGCTTGCATAACTTGCCGCACTAGTTACGGTTAGAATAGATAAGGCTACTGCACTAAGTGCTAGGCGCTTGTTATTTCTCATCTGATATAGACTCCATCGTTTGTCTTACGTTTATTTGAAAGTCAGTAAAGTGACTTTACGTATTTTTGTTATGTATTGGTTTACCAAGTGGAAAACCAATAAGAAAATGATGACTTTTTAACAATAAATTAACTAGCAAATGGCAGACTATTTTTAATAATTAAACGACGGAATAATTTTAAATGAAAAGTGTAAGTTATTGTTATTAAATTAATTAAATCTTATGTGTCGTTATTGTTCGAAAAGCTGTCGTTAGATTGCTAGGGAATATTTCACGACTTGATATTATCGAATCATGCAAGAGGCAGGATGCTGTTAAGCAGACATAAAAACCTTAAGTAGTAGGGACTACTCAATAAAAATAACGTTGCTAATACCAATAATAAAAACAACGTTCCCATATAATAAAAGAGAGAGTGGAAAACAAATGAAAATGACTAAATTTGCAACATCGATAATTGCCTTAGCTGTTACAGCAACATTTACAGCTCAAGCTGCCGACGATAGATACATCATTAAAGTAGATGAAAGTAAAAAAGGAATTGTAAAAGCACTTGCTAAAAAATTAGGCGCTGAATTAAAAGTTGATGGTAACGGATTCATAGCTGCTTCATTTGCTGGTAAAGATTTAAGCCAAGTAAAAGGTTTAATGAACAATCCTCATATTCAGTTAATCGAAGAAGATCATCGTCGTAAAGCACTTTCTGTTTATGCTGACACTCCTGGTAACCCAATGAAAACACAGCTGACCCCATATGCTGTTGTTCAGTCTCAAGCCGACCAAGTTAATTTTAACGCCTCTGCAGGTATGAAGGTTTGTATTATAGACTCTGGCTTAGATCGCTCTAACCCTGACTTTATTTGGAATAACATTACTGGTACTAACGATTCAGGTACAGGGAACTGGGATGAAAACGGTGGTCCACATGGTACTCACGTAGCAGGTACTATTGGCGCAGCCGATAACGATATGGGTGTTGTTGGTATGGCCCCAGGTGTTGATATGCATATTATCAAAGTTTTCAACGAAGCAGGTTGGGGTTACTCTTCAGATTTAGCCCATGCCGCAAATATTTGTGCAGGCGCAGGTGCTAATATCATTAGTATGAGTCTTGGTGGTGGTGGTTCAAATAGTACAGAAGAGAATGCTTTTAAAGCGTTTACAGAGTCAGGTGGTTTAGTTGTAGCTGCAGCCGGTAACGATGGTAACAGTGTTCGCTCATTTCCAGCAGGTTACTCGTCTGTCATGATGGTTGGTGCAAACGATAATAATGATGCAATTGCTGATTTCTCTCAATTCCCAAGCTGTACTGTTACATCTGGCCGCGGCAAAAACCAAACAACAACTACTGATGAAACTATCTGTGTTGAAGTAACAGCTGGTGGTGTTGATACTTTATCTACTTATCCTGCAGGAACTATGATCAGTACATCTATGAGTGCAGATAATGTTGCTTTTGCGGCATCTCGTATGGAAAATTCAGGCTCAGTATCTGGTAATACGTTTTACATGGGAACTGCAGAGTCTACCAACTCTGGCGCGAGCGGTGCTATTTGTTTGATTGACCGTGGTGTAATTTCTTTCCACGATAAAGTGCAAAATTGTGAAAACTCTGGTGGTATCGGTGCTGTTATTATTAATAACGAAGCTGGCATGGTATACGCGACACTAGGTGATGCAAATGCGACGTCTATTCCTGCTGTAGGTGCAGCATTTGAAGATCGTGCAAGTATAATCGCGGCTAATACAGCCGAAATAACTATTGGCGCAAGTGATTACGGCTTTATGAGTGGTACATCAATGGCAACTCCTGCAGTTTCAGGAATGGCCGCACTCGTATGGTCTAACCATAACGGTTGTTCTGGTACTGATATTCGTGATGCATTAAAAGCAACTGCCCAAGATAGTGGAACGGCTGGCCACGATGATTACTTTGGTCACGGTATAGTTAAAGCAAAGGCGGCAAGCGATTATTTAACTGCTAATGGATGTGGAGGTGGCGTTACTCCTCCGCCAGTAGAAGGTGGTGATATTACTGCAGATGCATCAGGTTACCGAGCTAAAGGGAAAAATAAAGTTGATGTTACTTGGTCAGATGCAGTTACTTCGAATGTAGATATTTATCGTAACGGATCGCTTAGAACGACTACAGCAAACGATGGTTCTTATACTGATAGTTTCAGAACTTATGGTTCATATACTTATAAAGTATGTGACCAAGGAACCAGTAATTGCTCTGCAGAAATCACAGTCGTTTTCTAGTTTTATGCTTGTCAGTACAAGGATGTAATTTCAATTAACTACATGATATCCGGCTTATAACTTAAGCTGGATATTTTTATAATAACAAATAAACTAACTATTGGTTATATATATATAGCTATAAGTTATTACAGGTTGGGTATTATTTGGTTTATGTTCACAGTCAATGTGAAATTTGTAACCTTATATTAAAATTGTATTGATGTACTATTTTGATGTGGAAACAAAACAAACTAAATTACCCTAACGTATTTAAAAGATGTAACGGGCAAAGGGGATAAATATTTTGAATGTTTCTGTAAAAAAAATAATAAAACCACTCTCACTTATAGCTATAGTTAGCCTTACTAGTTGGCTTATACAAGCAACACTAGATAATAAAGACGATCTACAAACGAAATCTTACATTATCTCCGCAAATAGTTACCAATTATTAAACGAAGAGCTAGCTTTACTTGATATTACGCCAAGCCATAACCTTGAATTAATCAATGCAGTAGCAGTAACAGTTAATGATAGTCAGCTACAACAATTGAAAGGCCGTTTAAATATTCAAACATCGATAAATCATCAAGTAGAACTGAGTGGTTATGCTTGGGGAAAAAGAAAATGGCAGCCTAAAGCTGTCGTTCCTACTTATATTGATGCAACTGCTGCTCATTCTGTTAGAAACTTTGGTGATGGAGTTACCATAGGGTTTTTAGATACAGGACTAGATCAGTTGTCAGGCTTATCTACCGATTTATATGGTAGAGATAAAGCTTGGGGCACTTATGATGCTATAAACAATACCGTAAGTAATTATGATGATGAGACAAGTGGCCACGGTACTCATGTAGCAAGTATTGCAGCGAACAGCGACTATGATGCATATGGTCGAATTTATGGCGTTGCACCTAATGCAGCGCTTGTTGGTATAAAGGCATTTGACGGCTCAGGAAAGGCGACATACGCCGATGTTATTCGCGGTATTGATTGGGCTTTACAAGTAAAAGATCAAATTAACCTTAAAGTACTGAATATGTCTTTTAGTGGTCCAGTACGTTCGCATTACTGGGAAGATCCGTTAAATCAAGCCGTAATGAAAGCATGGCAAGCGGGCATCGTGGTGGTAGCTTCTGCCGGTAATACCGGACCAAGCCCTATGACTATAGGTGTTCCTGGTAATGTTCCATATATTATTACCGTTGGAGCTATGACTGATAATTATACGTCTAACACCTATGATGATAAAGTTGCAACATTTAGTGCGGCAGGTCCAACAGTT